>Ga0123355_10019304_pt1 | contig 10853 bp, 12 predicted proteins | sample TergutEmb28metaG_3_FD_89872 | JGI IMG/M metagenome (GOLD analysis project Ga0123355, IMG submission 89872) | Embiratermes neotenicus P1 segment gut microbial communities from Petit-Saut dam, French Guiana - Emb289 P1 | ecosystem: Host-associated > Arthropoda: Insects > Digestive system > Gut ...
GTGGAAGACAGTGCAGATTCTATCCGTTTTGGCGGCGTGGCCGCATACATCGCAAACAGGCTTGAATCGCTTGTAGATAACGAAGTGCGCCATTGTGTGCTTGGGCATATCCAGCGCGGCGGCGATACTTCTCCGGCAGATAGAATCCTTTCTGCAAGATATGGGGTAAAAGCCGCAGAGCTTGTGCGAGATGGTAAGTTTGGCAATATGGTAGCCCTGCAAAACGGTGAAATGACCTGTGTGTCATTTGCAACAGTGCTTGGCGACGGCGCAATGGGCGAAACCAGCAAGGGTGGCGCAAAAGTAGTAGACCCGAACGGCGAGCTTGTGCGCGTAGCAAAAGCAATGGGAATTTCTTTTGCTGATGAGTAAAAATAGACTTATAACCTGGGGGATATTATTGGGGATAGCGGCAATTTTGTTAGCCCTAGATTTATGGCTAAAAAGCTGGGCTGCCACAAACCTTATGGACCAGCCAAACCGTGATTTGATACCGGGCTTTTTAGGGCTTACCTATACCCGCAATACAGGGGCTGCTTTTGGGCTTTTGGCGGGTTTTGAATGGAGCCGCTGGGTGTTTACCGTTGTAAAAATTGTGCTTATGGGCGGGCTTTTGTGGTTTTATGGCCGCTTGCCGGTGGAGAAACGATTTTGGCTTATTCGTATTCCAATAATCCTGATTTTTGCAGGAGGTATTGGGAATTTGTTCGACAGAATTTTATTTGGCTATGTACGGGATATGCTGGCGTTTTTATTTTTTAACTTCCCCATTTTTAACCTCGCAGATGTGTACGTGACTGTAGGTGCTTTTCTTAGTGCGTTTGTTCTGCTGTTTGTGATAAAGGATTTTCCGGAATGCATACAGTCGAAATAATAGTTGCGGCCGAAAATTCCTGTGAACGCATTGACGTTTTTTTAACCGGTGCGGAAGGCATACCAACCCGCAGCATTGCCCAGAAGCTATTGGCAGAAGGGCATGTAACGTGCTGCGGGAAACCGTTGCAAAAAAATTATAAAGTTGCCGCTGGTGATGTAATTACATGTAATTTACCTGACCCTGAACCATGCGAAACTCTGGCTGAAGATATTCCGCTGGATATTATTTATGAGGACGACCACTTGCTTGTCATTAGCAAACCGCGCGGACTGGTTGTGCATCCGGCCGCAGGTAATTGGCAAGGTACGCTGGTAAATGCGCTGATGCACCACTGCCAGGGTAAATTGTCCGGTATAGGCGGTGTTTTGCGCCCGGGTATTGTCCATAGGCTGGACAAGGATACATCGGGGATAATGGTGGTTGCCAAAAGTGATATTGCCCACCAAGGCTTGGCCGCGCAGCTTGCGGATAATTCTATGGAGCGTATTTACAATGCAGTATGCTTTGGTGCGTTGCAGCAAGATAAAATTCGCATAGACGCGCCAATTGGCCGCCACCCCGTTAACCGCAAGAAGATGGCTATTGTAACAGAGCCTGGCAAACGTACCCGCAGGGCAGTAACCTATATAGAAGTGTTGGAGCGGCTGGGAAAGTATACGCTTGTATTCGCAAGGCTGGAAACAGGGCGGACTCATCAAATACGGGTGCACATGGCATATATCGGGCATCCCGTGCTGGGCGATGCAACATACGGCGGGGCAGGCCAGCCATTTGGGCAGGAAAGTCAAATACTCCATGCTACACAACTGTCATTTAAACACCCGGTTACGGCGCAAACTATGACATTTACGGCGCCCTGGCCAGAATATTTTCAACAAGTCGTTGATAATCTTAGGAGGTAATGCAATGGAAAAGGGTTTACTGGGAACAAACATCGTTACGCAAGTAGGCATTTTGGTGCATGACATCGAAAAGTCTATCAAAGAGTTTGCCGCAATATTAGGCGTAGAAGAGCCGGGCTACATTGTTACTGGCCCTATTGAGGAAACACAGGGCGAATACCGCGGGCAGCCGTGCGACGCACGTGCAAAGCTTGCGTTTTTCAACGTGGGCGGCAACCTGACGCTGGAGCTTATCGAGCCGGACGAAAAGCCGTCTACATGGCGTGAAGATTTGGACAAGAACGGTGAAGGTGTGCATCACCTGGCATTTGTTGTTAATGGTATGAAAGAAACGATTGCCCGCTTGGAAGCCAATGGCATTCCGCTTATCCAAAAGGGAGAGTACCAAGGCGGTCGGTATGCGTACATGGATTCGAACAAGACTTTTAAGACGCTGATTGAGTTGTTGGAAAACGATTAAGATTTGAAAATCGAAGGGGTTTGGAGTTGAGATTGAGACAATCATACGACTTCAGCCCCTTTTTTTCACCCATTTGCACAATGAAGAAAATTTTTATTTTTGGAAGGTACGTTATGGGAATAAAAACTTATCTAAATTTTCAAGTGGTTACTCTCCGTAACCACTTGAATAGGCTGACAGGAGGAAATTATGCCACCAAAAACACGATTTGTTTGCACCGCCTGCGAATGCGAACAGGCAAAATGGCTGGGCCGCTGCCCTGCTTGCGGCGCATATAATACCTTTGAAGAGCGAACAGTAAAACCTCCGCCGCCCAAGGGCATAAAGGGCGCTACCTTTATACAAACCGCTGGTGACGCAGCCCAAGTCCAACGGCTAAGCGATATTTCAAACTCCGCAGACGGTACAAGCCGCCACGCCACAGGCATTGGTGAACTTGACCGCGTTTTAGGCGGCGGCGTGGTAGCGGGCAGCCTTCTTCTGCTGGGTGGCGACCCGGGCATTGGCAAGTCTACCCTTCTGCTGCAAATGTGCCGCCATATGGCGAAAAAGGATTTTCCCATCCTGTACGTATCCGGCGAAGAAAGCACCGCCCAAATAAAAATGCGGGCAGACCGCTTGCAAGTGGCCGCGCCAAATTGCTTCTTACTGGCAGAAACCGATCTGTACGCCATTCGTGACGCAGTGCAAAAGGTCAAGCCCGCTATGCTTTTTATTGATTCCATACAAACCATGCGCCTGTCCGACATCGCTTCGTTGCCGGGCAGTGTAACTCAAGTGCGGGAATGCGCGGCGTTTTTCACATACCTTGCAAAGCAAGAAAACATGGCCGTTATGCTGGTTGGCCACGTGACAAAAGAAGGCTCGTTAGCCGGTCCGCGGGTGCTGGAACATATGGTTGATACCGTGCTGTACTTCGAGGGCGACGACAAAGACGCGTACCGCCTGATACGCGCGGTAAAAAATCGTTTCGGCTCTACCCACGAAATAGGCGTGTTTGAAATGGGTGAGCAAGGGCTAACGCCAATAGAAGATCCGTCTGCGTACATGCTGGCAGGCCGCCCTATAGATGTGCCTGGCTCTGTTGTTACATGCAGCATGGAAGGCTCCCGCCCATTGCTTGCAGAGGTGCAGGCTCTGGTGTCGTATACATCGTTTGGTACGCCCCGCCGCACGGCTACGGGTATGGATTACAACCGCGTTGTCATGCTGATGGCAGTGCTGGAAAAGCGGGCGGGCTACAAACTGCAAAATTTTGACGCATATGTAAATGTGGCCGGCGGCCTGCACATAGACGAACCCGCCGCAGACGCGGGAGTCATTGCGGCACTGGCGTCTTGCTACCGGAACAAGGCAATAAACCCGCAAACCATGGTGCTGGGCGAAGTTGGCCTTGCAGGAGAGCTGCGTGCCATTGCCCAGCCGGAACGCCGTGTAATGGAAGCGGCACGGCAGGGCTTTACCGCGTGTGTGTTGCCGCTGGCGAATAAGGGGAAGATACGTGTGCCGAAGGGGTTTAAGGTGCTGGGCGCAAGCCATATAGGGGAGTTGTTGGAAGTGTTAATGGGGTCTGTGTAGGGTTTGTCGCGTTGTCGTTTTATATCGAATACATACTATTATTCTGTTGACGGCAACAGGAGTTTGCGGGTATAGTATGGTGCACACGCAATACCAATACTATAGCAATTTTCTTTTTTCATAGTGTTTAACTTGGGATTGATATAGGACAAAGTTTCCCAAATTAGGGGGTGCTAGGATGCAACATGTTTTCACAGCAGTTTTTACTAAAGATGAGGACAAATCGCTACTTGTAAGTTTTCCGGATTTACCGGAATGTTGTGCTAAGGGTGCAAATATGCTTGACGCTGCTAAAAAGGCAAAGGCTATTCTAACGCTATGTTTATTTGATATGGAGCAACGAGGTATTGCAATTCCAAAGGCACGATATCCGGATGAAATTACTACGAAGGATGGTGAAGTTGTGTCTATGGTGGTGGCAGATACAGATCCGTATCATTTACGTTTTGGTAAGGATACTACAAAACATACCTTTTATATGCCCTCGTGGTTTGGGCAGGTTGCGAAAGCATCTAATTTAGACTTGTCACGCCTTCTGCAGAATGCTGTGAGACAAGAAATAGGAATACCTATTCGCAAAGTTGATGGTAACAAAGCGCGGTCTAGTTCGACAAAAGTAAGTGAAAAAAGTGCTTTTATACAAGAGGTACTGACTAATCAAATGGATACCCTTGAGAAAACCTTCGATAATACCCTTGAGAAAACTTTTGACAAACCTAAAAAGGAATCGGGAGGCAGAAAATTTGCCACTGTAATAATGGTGGGGTTAGTGGTAATTTTAATTCTTGCCGTTGTGTTTTTGGTTATCCTAATATTTACCGACTGGCTTAGCAACATACCGGTAGTTAATACATTCGTGGAATATGTTGAAGCGAGAACGCCCATAAATTTCAACAACTATGATTAGGGCGTGTTCCATTACAAGTAAGTGCGGAAATTTCAGCCGCAAAAATATTTGCGTTCATTAATGAGAACACACCCTAGATACCCCTAATTTTGTATTATATGCAATTTATTTCTTTTTGTAAGCTAATAAGTAATCGAAACTTATTCCGTCAAATAATTGCGACAGCGCACGAAGTTTGTCGGCGGGAATGGCTTGACGCCTGTATATCCAGTTGTTTAATGTACCGACTGATACAGCAAGTCGGTTTGCCATATCGGCTTTAGACATATGGCGGCGCAGACGCTCGATTTCAATATTAATAAACATATGTTCCCTCCATCTTCAATAAATGTTTGTAATATAATGCAAATTATTTCACAATTTGTGTACACAGTCAAGGCAAAAATTGCAAAATAATGCCATAATTTTGCGAAAAATCTTTCGATTGCAATGCTTGAATAATTATGCGGTATAAATATTGCAAAATGGCTCCTTTTGCACTATACTTAGGCTTGTGAGAAGGAGTGCTTTTTATGATAGCGGAAAGACTTAGAATCTTACGACGTGAGAAAAATATTTCTAAACGTGAATTAGTATCACAGCTTCCCCTTAATTACAGCACATATGCAAACTATGAATCCGGCTTTCGCGAGCCAAACTCGGAGGTTTTACAGCTTTTGGCATATCATTTTGGTGTTAGCATAGACTACTTGATGGGTGCCAGTAATAACCGTAAAAAAGCAGACGAAATAGCAATCCTTACAGAAGACGAGCATGACCACATCACAAAATATCGCAAGCTTGATTCTCATGGCCGCGAAATAGTGGACATTGTGCTACAAAAAGAGGTTGAGCGAACAGCATTCTTAGAAGTGATGCTGGAAAAAGAGCGGCTGGGGCAGGGGAACGAGCATGAGAATGATGACAGCAGGAGTTGGGTAACGTTACAAGTATTCCAACAACGTGCATCTGCTGGTCTTGGCAATTATTTAAGTAGTAACAGCGACGACGATTATGAGACAATGCGTTTTATGGCGACGCCTATAAGCAGGCGAGCAGACTTTTGCGTAAAAATAAAAGGCGAGAGTATGGAGCCAAAAATTTGCGACGGGGACATTGTATTTGTTAAGGCAGTACCCAAGGTTGATATAGACAATGTTGGCATTTTTGTATATGAGGGGGAGGTTTTTTGCAAACGGCTTCGCCTAGACCATAAAATGGGTACATTATTCCTGGAATCATTAAACAAATCCTATGCACTTAAAAAAATTACCAACCCCGACGCGTTACGTGCGGTGGGATTGGTAATTGGAATTGCAGAAAAGGTATAATACAAGTTATAATATACGTGTAAAAATTGTAATAGCACTTACAGCAATTATGGCTCCAGCGGCTAACCAGTCGGCAGGGGTCATTTTCATTTCCTTCATTTTTGTGCGTCCTATGTCACCACGGTAGCAACGGGCTTCCATTGCAGTGGCAAGTTCGTCTGCACGTTTGAAAGCAGATACAAATAGCGGCACAAGAATAGGGAGGAGACTTTTGGCACGCTTCATTAAGCCACCCGTATCAAAATCTGCGCCGCGGGCTTTTTGCGCTTTTATGATTTTGTCCATTTCATCTGCCAAAGTAGGAATAAAGCGCAATGCTATGGTCATCATCATAGCAATATCATGGGCGGGGATTTTTACTACTTTTAGAGGCCGTAGCAATGCTTCTATGCCATCCGTTAATTTAATTGGTGATGTTGTTAGCGTCAACATAGATGTACCGACTATCAACAATACAAGACGCATTGCCATTTGCGCTGAAAGGATAACACCTTCTAAAGTTAACCGTACAAAGCCCAGTTGAAAAAGGACTGTGTCGCCTGGTGCAAGAAACAGGTTAATACCAACCGCAAATATGAGCATAAACAAAATTGCCCTAAGCCCTCTAAATAGTAGACGTGGCGGAACTTTTGATACAGTGACAAGAGCCGCCACGTACATAGCAGCAATGCCATACCCTATAAAACTGCTGATCAATAGCAGCACAGTAATATGCGCAAATGTGCCTATTAATTTTACCCGCGGGTCTATCCTGTGAAGTATTGAATTTGCCGGATAATACTGCCCAATGGTAATGCGTGTCATGAGTTTCTTCCTTTATATATGTCTGTTAATATACGAGCGGCATCTTCTACGGAAAATATCCCCACGGGAATGAGGGGGTTTTTTTTGTTCAATTCCATAAACACTTGGCTTATTTGCGGAACATCAAGCCCCACAGATTTTAACATCTCAGCTTGAGAAAACACCTGTGTAGGTGAGCCTTCGCACATCAGTTTCCCTTTGTTCATTACAAATATGCGACTGGACAAACGCGCGACATCGTCCATGCTATGGGAAACCAAAATTACGGTTATCCCCAGCGTGGCATGCATGTGCTTAACTTGCGCAAGAATTTCATCTTTACCAGCTGGGTCTAGTCCCGCGGCAGGTTCATCTAACACAAGAATCTCCGGCCGCATTGCCAGCACGCCCGCAATGGCTACACGGCGTTTTTGCCCGCCGGAAATTTCGAAAGGGGATTTTTCGTACAAGGATTTATTTATGCCAACTATATCCAATGCGGCTTTGACATGCTCTGCAACGTCACTTTCCGGCAAGCCCATTCGCATTGGGCCAAAGGACACGTCTTTGTAAATGGTAGATTCAAAAAGCTGATGCTCTGGGTATTGGAACACCAGTCCTACTTGCTGACGCACGGTTTTAAGCTTGGCCTTGTCGGCATGAATGTCTTCACCATTTAGCAGTACCTGTCCGGATGTCGGTTTGAGTAGGCCATTCAGGTGCTGAATGAGTGTGCTTTTGCCTGAACCTGTATGGCCAATGATAGCCACCATTTCACCACGTGCAATTTTCAAATTTACCGACTCAATTGCAACTTTTTCAAATGCTGAACCCGGACTATATACGTGTGTGAGGTTTTGTAATTCGATAGCTGTCATATGATTAGTCCTTTTATCACGGGGTCTTGTAAAAATTCATTCACTGTTAATATTGTGCCTAAAATTGGTAAGCCTTGTAATTTAAGTTCGTGGGCAAGTGCGGTAATTTGTGGCACTCCCAATCCCAGTTTTTGCATTGCTTCAACTTTGCTAAAAATCTCTCGAGGGGTGTCATCCATTACTATCTTGCCTGCTTCCATAACTATTATCCGATTGGCCTGTGCGGCTTCTTCCATAAAGTGCGTTATGAGTATAGCCGTCATTCCTGTTTCACGGTTTAGACGTGCTACGGTGTCCAACACTTCCTGCCGCCCAGAAGGGTCTAGCATTGCGGTTGGCTCGTCTAATACTATGCAGCTTGGTGACATAGCCAGCACCCCTGCAATTCCTATACGCTGTTTTTGCCCGCCGGAAAGGTGGTGAGGCGATGTTGCTGCGTATTCGCTCATGCCTACGGAGGCAAGCGCATTATCTACTCTTTTACGAATTTCACTGGACGGAATGCCTAAATTTTCTGGGCCAAATGCTATGTCTTCCTCTACTATTGAAGCTACGATTTGATTGTCGGGGTTTTGAAAAAGCATGCCTACTGACTGGCGGATATCCCATAGGTTAGCAGGGTCTTTTGTGTCTTTACCGTTTATCCATAAAGTGCCTTCTGTTGGAGCGAGCAGGGCATTAAAATGCCTTGCTAATGTAGATTTGCCCGACCCATTATGGCCAAGTATTGCAACAAAGTCGCCTGTTTCAATTGATAAGTCTATGCCTTGTAATACTTGTGCAGATGTTTCATTTTCGTTATATGCGGTATATTCAAATGTTAATCCCTGGCTTTTTATCATCACTGGCAACCACCCCCTTAAAGTAGTTAAGCAAATGCGCCATTAATATTACCACAAAACCGAAGCGATACCAAATCTTTGAGGTAAAAATTTTTACCCAAGAATCCTATATGCATGATATAATAGTTTAGACATTTTCCTGTGAAAATGGCACACGTGCATGCTCAATATTTGATATTGAAAATGCGCAGGGCGACTTGAGGGTTTGCAATATCAAATATTGAGGTGGCGTTATGGAGTGGATAAAAACAAGTATCGAAACGACAAGTATTGGAGTTGAAATAGTAAGCGGGATTCTTATGTCTTGCGGCATAGCCGGTGTGGAAATTATCGACTCGCAAGAACGCGCGCGTTACTTTGCAGACAGTACCCGCACATGGGACTATGCAGATGAATCTTTGTTGACCACAGGCTTCGACTGTGCATATGTCGTTTTTTATGTAACAAATGATGCGGCAGGCAACCAACTGCTGGAAGACGTAAAACAAAATTTGGCACGATTTTCGATAGCTGAAACATTAAACATTGGCGCGCTAACGCTACGCCAAGAATCTGCTAACGACGAAACTTGGCTTCACGAATGGAAAATGTATTTCAAACCTATACGGATTGGGCGCATAGTAGTGGTTCCTGAATGGGTAGAATACACACCAAAAGACGAAGACATCGTTTTTACAATAGATCCTGGCTCTGCATTTGGCACCGGCCAGCATCAAACTACGCAGCTATGCATAAACGCATTACAAAAATGGATAAACACTAAAGATAAGGTTCTGGATATTGGCTGCGGAAGCGGCATACTTTCGATAATAAGCCTGCTGCTGGAGGCGAGCGATGTATGTGCAATAGACATAGACCCGGCCGGCGCAATAGCCGCAACAAAAAAGAACGCGGAACTTAACCCGGTGGATTTGAATCAGTTAAAGGTGCTGTCAGGAGATGTCCTAACAGACGCTACGGTACGCCAAAACGTAGGCAATGGCTATGACATTGTTGTAGCAAATATTGTTGCGGATGTGATAATTCCACTGGCACCGCTTGCCGGAATGTTCGCAAAAGAAGGCGGGTTGTTTATTGCATCGGGCATAATTAGCGAGAAACTAAGTGAAGTACTGGACGTGTTCACAGCCGCGGGCCTAACCGTTCTGGAGCAAGAGGAGCTGGAAGGTTGGCACTGTGTGGTAGGGCGTACAAATGCCTAAATACTTTTTCACACCCAACCAAATGCAGGGCGGTAAAATCATACTGGATGGAGAAGCTGCATATCACTTACTTCATGTTTTGCGCATAAACCCAGGCGAAAGAATTATTTTATGCGACGGTGCAGAAACAGACTACTTTGCGATAATTGAAAATACGAACCTTAAAAAGCCTGAACTGATATGCAAAATAGAAAGCCAAGCCCCCAGCCATACAGAACCCGCCACTAAAGTAACTTTATACCAAGGGCTGTCTAAGGCAGATAAACTGGAACTCATTATTCAAAAATGCGTAGAGCTTGGTGTAAGTGAAATTATCCCTGTGGTAACATCACGATCTATTGCGCGCACAAAAAGTGACAAAAAAGCCGCAAGGTACCAACGCATTGCAGAATCCGCAGCAGGGCAAAGTATGCGAGGGATAATTCCCAAAATTAACGAAGCAATCCTTTTCAAGGATGCATTAAAGCGGTTAAACAAATCATATTTAACGCTCATAGCATATGAAGAGGAAAAAAATCGCTCGCTAAAGTCTACGCTAACGCAAAACAGAAGCATAAACATTTGGATTGGGCCGGAAGGTGGCTTTACATGCGATGAAATATTTACGCTAACAAGCCAAGGCGCAATTACAATTACACTTGGCAAGCGAATATTACGCACAGAAACGGCTGCTATTTCCATGTTAGCGCAAGTGTTGTGCCTAACAGAAGATTAGGAGTTGTCCATGGAAATATATTTTGACAATGCAGCAACAACGCCTCTGTTGCGACACATGCCCGAAAACCTCCTAGGTAATCCTTCATCTCCTCACGCAATGGGTATCGCTATGGAACGAAAACTATCCGGCGCGCGTGAAACCATATCCGAAATATTAAACTGCTCCCCCGGTGAAGTCACATTCACCTCCGGTGGAACAGAATCCAACAACCTTGTACTCATAGGTTTCGCCATTGCAAACCAGCGTAAAGAAGTCACCTTTATGGCACAGCCTTGGGAGCATCCCTCAGTATTAGAGCCGCTTAAATTTATAAAAGAACAGGGGCTTGCTAATATTCTTATAGCTCCTTACGAAGCATGGTACAATTGCAAATCACAAATTCGCTTGGCGGCAATA
>Ga0123355_10019305_pt1 | contig 10853 bp, 7 predicted proteins | sample TergutEmb28metaG_3_FD_89872 | JGI IMG/M metagenome (GOLD analysis project Ga0123355, IMG submission 89872) | Embiratermes neotenicus P1 segment gut microbial communities from Petit-Saut dam, French Guiana - Emb289 P1 | ecosystem: Host-associated > Arthropoda: Insects > Digestive system > Gut ...
TCGCTTTTCATAACATGGCTTTGTTTTTCTACACTATCGGATAGCAGGTCTTCTTTTGGAATTGAGCAGAGGATCTCTACAATTTCTTCATCGAGTTGTGATCCAGCCGCATCTCTCATTATTTGCATTACATCATCATAACTTTTTTTCTTTCTATATACCCTGTCGGTACAAAGTGCTGATAGGGTATCTGCTACTGCAATAATTTTTGATTCAAAGGGTATACAGTCAGATTTAATGTTGAAGTAACCATATCCATCGACTCGCTCATGATGATGGTAAATAATATCTCCTAAAAGACTGTCACCTGTTGGTTCCATAATAATCTTTCCGAGTTCTGCATGCTTTTTTAAAAGGATCCGCTCTTGTTCAGTAAGCTCGTCAGTTTTATTAAGAATATTATCGGGAACTCCGATTTTACCAATATCATGTAAAGTTGCAGCTGCTAATAATCTCCATTTACAAATTGTCCGCTTCCGGGATTTTGGGAGTTTTTCATAAATTAGTTTTGTTACTCTTGCAACATGGTCAGAATGGCTGCGTGTATATGAGTCTTTTGCGTCAACAATATTGGCAAGAAGTTTATAATGATTTGTTCTCTTTCTTTGAAAAATGAGCCATCTGTAATATGAAGTCAGTCCATAGAGCATAGCAAAGCCTACAATTGACACAAAAATAATGCAAAAGAATTTCATAAGTGTACCTCTCAATCTATACTGCACACGTGTTTTCTATCCTTTTGCATTATCGCTTTTTTTATATTTTATCGCCACACCCATATGGGTAAATATTGTGCATTATTATAACTTTCACCCTCACTTTTCATTGTATCAGCTTTTTATCCAGTGCATTACGGACTGCATCAACACTGTTGTTTGCATCTAACTTTAAATAAATAGATTGCAAAACTTTCTTAACCGTATTTATTGATAAATACCTGTGTGCAGCGATTTCATCTCTTGATAAACCGTGATATAAATCATACAGGATTTCCAATTCTCTTGTTGACAAATGAACAGTCTCTTTTACATGTTCTTTGATTTTTATTGCATTTGCAACAACTGCAGCTTTTTTTGAGAATACCGCTGCTCTGCGACTTGTCATATCAAGCCATTCTTCCGGAATTTTGTTGTCCTCTCGCTTTAGAATTGCGGTAATGAGCGGACAAATGTCTTTCCCGGATTCAATGAAGTGCATATAAAACACACCATCGTATGATAGTTTATACGCTTTCTCAAAATCCTTTATTGCTTCTTCTATATCTCCGGCATTAAACCGTGCGACGGCTAGAGTTATCGTAAGAGAGAGCTCTCCAAATGCAAAGCGTTCATATGGCGCCCGCGGGTAAGAGTTGCACAGATAAGTAACAGCCCATTCGTAATTTTTTGATGCAATATGGCTTTTTGCTCCGACGATCAACTCCCTTACAGGTATGCGAGTTTCTTCAACTGTATTCAAGTCATCTGCAGACAGCCATAATGGAACTAGTTCCGGAAGCCTGATGTTTGCGTAAAAAAGCCCTGTGTACAAATCGTATAATAGCTGCGCGTTCCAAAATTGCGTAATTTCTGTATAATCTTTGAGCTGCTGAAGTATTCTCTTTGCGCTTATTGTATCACCCTCATATGTTGCAATACGAAGCAAATACCCGGTTGCAACCATCGCTATGCTATATTGTCCTTTTTCGCGAGCCTTGAATATAGTCTTGTTTGCATGTGCTCTTGCCGCTTCTAAGTCATTCTTAAAGTAAGCTATTTCACAAGAGACTAAATCATCATATCCATGATACATATGATGTGATGTTTGGGCTATTTTTTTTGCAGTCACTTTTGATGCTGCTAGAAAACGATCGAAGTCTTCTATTTTTGCACCCTCACCAACCAGGTTTGCAAAAGAACGAACATGTGTAATGAAAAATGCTCCGCTCTCATCATGCCTAGGCATTGACGTTGATTTATAATACTCCATTGCTTTATTCAAATATTCCGGAGCTCTGTACTTGTGCGTTTTAATACAAAGATACATATCAACACATGACAAATTGCTATATGCTGAATATAGGAGGACGGGCGCAATAGGCGCTTTCGAGTCCTCCCACTCTTTTATTACATCCTCTGCATATGCCTTCGCTTCTTCGTACTTGCCGATCCCAATTAGCAATAGCGGTACAAATTCAACTTTTAGTAACAATAGTGCCGGATTTTCTTTATCATCATCCAACTCATCAAGGATTTTCAAAAAATACTCAGACTTATCCTGCGACATTTTGAAAGGAAACGAGAAAAATAATTTAGCCATTTCTTCATAGTTATGCAACTTTGCATAATAGCTCATTGCGCCTGTTTGAAAATTGTTTTCATCACACCACTGTATCGCCCGCTCATACATTGAATTTTTTTCATCATCAGATAAAATGTTGCGTTTATGCTGCAAGAATTCCATATAAAGTGGATGAATCCTATAATCACCGACAAAACTGTCATACCATGTGAATGACGACAACTGCGCTACTTCTAAAATTGAGGATTTTTCAAAAAGTTCCCGGAGAGGCATTACGGGTAGATCTGACAGTAATGATATCCCGGCAAGCATTTTTTTTGTGTTTTCTGAAAAATCATTCCATGCCTCTGTTTCCATTATATTGAAAACATTTTGTTTCACTGATTTCAGGGCATAATCAATGTTTCCGGTTGTTCTTTTTAATATTAGCGCAAGCAAACTGACTGCCAATGCCCATCCTTTTGTAGCATTAACTATCTTCGGTATGTCTCTCATAGAGAAATGTATTTCAGATTTTTCTAAATATTCCGCGATCTCTTCAGATGTAAAACACAGCTCACTCTCTGTTATTATGCTCGCTCTTTCTTCCGGAAACAGCGATGTCACGTTAATCTGAGGTTGTGTTCTTGATATAATAATAACATACGAACCGGGCACATTTAAGTGAGCACAGCGCTCAGCGAAAGTTAGCGCACTTTCCGAATGTATCAGGTGAAAATCATCAAGTATGAGAAATGCCTTATGTGAGCGGTGTTCATATTTTCCTAAAATATCAATAAATTGTTTAAATTGTGCCAGTGTTTCCGGAAATCCCAGAATGCGCAATTTTACGGCAAGTTCGGGATTGTCCAATTGCACCGTATGTGTATAATTTTCCCAGTATCTGGAAACCATATTGTCACTTTCAGTTAGCTGAATCCATCGAACAACTGCGTCTTCTTGGTTTTGAATATATTGCCGAACAGCCCTTGTCTTTCCATATCCTGCACCTGCAACAACAAAAACAAGCCTGTTATTTATTGCTTGATTAAATATTTTTTCAAGTCGAGGGCGTGCAATTTGAGCATTCGTGAACATTGCATTATATACACCTGTATCAGTTGTATTCATATTCGCACCTCTATTATTATATTTTTAGTTGGCAATTTCCTTAACAACTAAATGTCGGAAATTGGATCTACTGTTGCTGATTTGCGTTGGAATATTTCATTTGCGTTTGTTTGTAAACTTTCGATGATTGCCATTCTATTTTTCTGCTTTTGCCTGCTACGCATAACCAGCCCAAAGGCTCCGGTAGCCAATAATACAACGGTAAATATAGGTGCTATTACATCTCTAATCGTATCCTCTTGTACACCAATCAGGCTACCTATCACTGCGGTTAAAATCATTGCACCAATTGAAGCAAACAGTGGCAGAAAATATTTCACATCTTGGTTTTTTGAAGCTAAGTCAATCGGTCGTGTACCGTAGTGGTGCCTGGTATTTGTTCCATCACTGTGGCTACCGTAAATCCTCTTGTCATACGTGTAAACAGACATCCAATACGGTCGATAAATCAAAAAGTAATCCGGAATAATATCACCGTGGAAACTTAAATCTCGAATCTGACTACCAGGCATATTGCGTTCTATTTGCTCGTAGATTTGTTTATGAACTTCATGACTGTCATACATCATTTCAGCTTGTACATCACAGGGAAGCACACGAAACGATGCGGTATATTTAGTGTCAAGAGGTTGCAGCATGACTTGATTATCTTGAAAACGATAGTGACTAAATTGGTTGTCTACCTCAAGTTTAAAGTTGGATTCAAATCGACCATATTTGCTGTTTCCAATCCCGCCCATGCCTTCACTTCTGTTTGCATCATCAAGTTTTTCATATACCTTCGTAAAGTAATTTGTCGCTTGCATGCCAAGTGTAACTCGACCGGATGCATTGGCAGTATGCGGATGCCAATCGGTTACAGTCCGCGTCCTTGTCACCGGCACGGAATGAGTGTTGCCTTGACTGTCTCTGCGTCGCTCAAATGTTGTATGTGTATCATTTCGGTCATGCCCAATGGATGCAGTCCACTCAACATTGTAACTCACAACACAGTAATAATACGGTGCGTAAATCCCCTCAGGCGAACGAATCATTGCAAGATTATCAAAAGTGTCTATGGGTATACCTTCTTCACTGGCAAGCCAACTAATTACACTATTTTGATATTCCTCTTTACTTACTGTAAATGGGGCAATATACTTATGATCCTCCGGAATCTCACCGATTATTTTACAATTTTCTCCATCTTGCAGCATCTGAAATGTGCCTCCGCAATAGGTACACGAAGCTTGCCGAATCCCAGTAATAACAGTGAGTTCTGCTCCGCAATTTGGACATTCAGGCTTCGTTTTTTCCAACACATTCACTTCTCGTTTTGTATCACATCCGATACACATCAAAGTTTGTGTCTTAGGATCAAAACGCAACACATCACCACAACTGGAACAGCGATGTACTTCTTGCATAATCGGTTCTTGATTACTCATATCATCCCTTCCTTTACAATTTACAATGATCTCATTTAAAATGCAAAGAACAATAAAATAATTTTCTTTTCTTAGTCGAAATTCTAACATAATGTACAATCAATTTCAACATTATCTATTGGTACAGCCTTTGGCTCTGTAAGGGCTATTGGATAGTATTTTCGCAAAAACATGATCGCCTTGTGATTCATTTGTTCTTTACTAATTAGAGGAACAAAGTCTCCAGTTGTGTTGCTATTTGAGCGACCACTTGCATACAACGCTATTTTGATAACCTCAAATGCTCTCAGAGTGTCATCAACTTCGGCATAACAACGAACCGCGAACCATTGTGATTTTGTTTGCTCACCATATTTTGTAGAGTTAATGAAAGAATTTATTATGTTCCTAATGCATTCCTTCTATATTTGCACAAAATATCACCTGCCATAATGAACGCTATTCCATGAATAGCTCCAGAAACAAAGCCCAATACATCTGTAAAGTCAGGCATACTAAAAAGGCTCATGCTCGCTATAAAAATAATGAGTATCCCTACTACTCTTGTTATAACACCCACAAACCCAATTGTTTTTGCAGGAAAAGTTGTCACGCCCACCTTATAAAGCTTTTTCACAAAATTAATCGTTCTAATAACAAATATAAAATAGACGGCAACGGGACTGAATATTACCGCAAATATAAGTATTGCAACAATAATTACAACAAGGTGATTATTTATGTTCGATAGTAAATCCATACTGTTTAATACGTTTATTAAAGTGACTACAGGTGTCACTACTATACTAAGAATCGCGGATACTTTTAATAAATTTAATCCAATATTTTGTGATTGATTTGGCTGAACTGAAAATGCTCTATAGAACAGCCACAACCCAACACAAGAAGTTATATTCACCACTGATGTTAGCCCTAAAGAGGATAAGTCACTAAGCAAATCGTTATTAGCTATACTGCTTGGTAGTAATATTAATCGATTTGTAAGATGTGTAATCACAAATGCCGTAAAAAGAAGAACAATTGCTTTAAGCTGTTGTGATTGTGCAATGTTGCGTATATCATTTTTCAAAATTTCTGAAGATAGGTTTACCTTTTCACTCATGTTTCCAAATCTTTCCTTTCACACGACGTATAATTTTTCTCATCCAACCAAAAAGCAAGATGTATAAGCTATATGCTCAGGTCCGTAGTTGTACTTCAAGCCGTTGTCTGTACAGACCTTGCTGACAAATAGACCGCAGGCTTCCATGGACACTTCCATTTTATCTGGAAAGCGACAGGGCTCACTTGGATATGTACAGTTTTTGCATATTTGACACATGCCTGCGCCCATTGATAGAAACTGCTTTTGCACTGTGCCAAGTGTATCTTTCATTTTCCCAAAATTTTCTTTATGTTGCTTTCCAGCAGCCATCATCCCTTCCCAGTCCAAACTATCTTCAATTTCACCAACAGTTTGCACAAGTATACCGGTCGCATAATTTTTAACCATTTCACGCATTTCTTCAAGAGATGCACACGCAGGTGGACATGACCACGACTTGTCATAATTTTTGCATTGTTCTGCATTGCACATATCGCGAACTTCCTGCATAAATTCAAGTGTTGATATATCTAACTCTGCATAGTTTGTAAAACCACTGCTTTTCGCTGTTTCCGCTAATTCATTATATATTGACATTTGACCGCTCCTTTATTTTTTTGAAAAAAGACAAAGGGACAGCCCCCTGCCTTCTGAACTTATTGGAAATTATCAAAACATCATTTGCTCAACAAACTTGTCGTTGAAAAATGTCATTGATGATAATTCTATATACTCACAATTATTGCGAATTTTTTCTAATTGCTTTGTCGCCTCTTTTGAGCTAAGTGCTAACACCGCACCCTCTCCCGATGTATTCCCACAAGTTACTGCTGCCGGTAACATAATTTCCGGAAAAAGACCAATTCTCGCTGCACTTTGTAAATCCAAATAACTGCCGAATCCACCAGCTAATGCAAGGGTTTTCACATCATCAGCTGAAATACCTGCGTGATGCAGCAAAACTTCGACTCCGGCAGCAATGGCCGCTTTTGCCAATTGTAACTTTCGTATATCAACGGCGGTAATATAAATGTTATTATCCTCTGACAGATAAAATTTATCCATATCTAATAAACGCCCTGTTTCATCGACAATTTCCATATTAAGTAATACTGCAAGTGTATCAAGCAAGCCTGAGCCACAAATGCCTTCTGGTGCGCCTCCGCCGATAACAGTAAATTCAATATCTTTCTTGTTTTCCGCCAACATAACATGATCGATTGCTCCCGGTTTTGCTATCATGCCCATTGCGATTTCTGCACCCTCAAATGCTGGACCTGCAGCTGTTGCACAGCAATAATAGGTGCCCTCATGTTTCAGCACAATTTCACCATTTGTACCAATATCAATAAGTAGAGCTGGTGTATTCATTTTATCAAACCCTGCTGCAAGCAAACCGGCTGTTATATCACCGCCAACATACGCTGATATTGCAGGTGTGTAGTAGATTATTGTACCCTCTGTAACAGGCAAATCTTCCCACACAGGCAGCTCCTCACCAAACAAACTTGTAGGTGTAAATGGCGCAACACCCATGCTTACAGGAGAAAGGTCTGTCACCAAGTGCTGCATAATAGTGTTTGCAGCGATAGAGATACTCACTACCTGACTCATATTTGTGCCACAAGATTGACAAAGCTTCGTAAGCATATCAGATATCTGCTCACGAATTAGCTTAGTCAGTTCCTCATGCCCATTTTCAGCACAAAACTGAATACGTGCCGTAACGTCAGCTCCATGTGCCGATTGGGAATTAACCTCACTCAACACCCCAAGCCTGTCACCTGTCTCAATATCTATAAGGTAAAGAACAACAGTAGTAGTCCCAATATCAATAGCTACACCAAGTGCTTTATCTAGCATCATACTCCAATCCTTTCGTCAATAACACCTAACCCCTAGACCCTAACCCCTAAAGCACAGGGTCTCCAAATAATGACCAGTTATTACAATGAGATATCTTCGCCTCAACAAAACTCCCGACTAATGATGGCTCACCGGTTAAATGTACTAATCGTCCGCCATTTGTACGAGCCTTTAATGGATACTCCAAATCCTTTGCCTCTCCATCAACTAATACGCGAACTACCTCGCCAATATATTCTTCGTGCTTTCTTTCTGAAATTTCATTTTGTAAGTCTACAAGCTTTTCAAATCTGACCTGTTTTACCTCTCTAGTTACATCATCAGGCAGTTTCGCAGCTGCTGTACCGGGACGTTTTGAATATAAGAATGTAAACATTGCCTCAAATTGAGCTTTTTGAACAAGTTCTAATGTGTCATTAAACTCTTCTTCTGTCTCCCCCGGATATCCTACAATTACATCGCTCGTTATTACAATATCCGGCATAAACTCGCGAGCAATAGCGATTTTCTCAAGATACTCTGCCTGTGTATAACCACGATTCATGAGTTTTAAAATACGATCATTACCTGCTTGGAATGGAAGATGTATATGGTGAGCAACTTTTTCGCATTCAGCCATCGCCTTGAATAGCTCATGCGATGCATCCTTTGGATGACTTGTCATAAAACGAATAAGGAAGTCTCCTTCAATCTCATTGATTTGGCGTAAAAGATTCGCAAAATGATTTTCACCCCCACCAAATGAGTTAACATTTTGTCCAAGTAAAGTAATATCTTTATATCCTAATGCAACAAGAGAACGCGCTTCTTCCATAATTGCATCAACACTACGACTCCGCTCTCTACCACGCACATACGGAACAATACAATACGAGCAGAAATTATTACAACCATTCATGATTGTAAGCCATGCCTTAACTGTACCGTCACGATGAGTCGGCAACCCCTCAGCAATCATGCCCTCATCGCTATCTGATTCAAATATGCGTTTCTTCTCAACAAGCGCTCTCAAAAGCAGCTCAGGAAATTTCCATATTTTACTCGGTGGAAATATAAGACCAACATGCTTATATGATTGTTCAATCTTTTCAACAGACTCAGGAACGGCTGCGAGACACCCACAAAATACAACAAGCTGATTTGGGTTTGCTTTCTTCGTGTGTGTGAGTGCACCAATATTACCAAGCACACGATTTTCTGCATTCTCACGTATCGCACACGTATTCACAATCGCAACATCTGCTTCATTTTCATCATATGTTATATCATAACCCATTTCCACGAGCATACCGCGAAGCTTTTCGCTATCAGCCTCATTTTGCTGACAACCATAAGTATCCACATAAGCCTGCGGCTTGTTCTGTCTGGTCTCTGACACCTCATATACTCTCTGCATGATTAATCGCTGCTGCTCCAGGTCACCCTCATTTAATTGTATTTCATTATCAACTCTCTTACCCATACTACCTCCTACACTAGCAGTTAACACTAATGTGATTTTGAATTTATCTAGTGGAGCAAAATTAGCGATTGTTGGTGAAATTTCAGATAAGGGCTTTGCACTGTCTGAGCGCAGCGAGTTTGCGAAGCCCCTGAAATGAGCCATACAATCGCTTTTTGCGTAACTTTAAATGCAAAGTCACATTAGTGTTAACTGCGCCACCCATTCTACCATTATAATGTTGAAAAAACAATGGTAACACTTGATTATAAAGCCTAAACATGGTAGTATTGAGTGTCATTGCAAACGTGAGAGGTGGGAATGTTTTAATGAAAAACTTAGTCATTGATTTGAGGGTGGTTAGAAATAACTTGCGAGCAATCAAAGACCAAGCTGAAGGCGTGCACGTATTTGCCGACCTAAGTGCAAACGCCGGAGGAATGGGACTGCTCACAGTTGCAATGTTCTTGCGCGATGAAGGGATTCGTAACTTTGTCGTGTCCGACCCCAGCGATGCAAAAATTCTACGACAAAACAATTTCACCAAAGAGCGAATAATGATGCTGCGCAGTACAGCAGATCCTAACGAAATTTCAGAAATGCTCTCATATGGCGTAATCTGCACAGCCGGCTCATATGACGCTGCTGTGGCAATCAACGGTATTGCAGAATCGCAGAACATGGTCGCAGACATTCAAGTCATGATTGACACAGGACTTGGGTGCTATGGCTTCCAACCATCAGAGCTTGATAAAGTCGCAGCGATATATAAGTATATGTCGAGCCTTAATGTAATAGGCACATTTACAACTTTTGCATCATCTTGGCGTAGTAAAAAGAAAACTGCTACTCAATTAGATAAACTAAATGAAGCGTTAGATAGAATTATCGAAATGGGATATGAGCCGGGAATCGCCCATGCAGTAGACTCTGCAGCATTATTCAAATACCCAAATATAGAACTAATGGACGCAGTACGTGTCGATACCGCGCTTTCCGGAAGAATTCCGGGCAAACCTGTGAGCGGATTATCTCGTGTAGGTTACATTGAAGCAGGTCTTGAAGAAGTGGGCTGGCATCCAAAAGGGCACTCAATCGGAGCAGAACGCGGATTTGTAACAAAAGCCCCTACAAAAATTGCAATATTATCAGTCGGCTATTATCACGGTTTTGGAGTCGATAGATACATCGTTGAAAGAAGTCTATTTGACATTGCCAGATGGCGACGCAGAAAGACCTTTGTTAGAATAAACGGACATAAAGCGAGGGTTCTCGGTAGCGTTGGACTCATGCACACAATGGTGGACGTAACAAACATTGATTGCACAGTGGGCGATATTGCACTACTTGACGTTGACCCTGTAAGCGTGAAAGGGCTGCCTATCGTGTATAGATAGGGACCCAATAAAAGTAATTAATGAATCTTAGAGTCAAATTTCCCTCCATGGAGGGTTGGCGCGTAGCGCTGGGGTGGTTTATAGTTATTCAAAGAATGGAGTATTCATAGTTGCCAAAGATTTTTGAACTTGATCAACATGTTGCTGATCTTATAGCTGCGGGCGAGGTTGTTTCTCGCCCTGCTTCTGCAGTTAAGGAGTTATTAGAAAACTCTATAGACTCAGGTGCAAGTATTATTACTGTCGAA
>Ga0123355_10019306_pt1 | contig 10852 bp, 3 predicted proteins | sample TergutEmb28metaG_3_FD_89872 | JGI IMG/M metagenome (GOLD analysis project Ga0123355, IMG submission 89872) | Embiratermes neotenicus P1 segment gut microbial communities from Petit-Saut dam, French Guiana - Emb289 P1 | ecosystem: Host-associated > Arthropoda: Insects > Digestive system > Gut ...
CTTTCGAACAACGTAATAAATAACGAATGTATAAAAAATTCTCGTAACTAATTCCCCTCTGATGTTTGTTGGACCGTGCATCATTGTGATCACTGAAGAATAAAAAACCAACTAGATGTCACTTATTTTTATTGTACTTCTTATAGGCTCAACATGTTTTGGCCATTACTATGCCCATCATCAGGATCTCGCGACTCTGATTTTGATACTACATTAGTCGTTTCCTTCTTGGTTTGCTGTATGTTGGAGATTAGGTGCGGTTAGGCTGGAGTAGTGTTCGGGCTGCAGAAGCATGCAGCCCGGACACTACTCCAGCCTAGCCGCACCTAACCTTCAACATACAGCAGACCAAGAACGAAACGACTAATGTGGTAATCCACATCATAGTCGCGAGCTCCTTATGATGGGCATAGTAATGCCCGAAAAATGTTGAGCCTATGAGAAGTACAATAAAATAATAAGTGACGTGTAGTTGGTTTTTTGTTCTTCAGTGATTCCCCTCTTTTTACCTACTGGACTTGACCCTGAATTGTAGACATATTTTTAGAGGGTAAAAAGCAACATATCGGATTCGTTTTGATTTAAAAATACCGCCATATGCTCCCAACAATTTTTCTTAAATTGATAGTGTGATTTGAAGATCAAATTCTTCCCTTCAAACGACTAATGACAGCTACATTAAATGCCATGCACTTCACCTGCACATATTTAATTTTAGTGGTACACAATACGTGCTGCCACTCTCTGAATATTCGGGCCGGCCAGCTAAGTGTTGTCTTCTGGAAACCAAAACTTGGTTTCGCAACTGTCCAGTAAAGGCTAAAAACGTGCTGCCGGAAGTTACAGCGATCGATGTTTAATGAACAGTTCGTCCCGAGTAAAAATGCAATTAAATAAGCTATTTATATAGCATTATGTCAGGAATGCAAAAATTTTCTACAAATCTAGGAGCCACTTCAAAATTTCAAGAACCAGAAAGGTGACACAAACCAATTTCCTTACCGAGGGCCCACAGATAGTAGACACCACCGGCCAGAATGTGTGCACCACTGCATTATATGACGTAAGGTCATGTAACGTCAGTAATGTAACATACTATATTAATAGAACATTTAACTCCAAAGGACACTTACGACTTTTAAAATGAAGCTTCGTCAGATAATACGTTGTATTACAAACAGTCTTAAAATTAGGCCTTACTATATTCTTTAGATTCTGCCGGTAGAAGATAGACCGAATTCCTAAAGAAAAAGTCTTATGAAATGTTAAAGAATTCACCCACTACGGCATTATTTCCGAGTATAAAGAGGCCACAGAATCTGATTTGTAGCAATGAACGGAAATTATATACCCATTACATCCATGTATAAGGTACATAAACTTTCCCACTGACAAAGACTGGACAAACTTAAACGAACAATGTGGCTCAAGCGGTAATGTTTCTTACTTGTATTCGGGAGGTACCCTCTCCAAATCTAGTTAGGGAATCGACTATTTTGAAATTAGCGTGGTTTTATTCACTCCTTCCGGAAAAATCCCGGCAACTATCCCAAATTCGACATAATACTATTCTTTTCACGCCTTTTCCTACACGTTTTTTACTAATAATCTAACAGTTTGACGTTATATAACGTGTTACTTAAAAGTGTCATTAAATAAACCATCCAAAACCGACGAAACTTGTAACTAAAGACAGATCGGTAATAATGATGCTGGAAAAATTACTGCGAAAAATTTTAAAGCTTCTGTTGAATATTTTTATGAAGGCAGTTTAATCGCGATTGACTTTATATTTATTCTTACACGGTTTCTAAAAATTCATCCACTAAATTTCAGTTTTTGTCCAATCGTGAATGATAGAAAGGAGATCACCCTTTCATGGATCTGATGCTTTCATTTCTTTTGTAACTTAACTGCTGTAGTTCGCACAGATTTAAGTTCAGTGATGGTTGAGCTGTTAGGTTTTGGAGGTAGCCTAGATAGAATAACAGGATGCAGAAAAGCATGTTGGTGTACGAAACTTGGCTCGTGTTATCTCTGGCTGGAAGGAAGCTGTGCCAATTATGGATCGGTGTTGAGGAGGAAAAATGAAATTAAGAAATACACAGAGCTGGGTACGAGAAAATTACAGTAGACAACCAAGAGGTAAGGAAGTTTGAAACAGAGAAAGCTGCAACTCGCCGGTTCACAAACAGTATTCTGAGCGTTATGTCTTGCAACTCGGTAACCTGTAACATGCTTTGTTCGTGCTGACTGCGCAGTTAATGTAAACACATGTCGGTAGGGTGACATGTAGGATCTTACAAACCGCAACATTCATACCAGCGGTTCAGAAGAGTCTCTTTCCTTTTTCTTCAATTTCTTTACTTTTTTATTTTTTAAATTTTATTTTATTGTTTTTTTTTTACTTTATTTAATCCCATTAGAGACCTGGCCAGACCCTTAGGGCTCTAGGACGTTGAGGCTATCAGAATTTCTAGAAAATCGGCACATGAAGGTGGCAAGGTTGTCATCCCTACGCATCGACCAACTCCCCTACCCCCTCCACCCCCACCCACAGACGATACCCCTGGTACTTATTTCTGTTACAGGTTGAGTCGACCTCAAGGTCATAATGTCTCCATTCCTTGAAGTATAATAACAAGCAGAAAGAAAATCAAGTAATAAAAATACGTATAAACATAGAGTTTAGATGTTTCGGACAGTAACTTGGTTTTTTTATGTTGCATGACTCAACACAGACCAGAATTCGTAACCATAATATTATGGGATTTCTCCCCTGAAGGAATATTCCCTGGGGAAGGAACTTCAATTTGTATTTCGAAATGTGGATACGTCTTCAGCGAAAGGCAACGCCGACTTTTGAATATCGTGCACGTTGAAAATGAATGGCATATTCTAAGGGGGTTCAATCCAGGACGGGTGTAATTTATTACGTCTCATTTCCATGGTTGAAAAGTCTGGTTTTATCCAGAGAGGACCAATTGTATTTCTGTTTGCGTCCTCTAGTTCAGAACGAATTTGGGGCCATCCAGACTTTTACCCACTTTTAATCAGGACCCTAGGGGCAGAGACCGCAGCGTAACACTGATCGTTCTCCATTTAGTGGTTACATCCTGAATGCAAACTAACTTTACGAAGCAGGGACCTCCACCTCCTTCAGCAGTTCAATGCCAGGACAGTAAAATTTCAAGTTCCGTTGTGTGGCGTTCAGCGACAGTGGTATCTCTACCTGAATTTATTTCTGCGAAGAAAAATCAAACAGTAGGGCAATTGTAGTTTGTTTCCAAAGTAACCTTGACAAGGCTAAAAGCACGCCAGATGTATGTGAGATGAATCGTTCCTCACTTGCAGCACACAGCTGCTTTTCATTACCGTTTGTATAGTTCTTCCACTGATATAATCCACCAAACAGCAACGATTGGTATTGTGAATTTTTGCCCAGGTTCTTGTCTCAGGCTATCAAATATTAGGGTTATAACATCATCATGTGCGGCTGTGTATGTGTTTTCCAAGACTATTTCACATTTTTAAACGGGTTGTCCGATTTCGCGAAATCTCATTATGAATGTGCAAAATGTAGACTGACAGGTGGATACAGTTTCTGAAGAAATATAATGTTTCCATTGTGAGATTACGAATAGTATGACGATATGGGTAGAATAATTGTTCGAAACTTTGGTACCCACCTATCAGGCTACACAGATGGACATGTGAAACAGCGCATTATTTAACGTTTTTGTAATGTAATCAATGCTTGGACAGAACTGACATACAGCTAACATCAAAATGTACAGCGCAAGAAGAGGAAGTCGCGGAGTGACTCATCGCTGGTAAGTCAATTTGTAATGCAGTTCTGAGTCCGACAGAAATGGCCGAAGGCACGATATGGTGGGCCTAGCGTTTAGGGGCTTCCTTAACTTGAATACTCTGTGTCAACTTCAGAGTTTCCATGCTACGGAATAAAAGAATCCAAATGATAAGACATTACGTTGAGAATGATGCGGAAGAAAGCCTCTGCACGCATTGATATGGGACGGATATGACAACCGCTTAACCCAAGACTCCAATGAGGTTCTAGGCGAACGTTCTAATGAAGCACTGAGGTCTAAAGCATTGCTGACCCGATCTTGAGAGAGGATAAATGGTAACGTGCCCAGTGCCCTTGTCAGGAAGTAAACAGCATCTCCAATTTCACAGCCTCGAACTCTACTCACTGAGCCATCACACCCACTAACCACCTTATATATATAATGAATTGCACACCTAATTAACAATGTTACTGACTTTGTGCTTTTTCCCTTTTATGGTACAAAAGAAGAAACAAGTACAGCCTGTCAAGGTTTCCTTTCAGTGAGGTAGTACAGAAGTGCAACATGCGGTCTGAAATATAATCAGAATCAATTTGAATCTAGTTAGATAGACAGGTACATGGGCCGAGTGTTTGTGACGCAATTCAGCTCTGCTGAATCGATTCTGTAGATAGTTCGTCATTAATAATACAGAGAAAATGGCAGGACAGTTCGCGGCTTGCAGATTACTGATTATAATCAGCTGGAAGAATAACTGAAAGATGTGATGAGTGTAAGCATAAGAGGAGATAAGGAAGAATGGGAAAGAAATTAAGCATTATAGACAGAGACGGGGAAAAATAAAAGGAAAGATTAATTATCCCTGTGATGACTGACGTCACTGGAAGCTTGTTATTTACTCAGCTGGCGAAGTAATGCACTGACACATTGCAAGGAAGCTTAATTTATTCCTTACATTTACATTCTATATTCCTAAACGTAATCTCCTGGGGGGAGGGGCAAAGGCGGCCGGTGTGAAGGCCTGACAACATTATCACTTTCATGTGCCGATTGTCTAGAAGTGCTTGGAGTCCCAAAATCCTTCAGCCATAAGGGTCTTTCAAAACCTGTAACCGGGTAGCTTCATTATCCTAAAATCTGTTACTAAATTTCCATGTTTTCGCGTTCTTTCAGGCTAGTCTACCAACGTTTAAGAGATATTTTTTTCATTTTTCCACTCACGTTTCACGTTCCGTCCATTTAATTTGCTTTAACAAACACGATATTAATCTACTCAGTAACCTACTCTCCAAAAGTACCTATATAGGCTATCGTTTTTCCCAGAAAGAGGCCCAGTTTAGCAACAAATTAAACAATGCTTTTAATCACAATTTTGTAAATTTTACTGGTAAAATGTTTATATATAAGAAGAGAAGGCAAAGTATTTCAACTGAGTAGTAGGAAGAACACGAATAATTTAATCATGTACATCAGCTTTGTTACCGTTAATCCCAAGTAATTTTAACAATAAAAATTTCGCAGGGTTCTGCCGACTGCTCCGATATCATAGTTTCGTTTCAGTTCTGTGGTAATTCTTCCTTAATTCAACATAATGTTTAAGATTGCGGACCAAAGAACGCACTTTTCGGCCTATCCAAGGGCTACAGTCAGCTTAATGGCATGAAAGTACTGTAGGAAATCAAAGAGGAGAGAGGGAAGTGAAGAGAAATTTGAAGGTGAATGAAAAGTGTAACTCAAGATGAAAAAGAAGAAGAGAAATAACGTATAAGAAATACACGAGTAGAAGAAGAGAAAATACAGGTAAAGCAACAGGAAGAAGACGAGAAGAGTGTAAAAGAGGCAACAAAACAGAAGAGGCGGAGAAGAATAAAATGCGAAAAGGACAGAAGGGAAAATCTTTGAATACGAAGAAAATTAATATGAGGAAGCAATGAAAAAAAAAATAAGAAAAAACAAAAAAAAATTCAGGAAGGAGGCGAATTTAATCTTTGCTGTGTTAATCAAAATTCTCGCTCTGTTACTCCTCTCAGGCAATCCGACCAGCAGTCTTTTTCAAAACGAATTCAAAGTGTCAAAAGCTTTATTAGCTCGGTGGTGTAAAATTTATGATCTTCAGTACTGACACGTGATTCCCTTAGTTCCTTCCGACTTACGGTAAAATTCAAAATTACATCACTAAAACGTTAAGAGCAGAAGAATTTCCCGAAACCCTTGCTACCATTCAAATAAGAATAATTTAACTTCGATTTCCAATCTATGAACCTACGGACCAATACACCCGACCATATTCTGGTATCACCTGTTGTTTTATGAAGGGATGAAGAATAGGGGAGGTACACACTGCGTAGATTGTTCGATATCGAAATGCTAAACGTAGGCCGAATGATTCAGTGGAGCATAAAGTAGACTGCATAATTAGGAGCTTCACGGTGCGTGATGTTGATTAGATATGCTCACCTAATCAGAGAGGAAGTGAAGAAAACGTAGATGAGACATGCATACTAGCGTTATTTGAAAAAAAGACGTGCTATCTTGAGAGACATGAATTTTGTGGGACCAAAATTTTAAAACATACTGTTAGAAAGAGCAGATTATGTATGCATTGAATTCAACTGGCTCATAATATAGTCCTGTGACAGTTTTTTTTGAACACTGTAATGAAACTTGGTTTCCATGAAGGTCTGTTCTTAACCGGTTTCCAGACAAGCAGTATATCACAAAGATTCTACTCCATCGAGCCACTCCGTCACCAAACGAATCCGGAGGCTATCTATTCTCCTCTACTCCTTGCCTTAAGATATCCCTAGCTGCCTGTTCCTTTCTTCCCAAATCGGTCCTGATCACCACAATTTCGAGAAAACCTGCTAGAAAATTTATATAATAAATTACAATAAGAACATCAGTACCAATGGATTTACGTAGCACTGTTCAACATATAAATATACATTATAGATAGACGTGATATTGTACGAGTATAGGCAGAACAACATGACAGTTTCAAATAAATTTATTAATGTAAACAAGTGTCGTTGGTTTAATGTAAATATACTCTTTAAATAAGCACGGTGCTTTTACTCCAACTGACCATTATACCGTCCAAAATACGTATAATGTCAGACTCTGAATCACAGTTCATCTACAGAAGAAAGTCACTGGTTCCGTTGTTTAGGGCACTGACAGACCTCTGAGACTTCTGAATACAACAAAAAAATAAATAGTAACTTAAATAATAATTAATACCTTTAAATTAATTTAAATGGTCTTGCTAACCATGTTCCTCGGCATGTTACTGGTCACAGTAAAAATTCAGCGAAATACCCAATACAAATTCAATGGCTGAATTTAAAGAATCCCAGCTCTTCCTAATTTCCACAAATAACCCTTCCATTAATTTAGCTTTACACATTGCAGGTCTTCAGGATATGACACGATTTGACTGAACATGTATGCTATGGTTTTTAACAGTTCCAAATAATAATAATAATAATAATAATAATAATAATTCAGAGAAACGGCGCTAATATCCGAAACTGGCACTTGATAACAATAAACAATTGCAGCAGCGCAAAATCATTTTTAACTCATCAACCTCCAATGTTAACAGAGATCATCCCTCACCTGCTTAACAAATCCTCACCAGGCTCCATTACATAACGTTCCAGGCGCAAGAAGTGGTCGTATTGACACCTGTACCGACGTCAGAAAATTCCTCAATGACGAAGACCACCAAGATTAAAAAAAATTATTAACCATATTATTTTATTTACCTAAATGGAGCAACATGAAGACATAACGTCCAACGAGTTACCTAGTCAAACGACCCTACCCTGGGGGAACAACAACACCGGCCATAGCCTGAGACCATCCTGAATAATAATAATAAACTACTTCAAAGTCATTCAGAAAATACGTGAGCAACATACCAGGAAAACATGAAGTCAAGGAACAGCCATATTGAACACTGCACACATACTTCGGAAAGTACTAATGTAAAAATACAATAGATTCAACACCGAAACTAACGATATAAGCACCATAAATAGTAACAACATAATAGCTGCAACACTGTATTCCCTAGGGACATAGTTTGTCTCAGGAATATAAGTATAAATACCTTGCATAAAGGAGATGATGATAATGATAATTATATATTTGCGCTACAGCACTGCTGTTCTTTTCATAACTATACGAGTTCATTTGCATTGTGTCCTCTAAACCGGCGTTTTCCAAACTATGTTCCGCGGAACACTGGTGTTCCGCGAGATGTGAATATGTGTCCAGCAAAAAATCGAGAAACCCCCCCCCAAAAAAAAAATCATAGCTCATTTATTAAATTTTAATTTAGCGTATTTGGTCATACTTTAAGATACTGTTCATACAAGAATCGTTATAAGAGCCATTCGTTTGGCTACCAGTAGATCTCGTTGCGCTGACTTTTATCCGATAAATGAGAGACAACAAAACATGTGTGTTCCGTAATTGTGTACAAAGTTAAAACGTGTTCCGTAACCAAAAAAGTTTGGAAAAAGCTGCTCTCGACCCATAATAAACCTTACAAGACTCCACCAGATATTTTACAGGCAGTTTTAGAGAATAAGCAGCGTTACTGTCTAATCTAGAGACAATAACCTCCGGCAGTGACACATTAATAAAAACTAATGCACGCATTCTAGTACTTTTTATTGCTCTCACCTGATAGCATTTTCGTAAGTAAACGAGATTTTCATTCCGTTTCAACGGCAAAAAAGGACAGCCCAACATTCAACAATACTGTATGTACCAGAAGCTGTACCACGTTTAAGAATCTGCATGTTGCCCACACAATATTTAAGTAGTGGTTTCGTGCGATTCACACAATCAAAGCCAATCGTTTTGTGTTCTGTAGGAGCAGTAACCGATTGGTCTTCGTAGTGATGATGACCGTGTGTTTCCTCTGAGGAAGCAACTAAATTATTATATCAAATTTTGAAGAATTTCAGTCTTCGATGTCTTAATTTATATCAGGTAATTGTATTAAAATATATCCTGTTGTAAAGAGAGAAAATATCTTGTAATGTGAAAACCTTGCTGCAGTTTCATGAGAACACTGCCCAGAAAGAGCAGAAAAAGATGTCATTCAATCTTCAACTACGAAGAGAAGAATAATTAAAATGAATTTAACATTTAAACATTTAAGAACTGGAGCCTAATTAGTGTTAAGGACAGAGAAGCTGAAATTGCTCGTATCATGTCAATTGAATGTAAAAATATCGCTATGTGATACAAGTTGTGTGCGTAATATCACTTCACTTATTTTTTGATGTTTTGCTGACCGTGCATTTCAGTATATTTATCTTAGTAATTAACCAATTTGTTGCACAAAATTTTGTTTTTCAATAAGTTTATTTCATGCCTCTACATGTTTCGAGCACACTTGTTCATCATCAGGAGGTCAAAATTGTATTATACAGCCTCTGGTATCATCACACTCTGTAGGTGGCCGTCCCGTGCAGTCCTCTCTCAACCTGTACACGGGACGGCCACCTATAGGTGTGATGATACCAGAGGCTGTATAATACAATTTTGACCCCGTGGTGATGAGCACATGTGCTCGAAACATGTTGAGGCATGAAATAAACTTATTGAAAAACAAAATTGTGTGCATAAAGTTGGTTAATTACTAAGATAAATCACTTCACATGTTTAGTTAATACCTAAAATGAACTCCGGTTCAAAGTCCACTTTACCGTATTACATTGTCCGCCACAAAAGTGGAACGACGGAACACGTATACAAGAATAATCTGCTTCTGTAATTTAACAGGCAGTGTCTTCACTGAGCGAAATATGAAAACTGTGGATAAGGCGTACGTGCTTAACGCATGATGGGAAAGGGAGATGGCTGGATGAAGTACAGACCGCAGCGAACAAATTATTCGCTTTCAGATCGCAACTGTCCACCGGCGCACGCAACATGCAAAGCGAAGCTGCTTACAGATGAACAGTATAAAGTTCGTGCAAAATGGGATAAATGAGGAAAGAAATTCCGAAATATACTCAACAAACATTATTTGCTAAGATGGCATACTGGAAAGTCTAAGAACTTCATTTTATTACTGATAAATAAGAAACCTATTTTAAGATTTTGCAAACAGGCACCGCAAAAAATCATATAAAGGACAACCACAATAGTGCATGAATCGTCGCCAGGGTAATTTACGCAGTAACTTTCAATTCTGGTGGCAGGTTAGCTCAAGTAGCAATGTGTCCTACTGTACTTCAAGCAGGGTTAGTATAAAAGTAACGCATCTGGCTAGAGTAGAGGCAGTATTTTAAACATTGCAAATTCGAAACATTTCTGCTGTGACTTTCAGCCGTCAGCCTCACGACCACCTATTGCAGTCACCAGTTGTCTTTCGACTGTAACAACCGCACTTATGTCTCATTATGCTCGTGCAACCCATTTATTTAATTTGTTGTTTCATTGCTTTATTTTGTTCAATAGACCCACGTATTAACCATCGTCAAAAAAAACTCTGCAGTTTAATCATATTAATTTTATATTCCTCACAAAACTACACTTTGTTTCGAATTTTTTTTTGTGTTAAGTAAAAAACTTACATGTGAAAATATCCATAACTTACTGCCACACAGGTAAACCCTTCTATTATATAAATATACAACGACGTATCAGTCAAACACAACAAAATTTTATTATGTTTATTATTCTTTAGCCCGACAGAAGAAATTACATTGTACCATATCTTAGTAACCACATGTTGGAATGGAGTTTGACTTTTTTTTTATTTTAAATGTCTTGGCAGTGACTTTTACGTACCAGTATCTCCCTCTTCTGGTCGGGTGATAAAATCGAGAAGAATGAGGTGGGCTGGGCATGTGGCGCGTATGGGTGAGGAGAGGGAGTGTATAGGGTTTTGCTGGGGAAACCGGAGGGAAGGAGACCACTGGGGAGACTTAGGCGTAGATGGGTGGATAATATTAGGATGGATCTCCAGGAGGTGGGATGTGTGTATATGGACTGGATTGGGCTGGCCCAGGATA
>Ga0123355_10019307_pt1 | contig 10852 bp, 3 predicted proteins | sample TergutEmb28metaG_3_FD_89872 | JGI IMG/M metagenome (GOLD analysis project Ga0123355, IMG submission 89872) | Embiratermes neotenicus P1 segment gut microbial communities from Petit-Saut dam, French Guiana - Emb289 P1 | ecosystem: Host-associated > Arthropoda: Insects > Digestive system > Gut ...
AAGATTTTTATGCACGTCCGTACACTTCAATGTGGGCAGAGATGTTACCACATTTCTGGATGAGACTTTTCCTGGACGTTGGGTCGGAAGACGAGGTCCTACTGCCTGGCCCCCTAGATCACCGGATTTGACACCATTAGACTTTTTTGCATGGGGGTTTATTAAGGACGTTGTGTACAGGCGAAAAGTTCGAGATCTGGCTGATTTTAGACAAAGTATCATTGAAGCAGTTGAACTTATAACACCTCACATGCTGATAAACACGTGGCAAGAGCTTTAATATCGTTTAGTAATCTGTCGAGCTACAACAGGTGCCCACATTGAAGTGTACGGACGTGCATAAAAGTCTTTTTGAGTTACTCTGCACACTGTTGGAAACATAAATTGCATAAAGCTTTTGGGTACTAAAACATAAGCATGTGTTTTTGTATGCCTCTAGCTCGGACACCCTGTATAATATTATTCTATTCCTGCAGTGTTCCAGTCGAATGTGTGATGTCCCTGCTTCTCGAGGACGTGATGGTTTGATGAAGAATGTTACAATAACGACGTGACGCAAATTGGTTCATCGTGATGACCTATGTACACGACCGTCTTCGACTGCATTTCGCGCCGTCAACCATGTCCATTCCCATTTGTTCTTGTACATGTGCTCCAGTTGTATAGTAACTCCGCGTTCATGTTATCGCTATCTTCAGACTGCGGGTCACAAATTACTGTCACCAATGCAGTTAGCAATTGACTGCTTTCAGAATGCGAAAGTCACATGACATTTCGACAGGATACGTTTTATTTAAATCCACTGTACATATGTAGACAGCTCGTTAAACTACTGGAACCAATTATGTCATGTTATAACTACTTCTGTATGCACCATAATATGGTTCCATAACATACGTACTCGAAGAACAATTGATTAGTTTCTCATTTTTCTGCTTTCTGGGTTTTGTCACTTAATGTCACACGCTATTTTATTAAGGAAATTTGTTTCTCGTGGTGTGGATGGCCAAGTCCGAGTATGGGCTTGAAACTTGAGTATGGTATGCAGCGTTGGTGTTAGATTCAGCGCATTATAACTGGGGAGTAACCAAGGGCCGTTTCTATGCGTTAACACCCCCTCCCCTCAAATTCTAGGTTTGGGACCACTTTTGGTAGAATGTACTGTGGAGTGGGAAGTGACCTGTGTAAAGACAATATCGTGAGCTGATCCGTACACAAATAGCGAGCTGCGGCTGGCTGGCAGACAGCGCGAACAGCAAACGATAGTTGTGTAATAGGTTTCACACATAAAGTGTGCGGTATCATTTAAGTATGAGCGCTTCCGGGAAAGCGTGGGTGCGTTGATTGTGTGGCTGTAGTGCTTGCCACTTCTGGGAACGAATTGGTCTGCAATTTTCAGAAGCTTCGTCGAACATCGCCATTCCTCTACGTGTTGTGGCGTCTGTCTGGCACCTTCCGTTGTAGCTGGGAAAGCTGGCGCCGCATAGAATACTACTGTGACACGTAAGCTCGTTTCATGCTCAAAAAGATACTACGTTATGCGAAATGTTCGGTGCGAAGTTATAGAGTGCGTTACGTAATTAAAATATTGATTTGGTAGTCGACGAAGACGCTTTTTTCGCTTATGCACACTTTATATATATATATATATATATATATATATATGCAGGGCACATTTATAATAGAGCATTATGTGCGTACGTAATGCCCCGCACTGGGAGCGGCTGCACCCACTGTGTTCATGGTCTGGCTACTGGCCTGGTGCCAGGTCACCTGGGCGACCAAATAGCATGGTGGCGCTAATATGCGTGGGTCATGTGTGTGAAACTTGCTTTGTGTCACACTCCTGGTGCCTAGAATTTTGAGCTGGTACCTAAGATTTTACGCTGACGCATTTTGTATGGAAAAATTTATGCACCGCTGATATAAAGTAAATTAGAGTGAGATATCAATTGGAATGTGCCGAAGATGCCGTATTTTTGTGTTCCGATGTCCGCCCATCAGACCTCAAGCACTTCTCGTCTTAAGGCTTCCTGCTTTAAGAAATAATCACTTCACTTTATTTTACCTCGGACTCTTTTAGTCATTTTTCGCTTAAAGATTACATTAAGAGTTATTCTCGAGTTCTTCAAGTTTTAAGTGTCCGCTATTGCAATGCAAAGTTATTTATTTTATATTAAATTCATTTATTTAAATTACAGAAAATTGCTTTTATTTTGCCAAAATAAAAAAGAATGCTTCGAAGGTGTCCTGAGTTCCTTGTCACCAAAACTGACACCTAAAACGCAACACCAGTGTTGTGATTCGTTCGTGGTTACTTTACTGACATTGAAATCGATTTTTCTCCTACATATATATTGGAATAAAGCCAGTAAAATCTATAGGATATGTGTATTGGAATATATGTATTTTCTATCTAACTGAGCATTTCATATAAATCTGCAGGTTCAATCCTTGCTAATGTGGGCTTTCCAAATATTCAAGTGAACCGAAAACCACATAAAACAACCCGACAAATGAATGTGTGTATAACTTTCTGCGAACTCAAAATTCTGCGGTGCATGGACCAGCAGAACGCTGTTTCCACCAAAACACATCAAACAAACGGATAGTGGTATATACAGCTTCCCTGCTGCGAACTTTTTCAACTTTATTCCCTCTTTTTTTTGTGTGTGTTGTGTTGGCGAGCACCCCCCGGCTGTAACACTTTGTTAGATGCCGTCCGCTTCGGAGCGAATCAGCTCTCCAACGGTGTACAGGAGGTGGCAACACCCTCTGTATTCAGATGTGTGCATAGGTGCCCTTATCGGCTTGAATTGGAACAGATCAGTTCTCGCAAGTACCGAATCATTTCCGTATGGTAGATTTTATCTTAAACTCATTGCATGTGTTGCTAGTCGATCATCATTCGTATTGACTCTTCTGTTCACTTGACAATGCGATCAGCTAGCAGACTTCGTGCACCTTGCGACATGTAACCCTCTGTTCCCACGGTACTTCGTGGAACAGGACAAAAATACAAAAGGAACTTGGTGAGATTAGATTGAAGTATTTGTGTAAGTTTGTTATGCGTTATTTACCCTTCAGGTAGAACTGACGGATAACACAAGCACAACACACGCTTAGATAATTTAATTGGATTTACGTTTAGTTCAACAAAATCAGCCACGACCTCATAATTATTTTGTGTTATACGTAGTATCTGCAAGTTTAAGTTACTGGTAATTTTTTTATGGCGCAACAGTCACTAGTGGGCCAAGGCCTCCTTATTGTCGAGGCTTCGCGATCACACTCAGACAAACCACACTCGGTAGGAATCCTCAGGAGGAGTGATCAGCCCGACGCGGGGTCCTGTACCTGTCAACACACAACACTCAGAAGAGAAAAACACGTATGTCACCGTCGGAATTCGAAACCACAATCCTAGCATGTGAGAGGCCGCAGACCCACTCCTTAGACCGCGCGGCCACTGGGATCAGCTAGTTACTGGCTGTTTGTACGTGTCTTGTTCCAAGAGCTGCATAAATTGTGATTCTAATTAATTTATTTTTAATGTGCGGCCCAGGCTTGGCAGGAGCTTTGTAAACAAACCTAACATGATAGACTGATGTGTTTTAGATTTCCTTTCCTCTATAAAAATTGCGACTGATTTGTAGCCTGCTTGCCACCATGCTGTCTGTATGCAAATATGATCCATCTGGTTTAAACTTTTGAGCTACGTTACTGTTCTTCAATAAACTTTTTTTCTTTTTAAAGACTTTGACGCTGTATCTCACTCCAACACCGCATGTCCCAAATATTGCTATAATCTCTAATAATAATATGTTGGACATGCGAATTCGTGGGAAGGAGAGGGCGTTCTACGAGTAAAATGGAATCAGGCAGCCTTAGTCTTCAGTTTATTTCTTGCTTACAGATAGTGTTAGCAGATTTTATCGAAGCTTTTGTAACTAGCTCTCGAATTTCACAGTAAATTCTGGAAGACCGTAATTTCAAGTTCAACTTATTCACACCATGTGTCATCATCACATTGCCACGACCTGTTAATTTTATACATGTGTTATGAATTTTCCTTCAGTAAGCGTAGTCCCAGTTGTTCTGCATTCAGAGAACAAAACGTATCCTGTGAACGTGGAATTGACATGAATACAGATAAATATGTTAGACCTGTCACCACCTTCCGCCTTCCAGAATACGCTTTAGTAACCATAATTGCTTTCAGCCAAATAACTTCAGATTCGTCAGTCACATATTTTATAGACGCTGACAGTGAACTCCTCATGTGGTAGCTTGTGCTCGTGTTTGCACAGGGTCGCAGCTAGCTATAACCAGGCTTCAACACACCAGTTCCCCTTTTCCGCGGGCGGAATGTTCATCATTCCCAGTGACATGGAGCGTTGGACTGAAATTTGCAATAACATAAATTAGCGACCCGGATAGTTACTGTGCGAGAGGCAGGCAACTGATAATATATCGTATGTACCGCTCTATGAAATATTGTTATCGGCAAACGTAACAGCATTTCAGTACCAGTCTGTAACTGCCTGTTGAGGAAATGATATACTGTACGAAGTTCCCTCATCGTCCGCTTTCGATATTTCAATTTTTTCTCTGTATGACCCCGTAGTTGACCTTACTGGTATTGTTTTTGAAATGGTAAATCTGGTTCTCTTCAACACATAGTTCTGTATGGACTTTTTATAGAAAATATTCTAAATTAATCAGTGTTTTCAGGCGTGTTCGCAAAATCGCGAAAATTGACTTCTAGCTTCGTCATATCTTTCTTTCGGTCTGTTCTTCTACTCGCATGGAACAACTCGGTTCCCATTGGAAGGATTTTTGTGAAATTTGGTATTTGAGGATATGCCGAAAAACTGCCGAAAACGCAACTTTGATTAAAATCTGACAAGAATGAGGAATACTTTAAATGAACAACTTGGTACATTTATGATAATTTTTTAAAATTCTTTTAGAATGAGAAATTTTTCAGAAAAACGTTCTTAGAGAAAATCAAAGCACACTTTTTATGTGCAGTAAATGGTTTTCGTGAACGGGATAGCGTGGAAAAATCTGGTAGAAGAGACAGGCCACAGATGACAAAATAATACGGCGCGTGCGCTTTGCATGCCGGGTAAATAAGACAGGAATGCAGACACACTCATAATATTTAATACGTATTTCTTTTCCACAGTAACAGTGGTTACGCGAACGCATCTCATTGTTTCATTGTAGTACGTTGCCTGTGTTGTTTGACAAAATAAATGTACTTAGGCCTGCAGATGGGGTTAAGGACGTTGTGTTACCGACTAAGCAATCGCGAAGTGTTCTAAATTGTGATGCGTACAAAACAGAAAGTTCTGAGGGAGTTCAGCGGTTCTCCTGCCGCTGAATATGAACACCGTGTCCTCACGCCTGGTAGACATTGACCCGTTGTTTCGGAGGAATTTTCTTGTGGATGAAGTTCCACGACATTCCCATGCCAAGTGGAGTTGTTCGCTTGACAGCGACATTAGATATTTCGTCTCCAGTACATGAACAAAATAGTGATAATAATAGAAACCAGAGTTTGATGTACTTTTTTCCGTGCATCGTAGTATAAGCGTACAGAAGAAAACCAACTAGATGCTACTGAAGGCTTTATTGCACTTATAATCTGCTCAACATGTTTCGGGCACTTATATGCCCATCATCAGGAGCTCGAGACTATACTTGTGTTATTGCCGCATATGGTGTGTAATGCCTTGATTGCTGGTGGTCGGCTGTTAGGAGCAGAGCATCAGGCCTGATGCTCTGCTCCTAACAGCCGACCACCAGCAATCAAGGCATTACACACCATTTGCGGCAATAACACAAGTATAGTCTCGAGCTCCTGATGATGGGCATATAAGTGCCCGAAACATGTTGAGCAGATTATAAGTGCAATAAAGCTTTCAGTAGCATCTAGTTGGGTTTCTTTTCCTCTCTACGCAGAAACCAGAGTATTAGACTAGTAACTTCGAGTGTGCATGTGATTACAAAAAAGTGCTTGCTTGTCTTGTACGGTAATGTAACACATCTACACACTTTATGTTCTGTGTCCTGGGATATTTAATATTGTTTGTGTTCTACAAAAGTAACAAAGTAGTCTGTTTCATTTTCCTAATGGCAGAAACTCTCTGTCAACAAGACCACCTTAAAGTAATACAAAGTTACTATTATTCTAAAGAGCATGCAGTAGAAAAAACTGCCTTCACTGAACCCATCCGTTATGGAAATTGGGTTTTGCTGGAAGTACATATTAGCAGTGTTTAATGGTGTGGATCCACAAGATCCACAAATATAACTTTGGTAAAAAAAATAGAAATAATAACCCGAATGCACAAATCCAGCGAGCCGGGTAACCGGAGCAAATTGTGTTGTGCCGGGACACCTAATGTTAATGGGTCTGCAGTATGGAACGTGCTTCGTGTTGACTCCTCTGGTGTCTAGAATCTCGACTGGCTCTTGCATTTTCGGAACATTTTTGCACACATATTTTAATGAACTGTATTTACACATAACAGTACATAAAATAACAAAGAAGTTGTACTTCCTAACAAGAATTGTAGAATTCCGAGCATTATATCCTGAACTTAAATATATTTTTGTATTTTAAGGGTGTAGAATAAAGGTTTTATAAGCAAGCAACACAAAGGTTTGTGACATGGATTGCAAACAATTGTAGTTCCAACTGAATTAGTCATTTTGTCTACAAACGTAACAAGTCTTAATGCAACTTGTTAAGTGTATATATTTACACACACACACACACACACACACACACACACACACACACACACACACACACAAACACACACACACACACACACTCTCTCTCTCTCTCTCTTTCTCTCTATAATTGATCCTCCGTTAAGTTAATTTGTACAAGCTGGTCCGAACTGTGATGTATTAAGTTTTGCATTGCCCATTACCTGTTGTGCATGTTGAAACTGTACTGCTGTTGGCTCCCACGCTCATTCAGAGTGACTGTTGCTGGTTCAAAGCGGCGGCATTACACAGAGGTCCTGCCACGTGCCCTAGAGGTGAAAGATAGAGCCTTCCGGTCCCACTGTACGCTCAGATTTTCATCTGCAACGAGGGAGGTCTTTCACTGAAACAATAAGTCGGAACTCTCCATGAATCGCTGCTTCCTGAACTGTGCCATTTGAAGACACGCCCAGCAGAGCGGTTTCTGACTTGGTGTTTCACATGTTCTTGAGTCCTACTGGAGGAATACTTTGGTTCCATGCAGGAATCGTCATATCTTGTGCTAGCAGCGAAGGAACTATAAAGTTTTCACGTAACATAATGTGGAAATTATGCTGTCTGAGAAGACCTCAGTTCTGTAATTCTAGTCGCCTGTACCGGAAAGAAAGGCGTTTCAGACACGCAAAATTTAAGAGGGAAGAATTCAAGCGTCACTTGCTTCTGCGTGCTGAAATTTCCTATATATTACGTGTTAAATACTGCTTGTAAGATAAAGATTACAAACATGGCGAAACTCCGGAATTTGAGGTTATTTCCGACAAATTTAACATTCACGTGTGTGGCTGAGCAAAGCGTTCTTTACAGGTATTGAAGAAAACAACACCAATTATAACAGATGTGTTGAACTAGAAGTGTATGTACACGTAATAGGTATCATCTGTGTGAGCCTGAAGTGCTATTCAGAGGAACATAGTTTCTCAAATGTCGAGGATGTTTCCATGGAAATACAGCAGTGATCACTAAGTCTATGTGATCCGGATAAACATTTCAGTGGGAATCCAAGTTTTGAAGCAACACAACAAATTCATTACTCCCGAGGGGGTGCGGGAAGGGTCACGTGGCAAGACCCCAGGAGAACAGTTCAGGCGCCGGCAAACCGAGAAACAGTTTCATTTTCCTCTCTACCTAACCCATAGTATTGGCGTATCATCGCCACACCGCGGGCAATTTGTAAATAGCTCCGCCACGTGGCATAATACCCAGCCTAAAGTCCAGGAAACGATAGAGAGAGAGATGCAGACAGTAGGGGGTTGGACTTGTGTTTTCTCTCGCCTTTCATCCCTTTCTGAGCAACAGCAAGTCGCGTGGCGTCAACTGTTGACAACATGGAATGGGGAGGCGTGTGATCCGACCGGGGAGCAATACAGACCGCTATAACTGATGCTAAACGCCTCACAGGGGTGGTTAATATTTGGCGGATCGCGTGCAACCGACCTGCCTGATATTAACTGTATCCGAAATAGCATTGTTGATAGTCATTGCAGAATATAATTGATTGTTATACATAAATAGAGTGGCCAGTAGTTAAATGGCATTTCCATTCTCTACGGTATTCTGGTATTTGAATGAGTGAATCTGAAATAAACTACCGTCGCATTAAGGAGGGCGAATGAAGGTTACAAAGTATGTGATCTTCATAATTATGTTCCATCGCAGGAAAGGAAACTGATGAATGAGTAAAAATCTTTTTTTGTACTGCCACCGTAAACAAATATTTCTATATTTATGTAACTTATTAGTGATTTACGCAATGCATTTGTACTATAGGTAACCAGCCTCCTGTACAATGGGTACCGGGTCTTTCCCGGGGGTAAAGTGCGGCCGGAGCGTGCTGCTGACCACTCATCCCCTTCTAGTGCCGCGGTCATGGAAGAATAGAGCTATACGTCTACTCTCCTTCTGGGCCACACCGGGCCTGTAACGGGATCACTTTACCTTTATTTGTACTTTAAGTTTCCAGCGTTATGATCATCCTGAGGGATATAATTCAACAACAACAAAATGTAAATGACACAGGATTTAACTTCTTATCCTGCAGAATTAAGATTTAATGTAAAATATTAAGAATATTGGAATTAATATGTTCCATACCCTCGAATTTAAGGGATATTTAAATTCAAGTCATAAAACCAGCAAATGCACATGAATAAAGTACGTTTTATCACATACCATTTATTACCAACATATTTCGATCGCCTTTGCTATCGTCATCAGAGTAGACTGACAAGACTAATAAGAATACAACAAATTGCCAAATTGTGGATGTGGAACCACTCAACGTTATAATAAATGCCTGAAATTCTTTACACCTCTACGTAATAAACAGGCTGTTAATTAAATAATACAATAAAGTATAGTCTAACACAACTTTTTTATTAAATATTGTAGGAATTTACAGCTTTCTGGTACACATTTCGGCTTTTTACAGCCATTTTCAGGCTGAACTTAGGAGTGTATATATATATATATATATATATATATACATATATATGTATTTGCAACGTCGTAAAAGACGAGATCGCTTTAAAATTGTAAACAGAGTTTGTTTGATTACATAAAACAATACACGCAGTTTTATATCTCTTTACAGGCTAAACTTTACCTCATTTTAACAGTACATAAGCTGACCTTTTGCTATCATATGGAGAATTTCGTGAGAGATATTCTGGGTGAAACCGTCTAAGGCATTGTGCTAGGTTATGGTTCAGTGCCTGTACACTTAAATAAGAAAGTACAGAAACCAGGAATAAGATGCATGAATGACATTGAAATATTCCTATAAAATGACATCGATTTCACTTTCTGGAATACAAAAAACAGCGTGGCCCAGAACTCATTTTCAAGCCCTGTTTATTATTTTTTTCCCGGAACTGTTAAAATACATCATTCCAGGAGCGTAATTGAATGTAGCTACTGTTGTCACCACCTCACATTTCTGCATGTGCGTCATGTTGTTATTACTGATTGCTGGGAAATTAAAATGTACGAGATTGGGATGCCTTGTAGTTGAATACAATTTGTACATAATGTTGTAAAACACGGTTAATTGATTGGAAAGTTAAAATAGAGATACAAAAAGGCCAGTACTTATATATTTTGCATCCTGCCGTTTTGACTGAACTGTGAAGTCTTGCAGTAACTTATCCGTTAAAACACAGGTGATTTACTATCAATAGACGCTATGTATATTAGCGTATTAATAGTAAATAATCTGTGTGGGCCGGGTAGCTCGGTCGGTTTAGCGACTGACTAAGGGGTGGACGATTCGGGATCGAATCCCGTTACGGACGAGATTTTCCGCCCGTCCAGAACGGCCCTGGGGCCCACCCAGCCTCTTGTAAAACGGGTACCGGATCTTTCCCGGGGGTAAAGTGTGGCCGGGCCGTGCTGCTGACCACTCACCCCTTCTAGTGCCGCGGTGATGTAAGAGTAGAGCTATACCTCTACCCACCCTCTAGACTAGACCGGGCCTGTAACAGGAAAACTTTACCTTTTTAAGTCAATAATTTGTGCTGTAAAGGATAAGTTCTTACAAGTATTTCTCATCCGAACAGGAGATTAACGTCTAATGAGTCTGCGAGTTGAGAGGGTTCTAATTGCAGAACACACAATTTTCTACGCTTTGGATGTTTCTAATCGGAATTCATTGTTATAAAATAATGTTTATTCTACTAAATTTTTGTACTGATTGAATAATTTAACAATACGAGTATGTGTTTGCTTTAAATATTAGATATTTAAATTTCAATATTGATAATCAATATTAGTTTTGCGTCAGGAGTCCGCAGCACTAGTGACGTTATGAGATGAGGTTCGTGGTTGCAGAAGTTGTGAGAACCCCTGCACTAAACCACATCGTTCGTAACACTGCAATAGACAATATTGTTGTCTCTACTCAATTCGAAACCCTGCAGTAGGCCATATTTCTGTCTCTTCTCAATTCGAAACCCTGCAGTAGGCCATATTTCTGTCTCTTCTCCACTCGAAACACTGCAGTAGGCCATATTTCTGTCTCTTCTCCATTCGAAACACTGCAGTAGGCCATATTTCTGCCTCTTCTCCATTC
>Ga0123355_10019308_pt1 | contig 10852 bp, 11 predicted proteins | sample TergutEmb28metaG_3_FD_89872 | JGI IMG/M metagenome (GOLD analysis project Ga0123355, IMG submission 89872) | Embiratermes neotenicus P1 segment gut microbial communities from Petit-Saut dam, French Guiana - Emb289 P1 | ecosystem: Host-associated > Arthropoda: Insects > Digestive system > Gut ...
TAGAGAAAATACTTAACGAGACAGCCCCTTTCTAATCGGGGGGTACTACGCAATTTTATTTCTCGTAACAATCCAGCAATGGCGCAGAAAAAGCGGTATGACACCATACCGGGGTTTATTATGACTTTCCAGTTATCTCATGATGAGCAAAGATACCAGAATTAACTCAATCATGAATAGCCAAATCAAAAATCATTTTCTTCACCTCAAAGGTAATTATATGATTCTCGAAAATCATCGCCGACAACGCATCGCGAAAAACGGTTTAAAGCCGCCGATTTTCCGCTCGGTTGTCGACGTGATTTTCTGAGATTCGTATTAACTCTTCATGAACTGGTTTAACAATCATACATTTTGTGTGCAATATGTGGAAATGTATGATAGTTTAAAATATAGTATAATACACCAAAATTCGCATTTACAAGGATTGTGACCAATGAAGTTAAATCATATCGATAGAGATTATTTGGACAGATGTTATAATTTGGCTGTACTTGGTGGTACTTTTGATCCTATTCATTTGGGGCATATAGCGATTGCATTGTCTGTGTACGAACAATATAAACCACAAAGAATATTGTTTATGCCTTGCGCACAACCACCTCACAAACATAGCAAGCGAGTAACAAATGCTAAGCATCGGCTGCATATGGCTGCGCTTGCATCATGTGAGCATCCTGTTTTTGATGTTTCTCAACTTGAAATCAACCGCCCTGGGCTTTCTTTTACAATAGACACAGCAAGAGCCCTAAAAGCATTGTGTCCAACCGGTGCAGAAATTTCATTTATTATTGGCGTTGATGCTTTTGCTGATATTTTGAATTGGAAAGATTCGAAGGAATTGCTTGCGACATGTCAATTTATTGTTACCCCACGGCCAGGATATGACAACGAAAAAGCGCAATCCCAAATCGAGGAATTTATCAAAACATATAATGCAAAAATAAAATGGTTGGATGGTCCTCTTCTAGATATCTCTAGCACCAATATCCGTGAACGACTAAGAACTGGTATGTCTGTACAAGGACTTCTACCCAAGTGGGTAGAGGATTATGCACTTTGGCATGGGCTTTATCGAGATGAAGATGCACCGCCGCTAGCAGAGCGATTTGACGAAGCGGTAAAGACCTTGCAAGTCCGTTTGTCACCAAAACGTTTTAAGCACACAATGGGAGTGGTAGAAGAAGCTCTGCGACTGGCTAATTGTTATGATGTAAACAAAGAAAAAGCCCGATGGGCTGCACTTTTACACGACTGCGCCAAGGAATATTCTAGCTATAAAAAACATACCCTTTCCAAACTGTGGCGGATAGAACTTGACGAAATCCTTGTTGCTGACATTGATATTGCCCATGGATTAATTGGTGCTGAGTCTGCTCGCCGTGATTTTCTTGTAGATGATGATGAAATTTTACAAGCTATCCGTTATCATACAACTGGGCATAAAGCCATGACTATGTTGGACAAAATAATAATGTTGGCCGATTATATAGAACCTTATCGTGATGATTGGGGTCCTATTAAGGAAATGCGTGAATTAGCATCAACAGACATTAACAAAGCCTTAATACTTGGCACAAACTGCACAATTAAAGAAACTAAAAATAATCGCCGTCAAGTCCATCCGTGGAGCATAGACGCGTTAAAACAATTAAAAAAACAAAAGGAGAAAAAAGATGGATAGCAAAGAATGGAATGCCGTACAAGAATTACGAACTGCCCTGGATCAAAAATTTGGTCAGGATATAGCAGTAATGGATCTTACTGGCGTAACCACAATAGCTGATTTTTTTGTGATTGTAACAGGCGGCAGTGCGCCGCAAATGCAAGCCCTTGCAGATACAACAGAAGAAATAATGAAAAAGCACAAAATCAAACTAAACCACATGGAAGGTATCCGCTCTGGCGAATGGGTGCTTTTGGATTATGGCAGTATAATTGTCCATATTTTTGACAAAGAAAATCGCGATTTTTACAAACTCGAAAGACTTTGGGGTGATGCAAAAATAATATAGCTGTCATGTAGGCGTAATCCGATATGTGCAAACATGTGCTTTTTTATTTTTACCGATATGAAGCGGATAGTATATAGTATAAATTACCAAATCACAGTCAATACTCCTTTTAGCGGGAGATTATAATAAAATCTTTTGTTATACACTCCCGATGAAGGGAGTTTTTTTATGATAAAAAAATTTAAACACATGATGCTTGCCGAAAAAATCCCAACAGCCATATGCTTGGCAGCTTGCACTGCTTCTGTGTTAATGGGATTTGCTGTTGGGTATGTGTTCATGGGGTATCATGATCAGTTAAATGTATATGCCGAAACAACTGACCAATACTACACCGAAATAACAGAACCAGTAACAGCTGGATCCTATGCCGAACAACCACATTCTGTAATAGCAGACTACGATCATCCTTTAGTAATAGACGAAGATGCACACTTGTATGTAGTGACCGCTTTGGATGGTTATATAGTAATTTATCATGCATATGCATATGGCGGCAGTCTTAAAGAAATTACAAGCACCCCAGTGGGAATCTTAGCTCAAGAAGAACTCGATCGACTTGCACAGGGCATAAAAATCTATTCTGAAGAAGCACTTGCTATGATTTTGCAAGACTACGGGAGCTAATAGCTAGAAAACGGTAAAGAATATTTTATATCATGAAGCGAATCAGTGTGCCTGTATCCTAATCTGTAATCTGGTGGTGCAGTTGCCCAAGACAATATTAATTCATCAGTTATGGTAAAGACATCACTTTTATACCAATTCTTTTCTAATGTATCTCTTTCAAAGTCCCATTCCAAAGCATAAAGGGCTATTTTGTCTCCAGTCTCTATGGGGTCATAGCCTTTTTGTATTACATATCCGTCATTGTATCGTACGCCTCTTACTCTCCCTTGGGGATGACATGAACTAAATGAAATCATAATATCCCCTTCCCTGCCATTGATTTGAGCTGGTATTGCATACAATCGGCTGTGTGCTGTTGTTGCTGCAAGATACATGCCAACAGGTATGCCATTTAGGCTAGGCCATAACAGATCTTTGGCAGGTCTCGTCGTTTGTAACATACCAGCCATCCGAAAGCGGTTTTGGCTTACAGGTTGCCAAAGCACCAATTCTGAACGTATGGTTGATGACTCACGTCCGCTTTTATTTACTAGACCATTAAAAAAATGGTGAAGGTATTGTGTATATGCATCATCCATTTCTAAATCTGAATATGTTCGCAAGGAATGTACACCTTCCGACTTCCCACCATATACATAAAACGTACTAAGTCCGTAAAGCTCTATATCCGAATTGTGCCGATTGTATACCACACAGTTTTCAAGTGCACGAAATACATCTGCTGCTTCGTTTGGGAAAAAGCAATCTAGCATTTTTGCCATATCACCTATATCCACCATATCTGAATAATTATCTCTGGGGCTACCTTCACCAAATGTCTTGGTTATACCCCGCCTTTCTGCCAATTGGTGGAATGTCGGGCTAGAGCTACTATTGATACTTCCGGAAGCTATCTTCATCAACTGCCCCATTGCATCCATTACTGGGTTAACATATGCCAAATCCACAACGCTTAAACTCAGTAGCTCGTCACTATCTAGCCCGTAAAAATCCATAAATGTATCCACAATAACCTTACCCAAATCAAAACCACTCATATTGGGATTATTATTTAAAGCAGACAAGAATATATAATCCCACCCATCTCCCGGTTCCAGATCTTCTGATGCTATCATCACATGAGCATACTCTGCCGCCAACACAGCCATTTCTACTGTCGCCATTAGACAAGCATCAAAACCCAAAAATTCCAATTTATTTTCTCTAAGTCCAGCTTCTTCGAAAGCAAGTTTCATGTCCAAAAGCGTAAGTGCATCATCATTAAATTTTTCGTCATGACCAAAACCAGCAATAGAGCCTCCGCCATGATCCCACATGATTAGACCATATTTATTTCCTGGGAAATTGTTTGTGCAATATATAATAAAATCTCGCAAAGTCGAAGGATTTCCCATATTTACTAAACCCATGTTATCAACTTCATACAACCAACCGTCTGCCATTTCCCAAATCACACATTCGTTTGCAGGGATGACATCATTTTGCCAGCGATTTGTTCCACCAGTTAAGATAATAATATTTGCATGACGCGAATCTAGCCCTGACTCCAACATTTCTACTAAATCAGTAGTTGCGGCACCAAAATCACTTTCTAGGTCAGAACCATTCATATATATCATTATCGTGTATGGCTTTGTATCAACAGATGGAGATGCAGCACAAACAACTACAATCAGCATAATAGCAGCAATAAATGTAAATCTTTTTATATACTTCAATAATTACACCTCCGCTAATTTGTAGCAAGACTAGAAATGCCAACGATAAAAATTTTTGTATGGTAAAGGCTTTATTAATAATACAAACCATTACCTATGTAGAGTGGCTGTTAACCGCTCTGTGTATACAAACTGTTTAATGCATCATTCCAACAGGTTGTCCGTTTGTAAGTGCTGCTTTTACATTGCTCATGTCTTGAGAAGATGCTTGAGGCGAACAAGCATAATAGCCTTTTTGTTCGGCTATTTTGTACAAATCATATTGGAATTTTTCGTCCCCGTCACGCATTTGTTGGAAAGTCTGACGCAGGTTGGGACATGCTGTTTCGCTAATAAATGTTGCATAATGGGATAGACTGGATTTTACTCCGCTTAATACATCTAGTACGATATCTTTTTCTTGCATGGGTTGACCCCTTTCTATTAAAGATGTTGCAACAATTTGCTTGCTGCCTGGGTGGCTTGGGTAGATGCTTGGGTAAACATTTGTTTAAGTTGTGGATCCTTGACCTGATTAGCATAATCGCTAAGTTTACCCGCCATGGTTTGATGACCCGGCACAACTTCACGGATCCAATTAAGTTCTGACTGTTTAAGTCCCGGCATGTTTTTGCTCCTTTCTGGAGTATTTGATTTTAGTCTTACGTAAAAAAGAAAAATTATGCATTAGAAAACACAAAAAGGGGCTGTCTTACTAAGCAGAAACATGAATATTTATGCAGGAACTTGTCATTGCAAGCGAAGCGAAACAATCCAGAAGCCTTGATTTACTGGATTGCTTCGCTTCGTTCGCAATAGAGTTGCAACGAAATACCGAATGAGCGGCCATAAAAACGCGTTAAAGCCCGCGACTTTTATGGTCGCAAATGTAATTTTGTTACAACTCTAATGACAAAAGAAATACATAACTATTCATTCAAAATGCTTAGTGAGACAGCCCTTTATAGCAATTCACCTTTAAATCGACCTCGCCTGTCGCCGAAAACGCGTTGAAGCGTTGGCGATTTTCGGCTCTGAAGAGACCGTTTAAAGGGGGAATTGCTATATATTGCGCAATATCCTTTGTAGCTTGATTAAATTATTTTTTCAAATTTTTATCAATAAGTGCAATCCGTTGTTCTACAGATGCATATGACCTTAGTCCATCACTTGGCGTGTTAATCACATAGTCAAGCAACCTGTCTATATTGGTTGTTGCTACATGACAGCGGGTGTCAGATGATGCATAGTATATAAGCACATCTCCATTACTTCTAGCAACAACACCATTACAAAATGCAACATTTGAAACGTCCCCTATTCGCTCTTCCCCTTGAGGCGCAAGAAAATAACCGCCTGGAGTATGTGTCACCTTCCAAGGTTCGTTCAAATCACTAAGGAACACATACAGCACATAACGCAAACCAGCTGCGGTATTGCGTACACCATGTGCAATGTGTAGCCAACCTTTTGGGGTTTTTATAGGAGCAGGACCTTGACCATTTTTACCTTCGTTGACGGTATGATACTGCCGCTTATTTATTATTACTTCATCGTCAACAACGGCATTTTCGATGCTTTTTGAATATCCCCAGCCAATACCTCCACCAGAACCTACATTAATAAAATCATCAGATGGACGCGTATAAAACGCATATTTACCATCTACAAACTCTGGATGAAGTACAACATTCCGTTGTTGTGATACCTTTGTTTTTAGGTCTGCAAGACGCTCCCATTTTTTTAAGTCCTTTGTACGGGCAATACCGCATTGGGCTATAGCCATAGACATATCTCCAGCCGGTGCATTGGGGTCTTTGCGCTCTGTACAAAAAAGGCCATATATATAACCGTCTTCATGTTTGACAAGGCGCATATCATATACATTTATGTCTGGATCTTTTGTTTCTGGCATTAAAATTGGATAATCCCAAAAACGGAAGTTATCTACGCCATTATCACTTTCTGCAATGGCAAAAAAAGATTTGCGGTCAAAACCTTCTACCCTACCAACCAGCAATATTTTGCCTTCATGCTCTATTGCTCCGGGATTAAATACACAGTTGACACCTAAGCGTTCCAATAAAAATGGGTTTGTAGTGTGATCAAGATCATATCGCCAAAACAGCGGCACATGGTCGGCAGTTAGTACAGGATTTTTGTAGCGGTTGTACCAGCCATTACCAAGACCATCAACTTCATTTTTTAACGATAAAACGCTTTCGTGTTGCTTGGTAAGCTGTGCCATACGGCTGTCAAATTGTTGTTTTTCCATTTTAACGCTCCCTTATATTTATATTTTTGGCTTTTGCTTTACATAGAGAAGATGAAGGCAATCAATATATAAAAAGACCCTCGTAGTATAGCACCAGGAGGGTACGAGACACAAAATATTTTACATTTTAAGACATGCATGTTACAAATCTATAATAATCACGAGGAGTTGGAGATTGTTCTATTGTTTATGAAATAAAAAACGATATAATCTACTAATAACAATCATCAATAAATTGGGATTTGAATTTCTTTTACATATATAAGAACGAAAGGGTGATTTTATGAAAATACTGGGTTTTACAGTAAAGCGTGGGTTATTCGTCTTTGTGGTGCTTACGGTTTGCTTGGTTGGCATTGCATCTTGGAGGATTTTGGGTGATGATGGAGATAGAGCATCTAATACATACCCAAAAACAAGCAATGACCAAAGCATTACGATTGAACCAATAATACCTTTCGAAGTTGGTAGTGGGCGTTTGATTATGGGAAACCAAGTTGACGAGTATACATACACACCAATACTGGACGGGAATTATATCCTTATGATGTCAAAAAACCCTAACTTTGCGACTCTTGCACTTAGGGTATATGATGAAGATGGGATTTTAATTGACAGTACATGGGGCACTCGCGTCAATCTTACTTTACTTGGCGGTCATACTTATACTATTCGTGTCAGCAATTATAATTTCCCGCGTCCAAACCCTATTGGAGGAGGAGGTTGGGCATATGAACTTACGATTTTGGAACAAAAGCCTATTGTTGATGTGTCTGGTTATAATGTAATTTCAGACAGACTACAGTTTAGTATCCAAGAGAATAATTACACCTTTACACCCCTCGTTAGCGGTAATCATCAGTTTAGGATTTCAAGTGAACCTTCTCACGCAACCCTTAGACTTGCTGTACTAGATGAAGATGAGACTTCTATTGGCAGCACATGGTTTAGTGGTATCAATGTCGACTTGGTAGCTGGGCAGACTTATACAATCCGCGTGAATGACCATAATTTTCCTAGCTGGGGTGGCCTTATAAGTGGAGATGGCTGGGCATACACGATTACTATCGAAGAGCCACTTAAGGTTGGGATACTACATGATCCAAATAGGCACTCACCATATTGGTATCACTCTCCTAATATTTCGTTTCAGTTTGTTGGTGATATCCAAAACGAACTTGATGCTCTTGACGGTATGCGACAAGGTATGGAAAGTTGGAATGAACTTAATACGCGTGTCTATTTTAATGAAGATAACGATTCACATAACAGAGTGATTGTAATGGATGTAGATGATTCTGCTGTATCAAGAACATGGCTTGGTGCATGGGGATATGCACTGCGAGACGGACCATATGTTACCCAGTTCCATATCGGCATGTTCGTAAACCGGATTGACGATTGGTTAAGCCGAAATCGTAATTCTAATCCTGATCTTTGCCGCAACGCTACGTTTCAAACAATTTTTGCACATGAATTAGGACATGCCATTGGCTTAAACCATCCTCCATATGCTAGCCACATGAGAGACAGTATAATGTTTGGTCGTATGAGTTTAGATCTTGATGGAATAGGCATTTTTGGCCCAACTGCGTTCGATGTCGATAGCATTAACATGCTCTGGCCTCCATCCGGGCCGGTGCTTGCATCTGTTGATGCTCGGGATACAACAATGAACATTATGCATGTATCTGCAATTTACCCGACATACGATGATATATATCAATTGGCTGACCGCTCAACCACTATAGTTCATGTCGAAGTTCTTGACGAACGTATCGAACGCCTTAACACATGGTTAGGAGCATCGCCATCTGACATAGACCCATACCAAATTTTCACGGTCTATAGGCTTAGAGTGATAGAATCATTTTATGGCAACACAGCTCCAGGTGATATTTTGGAGGTTAGGCAGCTTGGTGGACAACAAGATAACGAATGGTTAGTAAACACAAGTCAAGCTCCTATTAGTGTTGGAAGCCAAGCAATAATGTTTTTGCATGAGTCATATATCGAAGGGTACCCTCATCTTCTACTAAACCCTTATCAAACTATTTATCATCAAGCAAGTAATGATTCATGGGAAGGTACACATGAAAAAAATGATTTTATATTCACAATTACAGAGCTAGAAGAGGCTATTGCCGCTGCTTCACCCACCATTATCCCCGGCGACGTAGACGGCAATGATACTGTCACTGCTGCGGATGTAGCTTTGCTTCGTGCATATCTGGCGGGACACCCGGTGACAATTTGCCAAGTAGCCGCCAATGTTACAGGTGATGGGCAAATTACCGCCGCTGATGTGGCTCTACTAAGGGCTTATTTAGCGGGGCATCCAGTGGAGTTACTAACTGCACCGCAACAATAGTAGATAATAGGCCGCTTTGAATTAACAAAATATTGCTGTTTAACTCACATGCTAGAATATTATACTTGAAAAAAACTCCTGGCGATCTGCTTCACTGAATAAAGCAGATCGCCAGGAGTTTTTTAATGCGAACATATTGTTGATACTAAAATTACGCAACTTGTAGCAGTGTTAGAGCTTTTTTATATAGCGGGTCAAACTCGCATCCACAACAACCGCAATCTATATCAGCTTGTTGGACGGCTTTTATCAACGCTTCGGATGCATCCGTTGACCCGTTTGCTTCCAACCAATTTTTTGCTGGGGCATCAATTACATCCCATCCACATTCTGCAAACTTTTCAACGATTTTTACCAATTCTGCATTTGTCATTGTATGTTTCCTTTCTCTACATGAATTGTAGACTTCGTTTTTATAATTAAATATATAATATTATGTCGATGTGTTTCTTTATATTGTATAAAACTCTCCCATTTTTCCAAGGCATTCGCCTAGCGTGTAATAGCTTCCTGTGTAAACTAGTGGTTCAAGCAAAACTAGGTCTTCATGCTTACCTGTTAGCCCTTCAATTTCTTGTCGATTTTTTGTGATGCAGAAGTAAGTTGTAGTATCGCTGGTTTCATAGGTACCAACTACTTCGCATTCAAAAACCCTTCGGCTTATATTTAGTGTCGGAACATTCAAGACGAGTCCATTTTCATATTTGTACATTATGGCATTTTTGGGTGCGTCAAGGCCAGTAGTCGAACCAAAGTAATCGAGTAATTCCAACATGTCGATGCTTACCATGTTAGCAGAAAAATTCTTTGATCTTGCGATATTATCTTTCGTCTTTTTTGCTCCGTTCATGCTGATAACCATGATAGGTTGTGGGCCGTCATGTGAACTTGTGACCCATGTAATAGGGCAAAAATTTGGCGAGCCATCCTCGTTGTATGTGCCGATCAAAAACATTGGTTGGATATGAGTTATATATCCTGCATCTGAGCTTATGCGCTTCATTGTTTGTTATATGCCTCCTTCGTCGACGAACAAGAATGTTGGTATGAAAATCCGCTTCGCGAATGTTTTACACTTTGCTTTCCTCTATTTCAAGATTGCTTACGATTTTTTTTAGTTTATCTTCAAATTCATAAATTTCTGTTTCATCAAATCCTTGATAAAATATGCCGTTCATCTTATCTGCTAACCAATTGTATTTTTCTTGATATTCCTTTGCTTTTGCTGTCACAATAATAAATATCTGCCTACGGTTTTTTTTATTTGGTATACGCTCAATAAGCCCTGCAATTTCCATACGATCTAGCATACTTGTTAGCGTTGTGTTTGCAAGCGATGTAAGTCGTCCGATTTCTGTGATAGTTAGTTTTTCATATTCCCACAACACATACAATATCCTACCTTGAGCACCATTAAAGGCATCTATATTGCATTCCCTTAACAGACGCTCCCATACCCGCCCGCTTAAGTGCTTAATTTGTGACATTAGAAAGCCGCCTTGTGTCTTCGACTAAATCACCTCCTATATAGGAATGTACCATATAGTAATATGTTCTGTCAATAAAAAAAGGGTTTACGAAATAAGTGGCAAAGCCGCTTTTTCGTAAACCCTTTTATATCCTATATTGCTTATATGAATAAGACGTGATTAGTACCTAAACGTATGTCAGCTTTACTCCCCGTCAGATACATCCAAATCTTCTTGAGTAATGTCTTTATTGCGATGCAATAAATCATACAACGCTGGCACAAAATACAATGTCATTATCGTACCATACAGTAACCCACCAATAGAGGCCACTGCCATAGGCTGCATCATTTCTGTACCTTCTCCAACCCCTATAGCCATTACACTCAGCGCAA
>Ga0123355_10019309_pt1 | contig 10851 bp, 8 predicted proteins | sample TergutEmb28metaG_3_FD_89872 | JGI IMG/M metagenome (GOLD analysis project Ga0123355, IMG submission 89872) | Embiratermes neotenicus P1 segment gut microbial communities from Petit-Saut dam, French Guiana - Emb289 P1 | ecosystem: Host-associated > Arthropoda: Insects > Digestive system > Gut ...
AAGGTCAGCACCAGCCCCAAAAACAGAGGCGGCACCGCCATCACCATCTGGGTCACCATCGTCACAAACCACTGTAGGGAACGGTTCCAAACCGTTCCCCCTGGCCCGCCCCTGCGGAACGGTTTAGAACCGTTCCCTACGCCGCCCACAGTCAAAAGTCCCACGGGTAGCGCAATCAGCACTGTCAAGAGGAAACTCATCCCCATAAGGCTCCCCGTGATTGTAAGCCTGTCCCCCAAGAGTTCCCGCACAGAACCCCCGTGGGCATAGGACGGCCCCATGTCCCCGAAAAAAAAGGCGCGGAGCCAGTCCACATACTGCACCGGGAGCGGTCGGTTAAATCCCAACTCCTCCCGGAGGGCTTCTAAACTCTCCGGCGTGGCGTTGATCCCCAAAATCTGCACCGCCGGATCCCCGGGGATCACCTGAAAGGCGAGAAAAGCCAGGATGGAGATGAGAAATAGGGTGAGCAAAAGCGTCCCCAGTTTTCGCAGCGTATAGCGCACTGTCATCCCCCCTTCCCCTGTGATCTTGCATCAACCGCCCCTACGGGTTCTATGCGTTGTAGGGGACGATGCCCACATCGTCCCGAGACACCCCTCCGGCACTTCGTGCCACCTCCCCTTTCAGGGGAGGCTTTGGACAGGCACTCCATCTCTGCCTCCCCTGAAAGGGGAGGTGCCGCCCGCAGGCGGCGGAGAGGTCCACCCCCACAGCTATTGTTCCTTGTAGAACGGCGACTTCATCGTCCTGCCCTTGACCTTTAAGGCTCCTTTTTCAAAGGAGCTGTCAGCGTGGCTGACTGAGGATTACCCTACCCCACAAAATGCACCGTAGACAAATCAATCGCCGACAGCGGATAAAACCGAAAACCCGCCAAATCCCGATTAATCGCCACCAGGTTCACCATGTCTTGCAGGTATACACTGGCCGCCTCTTCGGCTAGGATCTCCTGCAGCCGCCGATAGAGCCGCACCTGCTCCTCCATGTCCGTGGTCGCCTGGGCCTGGGCAAACACCGCGTCGTACTCCGGCGAGTAGAAGTTGATGAAGTTCCGGCTGTTGTCCGATACCCAGCGCTCTAACATGCTCCGCGCCGTGAGATCACGGGCGGCGATGCCGATAACCGTCGCCTCAAACTGGCGGCCCACGTTGACCTCAGACACCCACCAAGTCCATTCTACGAGTTCAATCACAGCTCGCACATCCACAGCCCTGAGCTGCTCCACGATGATCTCCGCCGTGATCACATGGGGGGTGTAGTTCGACGCCACAGTGATGGTCAGGTCAAAGCCGTCCGGGAACCCGGCCTCGGCCAAGAGCTCCCGCGCCCGCTGGGGATCGTGAGGGTAGAACCCCACCAAGCCCTCGTGGAAATAGCGCACAAAACCCGGATGCATCCCGCTGCCGGTAGGATGTCCCATCCCGCCGGATAAAATGTCCATAATCTGCTGGACATCCACGGCGTAACTCAGCGCCCGGCGCACCAATACATTGTCCAGAGGTTCCACCAGATTGTTCAGGTACAGGGCCTGCACCAGATTCATGGTCCCCTCCAGATAGTAGTGGGTCGGCGGAATCTGCCGCACCATATCCACCGTCAGATGCCCGGCAATATCCACGGCACCGGCCCCGAGGGCTAAGGCCAAAGCGTCCCCCGAGCCGAAGATGCGAAAGGTCACCCGATCCAGATAAGCGGGGGTACCCCAATAGTCCTCGAAGCGTTCCAGAACCAAGCTCTCCTGGGGGGTGTGGGACACGAAGCGGAAGGGCCCCGTCCCAATGGGGTGCCCGGCCTGGTCTCCGTATCCAGCTGGAATAATCGCAATAGTGAGAAAGGCCAAAAATTCATTATCCGGCGCTTCAATTTCGATCCGAACCGTCCTCTGATCCACAGCCTCTACATGGGTGACAACAGAAAGCGCCGACACAAATGTGGTGACATTCGTCGCGTCGGCGCTGCGCTCGATGGAATAGACTACATCCGCTACTGTCACCGGGTCTCCGTTGTGAAAACGCACCCCCTCACGCAAGGTGAAGGTGTAGACGTTTCCGTCAACAGTAAAACCCTCGGCAACAGCCGGAATCAGTTCACCGTCCGGCGTGGGCTTGACTAAGCCCTCGAAGACGTTGAACAGCACTTCCCTGAGTCCCGCAGTTCCTGCCGCAACCATCTGGTGTGGGTCAAGACTGGCTCCTAGATCTTGTGCAATCCCGACAACAATCTCCCCGCCGGGGACTGGTGTCCCAGCAGAGGGCCCGTTATCGGAAAGGGATGGGTCATTATTCTGCGGTGTCTCTCCCCTGCCGCCTGAGCATCCGCCCAGTACAACGGTGAGAGCAAATAGAGCGAGTACGAAAAGGACAATCCTTCTCTGCATAGCAACCAACTCCTCAGCAATAATGCCTCTCCCACTATTCAATTGTGGGTTCAGTATAACAGAGGTGTCCGCAAGATGCAAGAGGGTAAAATCAGGGGGAATGCCCAACAACGTCCCTGACCGTAGGGGCGGGGTTCCACCCCCGCCCGTGTCCCCCATGGACGACCGTCCCCGATCGCCCATAGGTAGCCGCAAAAGGTCAAGGGCCGGGCGACCGGGGGCGGTCGCCCCTACAACACACGGATTGCAAATCCAACGCCCTTTGTAGGGACGATCGCCCCGATCGTCCGCGCCCTTGACCCGCACAACGCCACCATCGTAGGGGCGCCCGGGTGTGCGTCCCCTACAAAAACCACTGGCCCTGTCCGTGTTTTGGTGAAACCGGGAACCCCCGTAGGGGCGGCCATTGGCCGCCCGCGGGCGCGCAATGTGCGCCCCTACAAAGGACACGGGACGCGCGGGGGCGCGTCCCCTACATGCCCCCCCATAAGCGAGAGGAGCAGAGGCTACCCAACTTCCACTTCCTCAACCGCAATCGCCACCTTACCACCGTCGATTGCGTCTAATGCATCTAGCTCCGCTTGCGTCTCGACTGCCGTGACCTTACCCGCCTTTACCCGCAGTTCCTCATAGAACCCAGCCAAGGTGATTTGGTAGTACGGGCCGACGTATACGACATACAAAATCCCCAGGGTCAGCACAGACAGCACAAACCAGCCGATAAAACTGAGCGCCAGCCAAAACAGCGCTTTCTTATGTCCGGTCATCATCGCCATAGAGCGCTTCAGGGCCCCCCGGGCGGGAATGTCTGCTTGGTCTGCCAGAATAAAAGGCGTCATGGCATAGGAGAGGCCTTTGACAATGGCGGGGATCAGCGCCAGCAGATGAACCGGCCCGATCAGCACAAGCGCCAGGAGGCGCATCCCCCGCCCTGTGCTCTTCAGCAGATACACAGCCAGCAGGATGACGGGGACAGAGATAAGCGCCCAGATAAACACCCACAGCACCATCCACATTACACCGCCCAGCTTGTGCCCCAGGCGGGTCATGAACTCAGGGTAGAGCGCCATCACATGAGTCGGTTCGCTGCGGTAAATTTTGAGGTATTCGCCCATGACGTTGACCATGAGGGCGACCAGGGCCAATACCACCAGCAGATTGATCACGAACAAGGGGTAGTAGCTCAACCGGCCCACCGCAAGATCGTTGAACACCCCCAGGGCCAGCACCTTCAAGGCCATCACCAACAGAATCAGAACCGCCGTGGTTCTTTGCGCCCCCATGGCCGCTCTGGCCCGGGTTTTGAGTTCTCGTCTCGTTTTCATAACTGTGACCTCCTTTATCTTCGGTTGCCCTATGTCAGTTTCACGATACCCCTTGTCCCGGCTCTTGCTTTTACCCCCTAATATGCTGAATAATATCACAAATTTGTTTCTAATCCGACATTTGTTTTGAAACGATTTGTGAATTTTAACAAAAACAAGGGGAGAGCGTATTTCACGCCTTCCCCTTTGTCACGTCCGCAGGATTCACTTTATTGCCATTCTCTCCATTGCGGCTTATCTTCCTTTGGCTCCACAACCTCGTCTAAAGAATCGGCGGGATCATCGTATCTACCCCATTTTTTGTATCTATCAAAAAACCGTTTTAATGTTTCATTCTCTGTGCTCTGTTCCATCGTCTGTTTTTGTTCCGGTGAAAGCAGGCCGGACTCATACACATATAAAACGAACGCAGTAACATAGTTATCCGGAAACTCACAATATGAGTCCAAGCGTTCTTGCGGGAAATTTGGATTTGCCACCGTCGGCAAAATAAAGCTGCCGTCATTGGTAAATAACAGTTTTCGATCGAGCACATCTCTGATAATCCACGGATTATCAGTTGTCCGCAAAACTTCCCTGGCCTCCTCCTCATCCATGAAGTCTAAATCACCATATTGTGAAAATGGATTAGGTTCAAATTCATATTCTGAGTCTCGTGGCAAGGCATCAAATTTTTTGCCAAACAGTTCTTCCACTGCCGTTTGGGCTTCGCTGAAGGTATCAAAGTGCAATTTTACTGCCTTTTTGCCGTGCTTTTTCACATATTTACAGTCATCTATTGTGCTTGCTAAACAGCGGTTGATTCTCCCTGTCTCGGGGTCAACATGCCAAAACATAGAGTTTTCACCCTTGCGATCACCTGCGCCTGAGTGCTTGTTTTTATTTTCAGAACGCTTAAGCCGAACTCTTTTCTTCGAGGTATCAACACGTTCGAATGCCATCCCTCGCGCTAATTTTTCTTCATATTCTCTTTCTATTTCTTGTTTAACTCTGTCCATTGCAAGTTGTTCTGGAGTGGATAATTCATGATATCTCATTGAACGTGGTTCTTTATTTATATTGTCTGCAATGAAATCTCCGCCCTGTAAATTTCTTCGTTCAATTTCTTTATATAATTGGAGCGCCAAAAGGATGCGCGGCGCACTTTGTAGTTTATATCTGCTCATAAGGTTTCGTTGCCGCGAGCGCCATTTCTTTATATTATCAAGTGCTTTTTCACTTAAGCCGCGGAATTCTTCTTCTAGTAAGCGGTCAAGGTCAATACCACCAATATCAACAAAGAAAAATACATCGGCAAAAGCCCTTGATACATAAGCATCATCTACTGTGTAATCATCGTAGGCCATCAACAATTCGGCATCACACATCTCCTGTATTTTAGCGTCGACTTCTTCTTGGTTTTTATAGTCGGCAAAATGTCGGTTTGAAATGATTTTGCTCACATTGAGTGCGTTTGAGAAAATGTTAAACGCTCTAGTCATGTTTCTTAATCTGATTTCCTCTTCTTCAGCTTTGCTAATTTTGCTTGAGTTTACAGGCGGGTTTTCACGATAGCGTTTCGCGCGTTCAATTTGGTCGCGATATGAATTCTTTAAATTGTGAGCCATCTTTCCAGCTAATTCTCTGTCATCATCTTTCCACAATTCACTTCCCCGATTTCTTCTTGCTTCGTCACGAATATGTTTAGGAATCCAATCAGGGGGATCATCGCCAACAGATTCTTCTAATGCTGCAATCTCGTATGCTTTTTCTTCAGCTTCGGTTACCCAATATGGAACGGAGCCGTCGTCTGAGTAGCTACGGCTCTGATGTCCAGCTTCCACCTTAGGTATTTCTCGTCCAAAAGATGCAACAATGAGTTCAATAGGGGCAGGTGAGGTTTCGAGTTCTTCTGACATTGTGTCCCATTCTCCCGCTTTACCGTATATACGAGCTCCAATGCCGGTCCGTAGAGAAGGTTCGACCGTTTTTGTCAAAGTCAATGCAAGCGGGTATAAAGCTTCTGGGGTTCGGGCGTGCATGGTTGGCCCATATGGGCAAGCTCTCACAAAGGATCTACAGGGCAAGATTTTTCCTTCAAAATTCACATGGTAAAGCCTGGACATAGCTGTACCTCACAGTTCAAAAGATAAGGGGACGGCGTAAATTTTCACGCTATCCCCTTTTTGTTTACTCGTCATTTTGGCGGTTTGCGTTCCATTCGTTGAATCGGTCAACGACACTTGACCATGTATCACTGGCCCATTCCCCCGCCCCGGTGGTGTAATTGAATCCCTGCAAGAACGCGGCAAAGGCGTCTCTGGACTCGATAAAGATCTCACCCGCTTGCACACCGAGGTAATAGGCTTGGCTGTTGGCCGCCTCTTCCCCGGGCGGGGGTGTTGCCTGGTGGGATGGCGTTTCAGGGGGCGGCTGAAAGGTGTCAACGTAGAGCTCTTGCCCCCGCCAGTCATTGTTTGACAGGGTGGCAGCCACCACCACAAGGATCAGGGCCCCCAATAGAACAAAGCGCTTCGGCCGTTCCTTTATAAACCGCCAGATTCGTTTTGATTTTCCCATGATACCCCTCCTGTTCCGCAAATAAGCCCATACTATATAGATCACATTCTACAACAAAGTCTGGAAAAAAGCAATCAGAGCACCCCTACCACATTTGAAAACCTCAAATACGGTAAGAGCGCTCCTACTTGGAGGCGACACCCAGATTTGAACTGGGGAATGGAGCTTTTGCAGAGCTCTGCCTTACCACTTGGCTATGTCGCCGAAAGGGTATGACGGCCCCGCATAAGCGGGGCCGTTTGGAGCGGGAGACGAGATTCGAACTCGCGACTTTCACCTTGGCAAGGTGACACTCTACCACTGAGTCACTCCCGCGTGTCAACACACGATAAGTCCTTGACCTTGACCCAAACCCCGTCGGAGACCTGGGGGTTCCCCAAAGGGGGACTGGTCCCCCTTTGGGGACACATCGTCCGCGCTAGCGGACTTTTACGTTTCCCGCAGGAAACGTATGTGCCGTAGGGGGTTCCCTCAAGGGGGACTGGTCCCCCTTGAGAGGCGCATCGTCCGCGTAAGCGGGCTTTCACGTTTTCCGCAGAAAACGTATGCGCCTAAATGGTGCCTTCGGTCGGAATCGAACCAACGACACGCGGATTTTCAGTCCGCTGCTCTACCGACTGAGCTACGAAGGCATGTGGATTGATTTTTGAAATCGCTGTAAGCCTTGCAATCTCAAGAAAAATCAGCACTTGATAATCTGTTCTGAAATTGTTGCAAATAGGATTGTGAGGCACTTTGCAAAAGGGATTGTATCATACAAGCCCTACTCTGTCAAGGCGTTTGGCGCACGACTCCTTTAAAATTTTGAGATGGCGTTTGAAATAGCCAAAAGATTAAATTTTGTCAACCGTTTGTCAACCGGATGCAAAAATACCAGATAATATTGAAAAATATTGTCTGGTATTGAATAAACTTAAAAGCTTTGATATTACTTGTGTTCAATGATATTTATAACTATTTTAAAATACTGTATGGATTGGTCTGGCATTTTCCTAAGTCTAGCGCGTCTGCCAATTCCGCCACATCCGCATTTTCTGGAACAATGCTTATACTAGCATTCTTTACGATTTTTGTCAATGATATATCGGGAATTTTTTGGTTTTTGTCAACCAATTGTCAACCGATTTCGTTCTGATTTAGGATTAATTATGTCATCAAATATTTCAGCGACTGCTTTATCAGTATCTTCATAAATATGAGAATACAAATCCATTGTTATATTTATATTGCTGTGTCCTAATCTTCTAGATATTATTTTAGGTTGTATTCCACACTTTACTAGTAAAGACGCATGAGAATGTCTTAAGTCATGAAATCGTATAAGCGGTAAACCATGCTTTTTTAATAAGTCTCTGAATTTATGGCTAAACCTCTTTGGGTTAAATAACTTACCATCTTCGTAGCAACATACTAAATTATTTTTCACACCTAATTTTTCATTGCGTTCTAACTGGCTCGTACTATGTTCTTCTAGTTCTTTGACTAGGTTATTTGGTATAGCGATTGTTCTTACACTACTCTTTGTTTTAGGTTGTAAAAACTGTAATCCGCTTTGATGTGGCATATAGTGCTTGGACTACTTTTATGTGCCCTTTTTCTAGGTTTACATTGTCCCATGTAAGGCCGTAGAACTTCGCCTCTCCTCATCCCTGTATGTATGCCGATTATGACTGGTATATATATATCTGCTCCTTTTGCTTTTTCAATCAGCAACTTAGTTTGCTTTTCATCTAGAAACTTGGCTTCAAACTTTTCAGCCTTTGGAGGTTCTACGCTATTGGCAATATTCCTCACAACTATTTGCCACTTTACTGCTTTTTCTAATGCACAATGTATTATCCTATGCAACGTCCTGACTGTTGTTCTAGATAAACCTCCCGCACCATCTAGCTTTCCATTTTTCAACTTGTTCGAATAAAATGTCTGCAAATGTAATGGCGTTATTTTTGCAATCTCCATATGGCCCAACGCAGGTTTTATATGCTTGTTTATATAGAGATTATAACCGTCTAGAGTATTTAGCGTTAAGTTATTATTGCAATATTCTTCAACCCAATAATCTAAAAATTCCCCGAATTTCATTCTTCGGGTGTCAACTAGTATTCCAGTATCTATTTCTCTCAATTTCTCAGTCAAAAATCTCTCAGCATCTTTCTTAGTTCCTTTAACGGTAAAAAACTTTTGATTCCTCTTGTTTGTAATATAGTCTCTAGGAAGCTCTATTGTAACTGTATAGCTTCCTTTAGCTCTTTCTCGTATATTACCTCTGGCCATTTTCACCCCTTTCTGCTTTTAAGTTTACCTGCGAGTATTATATCATATCCTGATTACGATGCAACCAACTTAAAAGCGAGCTTTTTTCTACCCTGATACATCTACCTATTTTTGTAATCGGGAAATCTTTTTCTTTAATTAGTGAATATGTCTTTGAACGACTTATTCTAAGTAAGTTTCCAATTTCTTCAATGGTTAGAAATTCAAATGTTTTCATACACATCGCCCCTGTTTATATTCTAGCACGACATTATGTCGACATGGTGATATCGTCCATGTCGGACTTTCATATGTGTTTTTTAGTCCATTGTGGACTATATCGACAAATTAAGACAATGTATTGTTAAGATGCCTTTCGGGGTGATACAAATTGCATTTACGCATTCGGGAGAGTTGAGACAAGATAATGATATAAGGCAAGAAGAACTTGCAAAATTACTTAATATAACGCAAGCAACATACTCAAAATATGAATTGCGGAAAAAGAGTTGTTCCCTATCAGGCTCTCATAAAATTAGCAGATTTCTATAGCACCAGCCTTGACTATTTACTTCGGTTTAACAGATGAAATCAGACCATATAGACAGTCCAAAGGAGGATTGAAAAATACAATTACCTTGTGCCCAAAGTGTACTAATCAGATACGCCATATCATATAGGTAAAGCAGGAGACTCGCCGCCACCAAAACCCCCACCAGGCCACGTAGTTATTTACTCTGTAGTAAGCGGGTGGTCTCGGCTCCAAACAAGTTTTAACCCGAGACCACCCGCTTACTACATGATATATATTCTAACGAAATATATACGTAAATAACTACGTGGCCTGGTGGGGGTTTTGGCGGCGGCGAGTAGTGAGTAAGGACATTGTAGTCGGTGGTAGTGAGTAAGTAGAGTAATTGTATTTTTTAGGAGGTAGGTGGTGGTTAAGTTGGAGTTAAGGGAAAGGGATTATATAGTCTTTAGAGAGGTTGAGCGCTGGAGGGTTTGTTTAGGAAGACACATTCAGTTTTTAGCGGGTTTTTCATCACCTAGGACTTGCGACAGAAGGCTGGGGAAAATGTTGGGTGCTGGGCTTCTGTCTCGTCGCACGGTGATGTATGGGGTGCCTAATATATATCAGCTAACAAGAAAGTCAAAAACCCTAATTGGGGCTAATCAGAGACAGGAACAAATAAGACTAGACCAGATTAGACATGATGTGACCACTCTAGATATGGCAATCTGCTTTATGAAATATCTAGGACTATCAAACGCAGACATCAAGACCGAGAAACAGCTTTATCAGCAAAACGGCTTTGGCACTAGAACCCACCATCCAGATTTTGTTTTTACAAAAGATGATAAAACCTACTGTGTCGAAGTAGAGCTATCTATAAAATCAATGGCAAGACTAGAGAAAAATATCAAAGCCAATTTTATGAAGTACGATACTCAAATATGGATTACAGACGAAATTGGAAGTGCAAATGGATCTAAACTAACTCGCATTTTAGAGAGGTTCAAAACACCCTACCCTAATATCCAAATTACAAATACTCAGGAGGTACAAAATTATGATTTTAGATTCATTGACCCAATTAGCAAATCGGGCTAATATCACGCCCATTTTTAACTATGAGCATACTCACAATTGTTCCAATTCTTATTATTGTGTACGAACAAAGAAAAGTACATCGCATAAATAAAATATTCAATTTCCGAAAGGAGCTAAAGCGTATCAAACAGAAAAAAGCCGATAAAGCTCTTAGAGCTAAGAAGATTATAAATACCGCGGACACTACTCTTATAGGAACAACATCAGGTAAAAGAGAGGTTCGCACACCAGACAATGCAAAGCATATCTTTGTTTGTGGCACCACGGGCAGCGGGAAAACGGTTGCGCTATCGAACTATATCAAGTCAGGTGTAGAGAAAAATTATCCTATGCTTATTGTCGATGGCAAGGGTGACACTGGAGACGGCTCCATCTATGATATTGTAAAAAGACTTAAGGGTAATAAAAGGCTCTATGTCATCAATCTTACGAATCCAATAAAATCTGATTTCTATAACCCATTCCAGAATGCTACTCCCACGATTGCAAAGGACATGCTAATCAACCTCACCGATTGGAGCGAGGAGCATTATAAGCTGAACACGGAGAGATATTTGCAAAGGCTGCTACAGCTCCTGGTGCTGAATAAGACACCTCTATCATTTAATACTATCCTAGAATTTATGAGCGTCGAAAACTTCTCTAAATTAAGCGGTGACCTTCTGAAACGTGAGCTAATTACAAAAGATGAACACTTAGCAAACATAGAGATGACCAAG
>Ga0123355_10019311_pt1 | contig 10851 bp, 5 predicted proteins | sample TergutEmb28metaG_3_FD_89872 | JGI IMG/M metagenome (GOLD analysis project Ga0123355, IMG submission 89872) | Embiratermes neotenicus P1 segment gut microbial communities from Petit-Saut dam, French Guiana - Emb289 P1 | ecosystem: Host-associated > Arthropoda: Insects > Digestive system > Gut ...
AATTGTAAGTACCGCTCTTAGGGAGAACAAAGAAAAACTGGTTATTAATCGGACAGAGATTCCTGTAGCAAGTGAAGACCCAAAATGACCCCCAAGATATTCCAACCCCTAGCTTAAATAGTGCTGAAGAATGGGAAGCCACTGACATCATAGGGAGTGGATGTACCAGACGCACTACCAAATATAGAAATAAGTTTTAAAAAAAATACAAGAAAAACAACAACTTTCCACATGGAACATTTAAATCAACAATCCCCCAAAAGAGTGTTAAACAAAGGGGTAGGCAAGAAAATTCTCCCTAAAGGCAGGTGTGTAATGGACACGTGTATCGCTTCTGGTGGCGAGTGACAAGGTCCACACACAAATGTACCTTGTTTCTTAAACCATAGCTGCAAAAAATGGGTCGCTTGGCGAGACCAGAGTCGCTGGGCGCGACACCTGTCATGGGATTGCTTTCTATGTTCCTTATTCTAAGTTGTGTAAAAATGGCCTGATAGTCAACTGGCTGAAACATGTCATCAAGATAAAAATAAAATATATTGTTGTGTTTGATGGTTCGCTCGCGGACTAAGGCCAGGGAGTTTAGTTTTAATTTAGTTTGACTGAAACCAGAAACTATTTTGTTGTCTCTTAGTTTCATTTTAAAGTGCTTGCAGTCCGTATGAATATGTTAATAAATGCCTCAATAAAGTGAAATACTTCACTTTCAGCAGCATCTGTTTCATATTTTGGACACACAATCCTCTTGTGACTTTTTAGTTGGTACAACAGCTTGCTGCTTCTTGCTGAGTACTGTACAGTCACTGGTATATTTTGTTTACACAAGAAAAATAACCAAGACACACACACACACACACACACACACACACACACACACACACACACACACACACACACACACACCCCCAGGAACAGCTACCAGCAGATGTTGCAAATGCTAGGGGTGTTCTGGAAGTAATACTTTAGCGTTTGTTTTACCCTCATATTACTCGTATCCACATAAACATGACAGCAAGTGAGAAACTGCCCATACAATACTTTCGTTGTGCAATTCCCACAAAGCAGAAGTTTCTGCCACCTTCATTCCAAAGTGTTTTCTTTCCAAGCACTTGTTTAGTGACCCCAAAATATTCATCAGGCATAAAGATCAGGCTGTGTGGTAAATGGGCAAGGCATTCCCAGCGTAACTGCTACAAGAACTGGACTTGACATAAGCTGCACCAAGGGAAGCACCATCATGGAAAGGTTTCAATATCTTTTGAGTGCAAGCTATGGCACTTCATCTGGATGGCTTCCTGCAGATGCTGCAATGTCATGCTGCAGCAGTGTGAATTCCTCATTGCCATCTGGTCCAGGTACACATGGAGAAAGCCTTCTGCATTTCAAAATGCCATCAGAAGGGCTTCCCTCAGGGCATAGTTTGGTCCAGTCACACACCACCAGTGTTTAAATGTGTTTGTCACTTCACTCTGACAGTAATGGCAGCATCAAAAGAACAAGAAAAACACTGTATCTCACCCACAAGAACGGTTTCAGACAAAACAGTCTGCAGAGTTTTAATCCATGAGGCAACAATCAATGCACACCACTATTCCATAACAATGGGACACCTGAGAGAAGCCAATACAATCTCGGTTTGCTCAAAGACATAGTAATTCTCTTCCTCAAGGCCCACCACCCGATATCACAAGTCACACAACTCCTGGAGCAGTTTCCCTGGAAATACCCTGCCCTTCACCACAGACCCTGCATCTGGAGACCACTAACATGGGCCATGCGGAATTCCAAAGACAAAGACTTTTGGGGAAATGACAAGCTTAAAGCAAATGTGTGCCACTGGATGCAAACACAGGGTCCAGGGTTCTCAATGGACACACTGCACATTCTGGACAAACACCTCAACTGTTGTGGTGATTATATGGAATAAATGAGGGTTGTCCCATTAGTCCTCAATAGGTTTTTTAATATCTATGTCTAAGCAATACATGTAACACACCTTCACGTTGCTTATCAAACACCCTGTGTAGTAAGTGGGATCTTGCCACATCTAACAAACAAGCATTAACCCTCTGAAGACATGACATAACCTGGATTATACTACAGACACTCAGCTTGTTCCATGCTGTAAACACAACACTGTGTGTCCGTTATTAAAATTGATCAGTTAATGTGCATAAACAGAAATATCCATTTGTTCTATGATCTGTACAAAATGCATAAATACACTGTGTGATAAAATGCAGAGTTTCCTACTGTTAGAGCAAGTGGTAGGCTTTAAAGCGTTAAACTGTTTTACATACCCATGTCACCATTGGCACTTACAACTACATATCCAAAGTCACTCTTCTCACATTTTAAGACCTGCAATTTCAGCAATGTGAATTTTCACATTCCACTTCCATACCATTTCACTACCTCAAATGTTGTTGTTGTTGTTGCTGCTGCTGCTGCTGTTGTTGTTATTGTTGTTGTTTTTAATTACGTTAAGCCTTTTTATGCCAGATGGTTCATCAGTTAGCCCCATGTGCATTCAAATGCTATGATGCCAACTGAGCTATCAACTACATTTCTTACATGTGTCAAAGTGCAGTGTGGTCCACAAAATGCAGCAGCAATCACACGAACAAACACTGTGGATCTTCCACTAGCAACAGATTTTGATAATTTTATAATCTGACTAGTAAACACTTTTTAAGAGAGTTACACTGACCATTGTTTGGTGCCTGACATTTCTAGCACAGTCCACCTCTGAAGGCTGTTAATCAAAGCATTTATTACAAGTATGATCCTTCAAAGTCAGCATTTACAACTGACACAGAGTGAACTTCATCCACACAGTAGCCAAGACACCATGTGGAATCTGAGTTTTCCAGTATATCGACAGGTAAATGCATTTTAGAATTAGTCCACATGCATGTATTGGCCCTTGATATCCATTAACTTCCCCAAATGTGTTTCTCATACCCATCACCTGCTAATGAACACCACTATTTCCTGTCACTGTTTCTTGTATCCACAGTCATGATGTTTTATTCAAGAAAGAAAATTAGTTTAATACTCATGTGTGGTGACTTATTTGGACAGGATTATTAATGGGCGTACACTGCTCTGTACCTGCTGCACGTTTAAGGAACCAATTAATAAAAGTGCAACATACATCAAAATGACACATATGGGGTAATCTATCCCTGTAAGGGTTTTACTTAAGTATTCCACGATAAATTTCAGACCAATTATGTTGTGCACTACCCATGTCCAACATGTCAGAATGAGTTCGAGGTGCTGGGAAGTCAGATGCTGAAGGCACAAAACACAAATCTGACATTCTTTACACAACAGTGAATATCTGAACAATATGTGCAGAATAACACAGACAATCTGCACTGCACCACAATTCACAAGAAAGAAAATGTCACCATATACATTCATATACATACTTGGAACTTCTAACATCCCTGTTCTTCTCCCACACCTTCGAGTACTTTTTCTTCACAGTTTCAGCAGCATCTAGTTTCCTGGCTGGCTTTGTCGTGTGATGCGCCAAGCAGTGCTTGCATCGCCAAGGGGCTTTGGGACGTCGTTCAGCAGGAGGCTCCAGGCAGCCCATGTGGTACCCTCGATCACAGTCACAGCAACAGAGTAGGCAGGCCTGCACAGGTCAGTTACATTGACTCAGATCACAATCTCCATTGTGCCACTCCTTTCATCACATTGCAATCAAAAGCAGAAAACAACACAGAAACTTTCATTAAAATGTACACATGGATGGACTGTTTTTGGTGTATGAAACAAGTCTAGAAATATATGTAGGGTGTAACACTTCTGATGCGTTCATTTTGTTATTGTCCCCGTTATTCCTAGCATTCCCATTCCCATTCCCATTATTCATGCTCCCTTTAAATATGTGCAGTCCAAATGCCCATTTTCTTATGTTCTTACCATGCAACGATAAGTTTACATAACTAACAATTTCTCTGGCCTCTCTTTTAATCTACCTAAATCCTTGTACTCATTTCGTGACTGTCAACAACTCTACTTCTGTACTTCTCTTGTAGATGGTAAAACATGTATTTTTTGTACTTCTCTCATACATGGGGAGATATGTTTCTTGTACTTATAAACAGTGTGATATCCCATTTCTAGTACTTGGCACATAAAAGACAAGTTCAGATCATCAAACATTTCTTAGGCCTCAGTTCACACCAATCACATAAATGTAAATGCTTCTTCAAGCAGACTATCTGTTACTTTTGTCCAGTGTTAAACAAACCAGAATGTTGCACTCTTCCTTCTGGGAAATTCCACGGCGTATGAATTCAGACACTGGGGTATTACCCAGAAGAAAGCATGCAACATTCAGAACATGGCAGAAGTTTTGAAATCAAGAATAAATCAGAATGTGTTAACAAATCTCTGTAAAATTTCCAAATATAAAATTTCACAAAAATCCAGTGAGACATATGGACATGAGGAGGCTGGATGTCACTATTCACTTTGCAAATGTACCTAAACACGAAAAGCTCTTTGTGTGACAATCCATACTTCGGCTGAATGACTATCAATGGCTAAAGAAACGAGCAGTACTATGCGCTCTTGCACATCATATACAACTGTTAACTAGCAGAAGAAAAGATACCAGCCTGTCACCAAAAGTGTGGTGGGTAGAAATGTTTTTACCTCTGCATACAATTCAAGAACTGCATCACAATGTTTTGTACATGTGTAATCCCTAAAATCATGAAAATGGACAGAGGTAAATATGATCACACACATATCTGAATGGGCAATGAACATCTACCGATATTCTTGTATCAGCATTTATGTTTCCTTACACCACAGATGCCTTTTTGCAACTGCCATCAAAGATACCCATGTGCAGCACTGAAAAACAACAGGCATGTAAAACATAATGAACTGAAATCCATGCAGGAAACTTTCCCTCCACAATAACCAGTCCACAAATGCTACACAGGTTGTCCAGAGAGTTTTGCAACATGATTATTTTACTGCTAGCAATTATGTAACTCTCCTAACATACCCACAGGCAAACTAGATGGATGTACTATACACCTCATTTTTCTACATTATCTCCATCAACTTCAACAGTAGTGAATCGGCGAGAAACAGAAGCATCTCTCCTCTTCCTGTCCCCTTCCAGTAAGTTTGAATTTTGTACTCACAGCCACTTCTTCACTTTTTCAATAACATCGTCATCACTCCCAAGTCTTTCCCCATATATGGCATCTTAGTGGGCTCCAAAGAGTTGGAAATTTGAGGCAGCAGGATGTGGGTTGTATGGAGGGTGACAAAGAACAGTCCAAGTTTTGTGACTATGTTCTATGTTTTCAAGCTTGTGTGTGATCACACACTGTCAGGCTGAAGGAAGATTTCATCAACAAGTATGTCAGGCTGAACTCTCCTGAACTGCTTCTGCAAGGTTTTGATCTGAGTTCGTGGTTTCACCACGGTGCATAATGTCTACCAAACTCATGCTTCTGCATCCCAAAACAACAGTGGACATAAACTTTCCCAGCTGAAGAGTCAGCCATAAACATCTACTGCAGAGGATAATTTGGATGATGCCATTCCAGTGAATGTCTTTTTATCTGCAGTTCAAAGTGATGGATCATCAAAAGCTTTTGTCTTCGGTCTCAGAATGGAAGAGATCTGAACACACTTCTTCCCACACAGTTTTGTAAGTCAGTTAACACTTCATGGAAAGCAACAAACACAAATTTTTTCATATCCCAAGGCATCAGTAATGCTGTTCCCATTTCCCCTGGATCGTGAAAGCTAAGATGCAAACTTTATGGTTGTAATTTATTGGCTGTTTCAAATGTGTTCATCAGCATGTTAAACCAATGCGGGAGAGACTCCCATTGCTGGCTGGCCAGGACGATGCGCTTCTCTGAGCCCCGCATGGTCTTTCTCACAACCTGCAATTTGTGAAGCCTAATCACTACCAGTGCTGTTATCAACAATACTGACACCACACATATTTTTAACCGCTTCTGAATGGTCATTACTGAGTCCTTCCCTGCCACAAGAAATTCAGTTAAATAACCCGTTGTTTAAAACACACATCACCATACCATGCCATTTAGACAACCCCTGCGCACATGCAGGAAAATGTTTTGTTCCGCGGTGCTGCAGCAGCCAGCTGGATATTCAACATCAGCTACCGAAAAAATTGCACACATTTCCTGGGATTTTGACTGAAGTATATTAAGGGTTTCAAAACTTTCTGAGCAAACCTGGTGCATATTCCTCCAACTTCAGATGATGAAATAAGAGGACGCAGTACAAAGCCACTCAGTCTCACCCTCGTCCAACAGGCAGGGTAGCTGGCCTCAAGGCCAAGATTTGAACTCAAAACCTCAAATATCCACAGCAAGTGTCCTTCTCATTCAGCTGTGATAATGTTTCTATATTTCATCTCTGAAACCACTCCATTTCATGAAATTATGTACACAATGCATGCCGCTCCACTAGACATATGGCAACAATTATTTTGGTCCAAATCACACCAATAAAAATGTCAAATCAAACTTCATCCTAGATTAAAGTCCTCTGGGATGAAATACTGTGTAGATATGTACCAATTCACAGCAATCTGTTGCCTCCATTTCAGACCAACCCTGAAAGAGAGGCAGCAAGTTACTCTGCAACACAGATACATATCTACCAGACTGAATGGTGACACATCTCTCAAGACCAGTACCTTAATATTCACTTCCATAAGAACCTCACACTTCCGTCATCCTATTTAAAAACGAAGCATTGTGCAAAAAAATTGCATGAAAAAAATAACAGATTACATCCCCCAACTGTAGCATCAAATATTTTAATATTTACAAACATTTCAAAAAATAATGAGGGCAAATCATTTCTGTGTCAATGCAATAATAAATCCAAACAGTATGCCAACAGTAAGTCTGTGTCCATGCTAAACAAACACAAATCCAATAAGGTACACCAAATTGTAAAGACATCATATGAGAAATTTATGAAGCACATCACATTTTTTGGCATCATTAAAAGGCCATAAATTACTTCAATATGCATCACCTAAGACCAACAGTGCATTCAACTGAATGGCTTGCAAGCCAAAGCAATCTCAGTTTTGCAAGGGCACTTGCCTGGTCTGCAGTCTCATTGCATCCTGCACATGTACGACATTCCTCGCAGAACCACCGACCACCTTTGGCTAGCAGGGCAGCAAGTTCTGCCCCTCGCCCACCACCCACACATGAGAGATGCACTGAACTACCACAATCTGAGCACGAGCTGAGGGGTTCAGCACAGCCAAGTCGGTTCTTGGCCGCAGTGCCCAGGCATTCCCCGCAGATTGGCAAAGGCGCCGACTGCTGAAAACATACGAACTGAATCAGTACCACAAAGCACACGCCAATGCATGACGACGACATCACAGGTTAATTTATAAAAAATCTGCCAAACTTTATGGCTAGATGGATCGAGTTATTCGGAGTAAAAGAAAGTCTTGTTAGTAAGGATCCAATGTGAAAAGTTTAAAGGAGTCATACAACTTTTAAAAGACATAGAGGCACACCTAAAATAGGACTATTTCATACAAACATCACAAAAATTCACTGTAAATTTAAAAAATAAATCCGACTTAATAATAAAATGCATCACAAATATCCTGTTGTTCGGTCTCTGCCTGTGACTTGGAAAAAGTGTTTCCAACCAGATCAACACTGCACCTTCCACTTTCTAATATAACCCAAGTTGACAGGGATCTTTGCATTCAAAATGACTTCATTAACATACTAAAAACTTTTTGACAGATTACTTCGGAATCACCCTGTACAAATGCGGTAGTACTGTCAATGGTGATGATAATGCACACACACTGTGCAAGAAATAACAATGTAAGAATTCCAGATACACTGCAATATCATTCACATTCATGAAGGTCCTAATTACTTCCAAAATCACATTTTTGAATTAATAAAGTCCACCTGAAACGGGTTTTGCCCAATGAAGGGCGAACTATATAATTTTCATGATAATGATGCCATGCGCATGAAAAGTTCAAAACAGGCCACAACAACTTGTTACTATTTTCCCCAATCCACAAATAAACCAAGAATACATCAAAGCTGCATTAACCAACCAACAAACAAACTACACAGAACAAAGTCCTTTTAGTTTCATGGCCAGCCAAAATTACCCCACATTTTGTGAAACCCGAAGGTTCACTGCCGTGTTGACAAATGCCCAGCACTTGCCCCTATCCTGAGCCACAGATTCATCCAGTCCACATCCTATAATCCTAATTCCTTCCTTAAGATCCACTTTAATATTACCCTCTCGTCTACACCTTCAGGTTCTCCCCCACCAAAACCCTCTACACATATCTGTTTTCTGCAGAACATGTCACATGCCTCATTCAACTCATCCTCCTACATTCATCATCCCAATAATAATTTGGCTAGTAGAAACCATGAAGCTCCCTTCCTGTTACCAGTTCTCCCTTAGGCCCAAATATCTTTCTCAGCACCCTATCCCTGAACATCCTCAGCCTACGTTCCCCCTTAATATTCAAGACCCAACATTCATACTGATGTAAGATGAACAAAATTAAACTGCCTTATGCACTAACATGTTACGCTTCAAGCGTTTGACAAATGAATATTCTCATTCTGACACGCTGCAGATAACGTTTTTATCCTTTGTACACTCAATCGTGCTGCGTTTGATAAGTACTCAAAATCTCTTTCCTGGTACACCGACAATGTTACCAGAGACATAAACAAAAATTTAAACACGCTGACAGAAATTCAACGGTATCAACAAACTGTTCCACATAAATGAACAGCAAACAACATTTACTTTATTCTGTCCACTATCCAGTGAAGGGAACTTCTTCCTTATTTCCGACGACAATGGGAGATTCCGCCAGTAACTGCTCGCCTTATCAGTGGGGTGTGAATAAAAACCCTTCCCTACACCACCACGTGTCTTTACCCTAAGGCCACATAAAAGCTGTGGGGAAGGTTTAATCGCGATGATGAACCTACCATTTCTATTCACCCTCAACTGCCACAGCACGGTTTTAACAGCAATGGTCTTAGGAGTCAATAAATAAAAACCCCGAAGGGAGATGGATGTGGTTAAAGTTCATGCTATCAGTTGAGAGGGCTGGTAATCTGATTTGAATCTCAAGCCGAGGAATTCGGGTTCGAGACGAGCCGGATACAGTGCAAGCTATTCCACATGACCGCTCCTTCTCCAAACCACATCAAAGCCAAAGCTCCCACACTGGCATTCCGATATAACTCGAGGGTTCCCAACGACAATCATCGCATTAACCAAACAGCGCTGTCCGTTAGGAGGTGTCACCACCACTGTCAAATCCTCAAACCACGTTTCATATTCGTTACTCCAACGCCGTGGTCAACTGCAAACAACGCCCGATGAATTCACCCAAATAAAATATGGATTTGTGCTTTCATCTCACAAAGACAGGCATAAGTTGGGATGGTCAAACATCGTATCCAGTGGCACAGTTAAATCACCAAACAAACAAACAAACAAAAAGGTCAGTCGGAAGATTCTGGCAACCACGGACAAGCAGGCACGCATCATTATGTCAACAATTAGCCTCAGAACACTAAATTAAACAAGCCGCTGGCGAAACTCTTCAGGTGGCAATTCCGCACAATTAGACAGAGCAGCAGACAGACGACAGCCATAAGACGCAGTCAAAAAACAACATAACTGCACGACAAATGGGCTCCACAGTCCCAACCACAATCATCACATTACATTCCCTAGAGCTTAAACAATCAAACAACAGTTATCGCTTACAGCATACTGTAAAAGTAACAAAAGTGTGTGCTTGCAGCGGAGTGGGCGTACAGTGCCCTTCTTGACTTCGATTCTATGAAGCGCCCCAACCACTTTAACCCCTGGAATATTGCCCCCGTTACCCAGGTGCAGGACAGAAGGTGGCCAGAGCCAACCTACGCGGCGGGGAATACTAAGTCTTCGCCTCTCTCAGGAATCGAACCCTACTGTCCGGTCATACAGCCCGCGGCCTAGTAACTATACTGACATTCCAGAGATCTTGGCAGTGACTTGTAGTCTCCCTTCGGGCAACATCGGGACAGCACCCTCAATTCCGCCACGGTGGATCCTTTCCATACCTTGCCAATTCATTAGTCCCTATGATAAAAGAGAATACTGACGTGATGGCAGAGAGAGCCTTCTGACCTTGCTGGAAATCGAACCACGATCACCCACTACTGTTACATCACTAAATTAACTACACCAAGCCCATTTAATAAATGGGAAGGACTCCTCCTAGTTTGCCTAAGAACACTATGCCAATGGCACTGTGAACTGTGAACTCGGAAGGATGCGGAAGAAGGCAATAGCGGCCTATTTTAACGTACCATGTTGCAAGGAATCGTCCCAAAGAAGGGCTGGTTTAAACATTTCAGGGCGCAAAGCAAAATGAACCTGGGAACTCTTCCGACGCGTAGTTCGTAACTGACACTGCATATACAGCAATGTAAAAATTCACACAAAATATTTCTGCGTGCAAAAAATACGGCTAAAGAAATTTTAAAATAATAGGGACTGAGCACCGTGACAACCCGAAGTTTAATGGCGAGGAGTATCATCATCGTCGTCGTCGTCGAGGTTTTTTTGTTGTTGTTGTTGTTGTTCTTCTTCTTGCGCGGCGGTGACCACCCACCCCCCACCTAGCGCCGAGGTTAAAATAAAAATAAAGCTATACCTAATTCCCCTTCTGCGCGTCCATGGCCTGTTAGATTGAACCTCGCGTATTATTATTATTATTATTATTATTATTATTATTAT
>Ga0123355_10019312_pt1 | contig 10851 bp, 7 predicted proteins | sample TergutEmb28metaG_3_FD_89872 | JGI IMG/M metagenome (GOLD analysis project Ga0123355, IMG submission 89872) | Embiratermes neotenicus P1 segment gut microbial communities from Petit-Saut dam, French Guiana - Emb289 P1 | ecosystem: Host-associated > Arthropoda: Insects > Digestive system > Gut ...
CACCGCTAACCTCTAAACGTTGCATTTTATATATTTATTCAACAAATACAGGTACTGAATATTTTAAACATGGTATATACTGTCCGTTTTTTCTCTTCAAAGTGCAGTTTGTTTCATAATTCTGTCGTAGTTGGTTCCTGTTTTATTCACATTTTATATACAGTGTGTGCTAAAATTTGAAAAAATAATTCCGGCGCCAAAAGGTTAACCACAGTGCTACCGCAGTCCCCTGCATGGTACATGTATTAACATAATAATCACATGTGTTATACAATAAAAACAAAAACAACAACAGGAAATAAGGAAGATTTAAAAAAAAACAAACACTTTTACTCAGATTAGGAGAACACCCTTACAACAAACGTAGTTTCCATGACTCTTACTACAAGCGAAAACACAACAGTGTTTAATGGTGAATTAGCAAAGCCACTGCAATCAATGTACAAATTGAGATCTGTATCTAACAATCTAGTAATTGTCAGAACGCAGCAGAATTACATACCCTACACATCATAAAATTTTAACAAAACATTTTTTCCATATAGCTTACTGAACACATTGTGATTATGAATCATAAGAACATATAGAATACAAATGTAAGGCAAGCAGCAATTCCCAGTGTTGTATAAAGAACACTATCCCCTACAATGACCAAACACAGGCCAAAACATGTTGGGAATTGCAATGCAAACACATACTGAAACATTAACACTCCTCTAGCATATACAGGTGGTGTGTTATTAATTATGAGAGCCCAGAAACCCTGTCATCCCAACAGTAAGTTTCATGTTGACATACAGGTATTATCCATATGATACTCAACTGGAATTCTGGATAACACTTACATGTAAATTTGATGTACACACAACACTCAACTGCATTACAGCAGTCTTTCCGTGAATTATAAGTGATAAATAAGTGGCACTGGTTACAGCAGACCTATACTGCTAACACATCAAATTAAAAATGGTAAACTTAACCCTATACTTAATTCAACCATGTCACAAATATGTATGGACAGTGGAGGTTTAATTCCACATCTTTTTAACCTCATAACTAAATGGACGTGCGAGGTTAGCTTCTGTCCCAACCACTTTAGCCCCAGCAAAATGATCTTGGTGTTCTATTGCAAAGGAAGCTAATTGGGATCCAGAGCCAGTATGGGCACTGTAAAAAAAAATGGAAAAATCTGCCCCTACTGAGACAAAATTACATGGGTGTTTCAAAAACAGTACCTTGATACTGGGCAATATGTATTTAAAACCTGTACTATTTAGACATAAAAATGATTCACTTCTGCAACATTAACCTGGTTTTACATCTGGAAAATTGTGTGTAATCACAATGATCTTACACACTAGAAAATATATACTTCCTAACTTTTCGGCCTTTCACAGCGTTATGAACAAAATGGTTATAGGGACAGTCTTGTTTCTGTTTTGGATGACGACGCCAAGCCGCGTGTCGTTTATGTCTCGATGTAGGCAGGCAGGTTCTAGAGACCTCGGTAAATGGCACCAACGATGTAAACAAAGCTACCTCCCCTGTGACACACATCTTTAACCATCTAACAAAGTGTATGTGAACTACAAGCAATTAATAAACAACATAAACACACAAAATTTCATCAATTTTGTTAGTTTTTAACAACAGCGTAAGTTTCGTGTTTTTAACAACTACATAATTCAACATTTTATGACCATACGGAACAATTGAGACATTCGCTGTAACAGCAAGTTGTTTTATTTATACAATTTGGGGCATTGTTATATATTATCAGTATTCTTGTAAAGCACCCTGATGATGGTCGCAAAAGCTTCCAAAACTTGTAGGTAAATATAAATGTACGATAAAGCATATTTGATCACTGTGCATTGTTGGTTTACGACATAAGTGTAAACATCCCTTAATGCACGGAAATGGAACACATAAAAATGTAAGTAACATTTAGAACATTTAATTCCCTTTTCAAACACAATGCTGTCATTACGCATTAATTGGTTAGTTGTCTCTGCCGTTAGTCAATAACTAACAACCTTACAAATTGCAATACTCCAATACAGAACAATAACTGTTTACCGGTAACAACAAAGAAAGTGTACGACGTCACTAAGGTTTTACAAACATTTCTAATCGTGCAGCGATTCGATTTTCGCAACTGCACAGATTTCTAATCGTGCAGCGATTCGATTTTCGCAACTGCACAGAGTCAGCTAAACGACAAACCCGACCACATAACCTATACTCTTCATCACATTAACGCCTCTCTCTACCAATCCTGCCAATGTGACAGATTAACATTCGGTTTGGATGAGACGAATTGCGATGCTCAAGAACGCATGCACCACGGATTACCGTCCACACTGTTAGTAACATTCGAGACCGAAAGGAGAGCCGTTATGTCATCGGAAGAAGGAAGTATTGGCGGTAGTAATGTCAGCGACGAGGAGTATGACAGAAGAGCAGAAATATTGTATCGCAACATGAAAGAAGTTAGTGCAAACTGCGGGAAGTACATAGTATGAGATAGCTACATACTTAAGCAGGTTTTCAGATTTAGCGCGCTCACGTCGTGAGACATTCCGCGGAGTAATTTTCTCGATCTGTTTCACCTAGATGTATATTACGAAGATCTAATAAACGGCATTAAGAATTGGGCATGTTAATATTTCTGTTTATAATATTTTCAATGCATGAATACTTATCCTTGTTGACTGTCATGATAAGGTACGTATGCGGTTCGTATCGATGGTATTGCACATGGCGTCGTCTGTGTGGTGTCTTAGGCTTTGGACTGGACGTTCCGGGGTTTGATTCTGTGGAGGGACAAGATATTTTCTCTTCTAAAAAACGTTCAGACCGACTCCTGGGACCCACCTGCCCTATCGTACTGTGGGTACCACGATTCTTTCCCGGGGCGTGAAATTTACTTCTCCATCCAGTGCAGAGGTTAAGTATGAATATACTGCTCGTGCAGTATCCCTTCGTGGCGTGCTGAGGGTTACTGTGTCTTTATTACTTGGGCGAAAATGAAATATTGACGGGGATTGCGTGACCCATATTCTTTAACGCAGCAAAATGCCCTGTGTCGGGCGATGGCCGAATAAGTTAGTTCAGCGCCCTCTGATCTAGCATGTACAAGTATGCTGCCAATAAGAAGAAATATGATGTAAGACTCAAGGAATGTATTTCCGTGTATGAGATTATCAGTGCCACTGCTTAACCATTCCTGTTGTGGTTGTTGGCAAAAGCCTCCATGTGGGCCCCATGGAGTGATATTTCTTTATACAAAGTGGTATCAGTGTGTATAATTATCAGTTATCTTCCTTATGAAAATCCAAAAGTTACTCTGGTTTGTATGTAGGTATAACTCTCAGGTGGGAAAAGAAGGGCTGAATTAGCCACATGGAAGAAAAAGTTAGGGATCTTCAGAAATTAATTTCTTAAACCCAGACCTTCGTCATGATGGACAGATCCACACAAATTCATTACTGGAAGAATGGAATATTCCTCCATAGTTGAAGTAATGACATCTTTAATCTACACACAAAAATCAGTTTGAGCTGGAGGATGCAGAAACTGTTGGAACTGGTGAAGTTGTTATTGTGTCTGTGTAACATACATACATACATACACATGCACACACTGGGAACAGGTGAGGATTCCTAGTGGTGCGTCAAGAATTTATCCCACTCCTTCAGCTCTGAAGATGCACAAGAATAACTGATTTTGTGAATTAGCAGTCCCATTTTCAGTAGTCTTTGAGTCATAGGCAAGACAGAAAATCTTTGTGATATAAAAGTAATTGGTTTCAATGAGTTGAAAGAATTATTAGAGAACACTTCAGTCTCTGATGCCTGAAAAAATAACAGGTGAACCTGCAAACATAAACAGTTGATGAAGTGATGTACTTTCAAACTGACCAATGAGACACATGGGAAGCACTTGTTTAAAAGAAGTACAACTCAATTTGATGGACTGGAAAATTTATGTAGGTGTCCACTGCCCATAAACCAAAGTTCAGACATTTGCGAGCACTCATATCATTCAGTGAGCCACATCTCCAATTTTGTCTCTTATAATTTTAAGTTCTGACATGACAAAATATGATTTAAATTGAAATATGAGAAACTGTTTCATGTTCAGTTTCTTAGTAATGAATGAAATTATTTACAAAGTTCCTGTATAAAGTATTTGCTTTAAATATCTGGTTTCAAATGGTTCTGCCATTCATAATCCAATTAGTACCTGCTATAAATTTAACATTTTCCATCCCAAAGTGTTATAACACATAAATACAAACGTGTCAGTCAGTAACTCAACACTTTATTTTATATGCAATAAAGATAGGGTGACATGGGAAATAAACACCAGTTCCTCATATCACCGAAAAAACGGAGATCACGCCCTAAAAATATTCACATTCTAAAAACCTAAAAGTAATACCAAGTTTTTATACAGTCTTTTATACGCACCTGGTTTTAATATACCACCATCTCAAATAATTTTAACCTTTTAATGTTAAGGCTGTCACAAAGATTTTAATATATACAAACTTATGTATTTTACATTCCTGTAATATAATCTGTAAGCATTTGGGATCCCACAGTACATTGAAATATAGATAGAGAGCTCTTGGATCTGTTTTCTCAGAGGGCTGAGGATGACCTAATAAAGGTGGAAACATGTCACCCTGGCAATGCACTATTTTTATTGTATATAAAATAAAGTGTTGTGTTATTGACTGACACGTTTGTATTTATACAATTGGTACCCATTCTTACAAGTCGTTTCCAGGTTCCAGACACTTGAAACCTCTCAAGTGACACTTGAAGGAAAACATACATTGACTCAAAGTTCATAATATTGGAGTTGAAAATACCAGTTTTTAAACTATGGTAGATTAATTATAATCCTGTGTTTAGCCTCGAAGCATCAGAATATAAAAATGCTTCTTTCCTCCAGCAAAGATTCATTTTTCCATATAGGAGGTTGTATCCTGACTGATGGTCAATTCTCAGTCCAAACTGTTGCTGCTAGTACTAGTACCATTGTCATCCTGATTTCATACTTCTGCCCTATATCTACCAGCCTTTATTGTTGCTAGCAAAGGTTATCACATGTTTATCACTACTCATCATTCATTTCAGCACAATGGAAGATGACTGGAATGACATACAGCAAGCTAAGTATACCTAGTAGCTTGGGTGACAACACAGCAACAGCGGTAGTAGTTACAGTGAGCCCAGTGTACACCGGAAGAGGAAGGACAGCAGCTTGAGAGAGATCTGAATATGGTCAATCTGTTTAACTAACATATTGTGTTTATCTGTCTAACATATTCTCATTAATTTTGTTGCAGAATGTTCAGCAGATAGCTAGCAAAATTCAGAACTGCAGTGAGATTTTACAGGACCTTGCTAAGGATATGGATAGTGTTGGCAACCGAATGACTGCGGTTCAACGCTCTTTGGTCACAAAGAATGCAACATTACCAGAAGATGCAGTGTCCCAGGATAAATAACATAAAGTTTTTTTTCCACTTCTCAGTGAGAAGTTTTTCAAGTCTGTAGCGTCTGATACGTATTTGTATCATAACAGTTTCATGTATTATATGTATGACATTGTTAAACATTCCAATCCACATCTTTTTTGTAATACATTTGTGTAATAAAACGTCAGTTCAGTGTCATTTATGTTTGTTCTGTGACTTCAAGACGTTTCAGTCCACCTACACATTTGGCAGAACAGATCAGTATCTGCTTTCTAGTGATCTCATGAACTCCAAGGTACATGATGCACTCTGATCTGTTTATAGTCATTTTTCTGATCAAAAAATTCATGATTGTAATCACAGAAGTCTGCCATTGGACAGCATCAGTTCAAAAAATCTCCCATCTTTACAATCCGTATTCTAAGGCGCATTTTAATGTCCTTCCATCTGTTTGTAGATGTTTATTCTTGAGGTTCCTACAACTGAAATGCAATGCACCACCACCTGTTCCCCACATATCATTATACATTCCATGTATTTCATCCCCCTCGATTTACTGTGCTTTAAAGAGTACAGTTGTGATGTTTATTATCCCGTTACTTCATCTTTCCCATGCCAAAATGTATCTTCATAATACTACTTTGAATTGTGCCATTGCATTCATGCGACTTGTGAGACTAAATGTACGATCTTGAATATCTTTGTGCCACCAAAGTGCGCGCTTCCCTGGAAACACAACAGGTTGGCAAGTCATCTATGGAAGCAGGACTTATTCCTTGTATTCACCTTTATTGTCCTAACAAACCATAAGCTGGTGTTTAAACTGCATTGTTGAATGACCTAGTGGTCTCTTCAGATATTGCCTGTAGCATGCTGCAGGAACATAGGAATATAAACCTCTTGTTTGACATACATATTTAGCAAGATCTTTTCTGTTTCCGCCAGTGGAGTGAAGAATACTGTTATCTGTTTCTGCTGCTACTTTCTCCGCCACATCACTTAGATTCCTGTCAATATCAGAACTATCATATACACTATTCTTGTACACACCTGTCCCATTGGTCACCCTGTTTATACACCCTTTCTTGATATTCAATCCATTAAACTTCCTTCTTAGATTCTGGGTCCAACGTATGCTCCAAAGTATGGACTTCTTGTCTGTTAGAATTCAAAGACATTCTGTCACGAGGTTTGCAAAATATGTGGACATTTGTAATCAATCAACCATCTGCTTCACAGCTTTGAGAAATTTTTCTCTCATTACTCAGTCACTCCAACTAGCTGCAGAAAAATAAAGCCTATTTATAAAGCACCAGGTATGGTACGAAGTCATCATGTACACAGTGAAGAGAAGCTATACAAAACTACTGAAGTGAATGAGAATATTCAATCCAATAAAGACTAGTACTCGACAAATATTCACAATGATGTGTAAAAATAAACATTCTTTCTCAAAATTCTAATACCTGTTTGGTTTTAATGAGTGTAAAAGTGTGATTTATTTTTTTAATTGGTGCATAAAATAAATTTAAATGGCTACACAAAGCTGAAGAAACACAAGTCATGGTAGAGTACTGTGAGCTTTTGTATCTCAGAGATGGTTAAATAAATGCAATTCAAGTGTATAGGATGGGCTTTTCTTCACAGTGTAATGAACCCTTAGATCCAATAAACCATGGGAAATTCAAGGAGCCCAGAATAAAAGAGTGCTTTTCATGTACTAGATGGTGTCCAGATATGAAAATCAATAACCACTTCAATATGTCATCAGAGTGTATGTTTAAAGGTACTGTGGACAATTTAACAACTTACATGTGTAACAACTTATAGCAAAAATCATGCGAACCTCAATAAAGAATAGCCATCTTTCCAAGCTGAATCCATATTACTTGGTACAGGGAAATTATTTTATCTGACAAATGGTATCACACTTCACTGGACTACTTGCACGACAGCACGCAGCACAGCACTCGCCACTATTCCAGTCTGCTTACAAGTCACGAGCCACACACTTTACGTCATTATGTTGCAGTTAATATTATGTTTTCACATGCTATATATAAAGAAGGTACTAGAAAAGGTTTTCTTCAGCTCGCAAATGTGCTTCACTCTCACAAAATGCTCATTGCACGCTGATGTTCTGCAAGTGAAACGAAAAATACTACACCCCAAATGCTTTCTTTCAGATCACCTTCAATGCAGATGTTTACTAGGCAAAGTTAATCCTCTAACATGCCCCACCAGTAAAAACTGCCTATTTCATCACCAAAAACATTCTGGAGACAACTGGAAGAATTTTTTGCACTCTGGGCTGTTGGACTGTCTTGCTCAGAGAGAACATGCTCTCTCATAATCAAACAGATGTTCAGAAAATGGTGTCAAAATGCATATTAAACATACTAGTGTGAATTTCTGGTGTAGCAGGAGGGAGGGAGGGGGAATGGGGCCATTATCCCTAGTGGCACTTGTAGCACACCACACACCATCCTTAATGTCAGATAATGGCATTTCATGGATTAACGCAGGATTCTCTGCAGACCAGAACCTGTTATGAGAACTTACACACCCACTGAGATGAAACCAAGCTTCATCCAAACAAAACAAGTGGGGTCTATTTCTGCAACATGGCTCATATGGTCCAGACATCTCTCCATCAGCAGCGTAAGATCTACGTGGGTTAGCAGGTTGGTTTACACAAGATGATGGACTGATGACAAAACAACTAGCAATATCTACCATATTAAATCATCTTGAAGTAGGACCATCAAATTGTACAGAACATACAAATCAAAACAATTCTCACTGCACATTTCATTGAATGTATAATTAATAAATACAGAATGTTACAATTTTCTGTCAATTCTGCAACATTCTTTCTCTATATTCTAGCCATACTAAAGCAATACAGGCATTAGTAACACATTCCAATTAAAAAAACAAGCACAAATAGTACCAAAGATTCGAGTAAACATGGCAGTGAACAACTTAACCTTTTAAAGCCTAGCGGTCTCTTTACGTACCACCAGGTTAAACATTCAAAATTTCTACATGGTGCTCACTTTGCATTGAGTGTTTTGTGCGGATTTTAGAACGGGCAGTGACCTTTCCTTTATACGGCATTAACTGAATGGTTTTTATAACCGTGGTGGAAAGTTTATTGCGCGGGACTGACTACTTTTATAAAGCAGATAACCTTTAGTCTTTAAAAGGTTAATACATATTTCCTTTTCACACAGTCAACATTTTATTCAGGTTGATACCACTAACTGAGTGCAACTTCCAAAATAATTCTTATGGGCCCAAAAAGATTTTGTCATGCAACTGATAAAGACAAAACCTGTACCCTATGACTGTACTGTAGTTGAGGTCTCCATTCTTCCGGGATATGGAGACATGTCACTAGAAGATTGGTGCCTGATGTTTGATGACAATGTGAAGATTTAAAAAACTTGGGCACCAGTCACTCAGTAATGCAGTGCCACGTCTCTGTATGAAGACCCTCAACTGCAGTAGTGCAAAAGCCTAAAAATGTGTATTGCAACTATATGAGTAGATACAGTATGGTTTAACAATGGAAGTATGAGCAGCAGTACCTGAGTTGCAGTGTTATAACATCACTGTTCAAATTACAAAGTAACAGGTGTTAATTCCAGTCCCCATAAGTCTTTCTGCATGGTATTAACCCTAATACAATGTAGAGTTAAACTCAACAGTGCTCTATGCTGTACCAGGTCCAATGTTGAGCTCAAATTGACACGTTATTTTACAGTGTTGTATGTTGATTGTCCATAAGCTTCCATTATCTAGTGGTTACTTTTGACCTCTGAAGATTAGAGATTTCCTGGAAAATTAATTTGGACCAGACTGTTGGAATTCACAAGATCAATTTGGACCACAAAAGCTTACTATTTCCCTGTTCATACTAAAGTAGGGTACAGTTTAAGCATACAAACTGTTCAACAGAATATGAGCGTCAAGAAACAGACTACATACAAAATGTTATTTATAAATGTTATTAAGAGCATAACAGATTGTAATAATACACATCCTGAAATATGAGTTTTTATAAGCCTCATCCACACCAAATGCACAGCTTATACCGTACTACACAGGGTGTCTGACATCACAGAATTGTGCAATGTGAAATGGATGACATCAGTGCTGCATAGTAACCAAAGATGCTATGCATTGTGCAGTGCTCTGTCCTCTTCAGTTCCACATTAAAAAAAGTTTTCTGTAAGTGTATACATTACTGCAAATTTAATTCCCTGATGCACACGTGTAATAATTTGTAGAGTCAGAATTATATGCCTTCATCTACCAGCATTTTTAATGTTCTGTTCCATATTAGATAATACAGGAACACAGAGACATAAATATGTTTTACATTGTTTTTCTCATCACTAGTATATTACAAGGGAACATCCTGACTAAACTAGTCTGTGTTCATGGCATCACCAACACAAATTATATCTACATGAAAGGGTGTATGAATTACACGTATGCTCCAATGCTGAATTCAAAGTTAAGACACTCCTAAAGGAATATCTTAATTTTCAAAGGCAATTCATTAGACACATTTAGTGTTCCTAGGAGCCTAGTCTTTGTCCATGATCTGCTATCCTGGACAGGGTCAACGGATTGGTTTCCATCACAGGGTGGGAAGACACCTACCCCAGTAGGTCCAATATGAGATGTAATATCAGGAAATGGATATAAATTGTTTCTAATAAACCAAACTGACGTGTCCGGACAAAAACAAATCCGGTTTTCGAAACTTTCTCTGCTCGCGATACTAAGCAATTGGCAAAATGTGGGAAACCAGTAATACTTATATGTCTAATAAGAACTGTGCAGAATTTGTTACATATATTCCACATAAAACATGCCACATAGAGCTACTGTCTTGCTTAACACAAAGTTTCAAGAAAAACTCAGCATTGTGACAACTAATCATTTAGAGGTGACAGAAAAGGTAAAGCTGCAGTTGCTTGTCTGTTCAATCAGTAATACATGATCATGGTCAGCCATAACTCTGGCAGCTACAGCAGGCTAAAAGATCCCTATGACACTCTGCAAGAAAGCTGGATGGGCAGCAAAGCCATTCACCACTCACTGACACATACATTGCTTGTATTTTCATGCTTAGCCCATTTATTTTTTAATAAGAAAATGCAGCTTAAACATGTGAAAATCTGATTATGCGAGGGGAAGTCAGAAAGTAAGGTTCCCTATTTTATTGCCACCAAATAACTTCACATAGTGAGATGCCTCTTTATTCACTTAAAGTTCAGACATTGGTTGCTAGACGATAGCACTTTCGTAGCTCAAGCTCCACAATTTTCACAGATGACGCA
>Ga0123355_10019314_pt1 | contig 10850 bp, 13 predicted proteins | sample TergutEmb28metaG_3_FD_89872 | JGI IMG/M metagenome (GOLD analysis project Ga0123355, IMG submission 89872) | Embiratermes neotenicus P1 segment gut microbial communities from Petit-Saut dam, French Guiana - Emb289 P1 | ecosystem: Host-associated > Arthropoda: Insects > Digestive system > Gut ...
CCGTCTGTCGGGTATCCCTCCGCTATTATATTCACCGGCACAGTACCCATTATTAGTATCAACGCCATAAGTATTGCTACTGCTCTTTTCATGCGGTTTTTTGTATCCCGCAATGGTATTTGCGACATTATTTTGTCTCTTTTCTATTTTTTTTATTTTTTGTTTTATATGTTAACGCCCAACGGGCGGGGTGGTTGTAAAGATTTTGTATTTACAAATGCTTGGCAATCATGTAAGCTATAAATAGAATCCATTTGGAAAGGATGTGAGCCATATGGCACAAGTGTTAATGAATTTGCGTATAGATGAAGATTTGAAAAAATCGTTGGAAGCCACTTGCCAGACGTTGGGCATGAACTTAACCACCGCAGTAACCATCTTTGCAAAAAAAGTGGTACGGGAGCAGCGTATCCCATTTGAAGTATCTGTAGACCCATTTTACAGCGACAGCAACCAAGCAGAACTAAACCGCAGGATTGCAAGTATCGAAGCGGGCACAGCAACATTTGTTACTAAAACGATGGAAGAATTAGAGGCTATGGAAGATGCGTAAAGAGATTTCATTTCAAGATGATGGCTGGGACGATTACTTGCATTGGCAGGTGGAAGACTGCAAAATACTGAAGAAAATCAACACCCTTTTGAAAGACATCAACCGCACTCCTTTTTCTGGGCTAGGTAAGCCAGAGCCACTAAAGCATGACTGGCAGGGTTATTGGAGCAGACGTATCAACGACGAGCATCGTCTTGTTTACAAAGTCGATGATAATAAAATCATCGTTGCACAGTGTAAAGGTCATTATCAAGATTAGGCATCTGAAAAGGTGCCTTTTTGTTTTGCCTTATCCAACTAATCCATCCACCGAAGCAAGTCTGATGCGCTTGACGGTATCTGACCGTCTGCATAATGTTCGAACCGCATACGCCAACCTGTGCCATCTTCTAGGGCTGCCATACCAATTAGAATGTCGCCGCTGCCCTCGTTGGTTACATAAAACCTAAACCGCTCGTCCATAGAGCCAAACATTTGCCGCTCGAAAGTAAAATTGAAATAGCTTATAATACGGTTTACATCTTGTGCATTGTTGGCTATAGCCAGTGCTGCCAGTATTTCCGCCGTCCTGTCTATGTGAATAGGTTCGGGGTCGTATGGTTCATATGGTTCGGGGTCTTCGACAGGTTCTTGTTCGGGTTCTTCTATTGGCTCTGGCTCATCTATTGGCTCGAGTAGTATAGATATCGGTGGTGCTTGGGGCGGTTCAGGTGTTTCCACAACTTCGGGTTCCTCATATTCCATTTCTTCTTCAGGTTCTTCTACTTCGGGTTCTTCCTGTGTTGGTTCATAAGGTTCATCCTCTGTTTGTGGTTCTTCCTGTACGGTTGGTGGTTCTATATGCGGCTCGGCTGGTGGTGTAGGCTCTTCTACAACTTCCGGCTCTTCTGGCACATCTTCAATTATTTCTTCCGGCTCTTGTTCGGGTTCTTCTTCCACCGGCGGAGGCATCGGTTCAATTTCTTCCAGCGGCTCTTCCGTGTAATCGTATTCTGCTTCGTAAGGCACATAGGCTTCGTAAACAGGCTCGTAGGGCTCGTAAGTGGGGTAATTGTCCACCGTTGGCTGCGAAGCAAAATACAAAACTGTGGCAACAACACCCGCAGTTAAAACACACGTCGTAATTATATAACCTTTGGTTTTGGCTGCTGTCCTTGCAACTGTGCCAGCGGTTTCAGCAATTGCCATGTTTGCAATGCTAGGAGCTGTGGCTGGCAAGTACGTTGCGGCAAAGGCAGTTTCTTGTACCAAGAATAATGCCGAAAGTGGTACAAGTGCCATAACAACATATTTCTTCTTCTCTTTGCCTTCTAGTTTGGCTTTTAATGTTTGTCTGCCCCTTGATAATGTGTTGTATACGCTGGCAGTAGTACAGTCCATTAAGTCCGCTATTTCAGCTGCGCTAAGGTCTGCAAAGTAGTACATGTAAATCATTTCGTTTTGCAGTTTAGACAAAGAGTCTATCATCCCCATTAGTTCGATATTGCGTTCCTTGTTTGACAGAGCCTCTTCAGGTAAAAAATCCTCGTTGAGTTCGTTATAGTCTTCTGGCAGTTTATCCGTAGATATGAAATGTTCTTGTCTGCGGTTATTTGCCTTTCGCTTGCGGAAACTTTCATGTATTGCAACTTTTCGCAAGTAAGCTAAGTAAGCTGTAAAGGTCTCGAACTGTAGGTCAGTAGATTTCTTATACGCAATCAAAAAAGTATCTTGCACAGCTTCTTCTGCATCTTCATAACTATTACAGAATTTATGGCACATAAAAGCAACCGAAGAACTGCACCTTTTGTAAAGTTCGCCAAAGGCATCTTCGTCACCATTTTTTAACCGTAATATTAAGTTGTGAAAGTCTTCATTGTTGCTATTGATAATAGAAATCGCAACTCACCTCATAAATTCTATAGTTCTTGCTTTTGCTTGGTCCATGTTGCCTTTACTGCGCTTTATCGAATACATCGTGAAAGAGTATCTCGGTTATTGGTAATACATCGCCTGTGTCATATGGCAATATCCGTTTAAAAAGCTCTAGTTTGGCTTCAAGCCTTTCTGCATACAAGCATATCGAGCTTGAAACCCGATTTTCTGTTAGCTCTGTCTTTTCTGCAATTTCTTTAATTGATGCGTCCGTTAAATAATAGAAATAACCTATGGCCTGTTGCTCTTCGTAGCCAAAACCTTCGATAAGACAGTACACGGCATATTTAATCTTAGGGTGAGTAACAAAGGCCCTGGGTACTGTCGGCTTTCTATTTAGGTGTATTGCTGTTACTTCCGGCGGTTGTCTGCCGTTCTTGTTAATATTGTCATCCAATAAACCGCCTCCCTTCTAAGTGTAATTTCCTTGTTAAAGTTCTTCTCACTTATATAAAGGGTCGAAGTTTGAAAAACCTATCGCTATTTTGAAAAAAATTTAAATGTAAACAAATAAATAAAGCCAAAACATAAAAAAAGCCTCACTGCTTAAAAAACAAAGGTAATTAAATAATCCATATGTATGCGCTTAACGGAATAAGTCACAAAGATTTTGCAGTAGCTATGATATTATGCATCATGGATAGCTTATCAAGTTTAGCGAATAGATACAATGGTGAGTATTTGGTAAATTTGAGATTTAGGGACAAATTAACTTCATGTTTTGCCGCCTTATGTCAAACAGAATTTTTTTTACAATCTAGTTTGTGACAAATTTTTTCTTGCTGCACTTTTATACTTCTGTTGGTGATTCCGCATGACTCTTTACGCAGATATGCTTTTCCTTGTTAATTTTATTATGAACAGTTTTGTACTGTGGGTTGTATCAAAGATAACCCGTAAGCGATACTCCTTCTGGCTTTTTGCCGGGGCGGGCATTATGTCCCTTTTGTACACATTACTTATTGCAGTTGAATTTTTACGGTTTACTAACGTGGCGTTATCCTCTGTGGTGATATTGACTATAGGGGTGCTAGTGGCCTTCCGCCTTACAGGCGTACAGGATTTTATTAAGCTTATGGCAATATCTTATGTGGTATCCTTTGCCGTTGGCGGCCTTGGTATGGCTCTGTTTTTTCTTACGGATATCCCATATGCAATATACTTTATTGCCGGGGATTGGCAGGGGCTTGCCCGGGAAATATCTTGGAAACTGGTGCTGGTGGGCACGGTGGTAAGTTATGTACTTATTAAGCTAGGCCTAAAAATAGCCGAGCGTCACAGGATGAAGCGTCAAATGCTGTGCAATGTACAAATTTTTATGGGCGACCGTGGCGCATCATTTGAAGCCTTGGTAGATACAGGCCACAGTTTAAGAGAACCCCTTAGCCAATCCCCTGTAATAATTGCCGAATTTGAACATGTGAAAGACTTCCTGCCCGACAAGTTAAAGGTTCTGTTTTACGAGGGCCAAGAAAATAGCCTGACTGGGTTAATACCAGACCCATCAGAAGGCATGTTTTACAAACGAATCCGCATGATTCCCTTTATAAGTCTTGGGCGTTCAAATGGAATGCTAATAGGCTTCCGCCCAGATCGTGTAGCGGTTGAAGGTGCTAAAGAAACACCAACAGATATAGTTATAGGAATATACAACGACAAACTATGCCGCGATGGCAGATATCAAGGGCTTTTAAGCCCAGAATTAGTACTATAAAAGCTACTCTGCAGTGCCCCATTTAAATTAGGAGGTCTTACCATGCTAAGTGCATTGTACGAAAAAGCCAAGAACATGATTTTGGGCGCATTGGCCCTAAATGACAGCACAAATGACCGCAGCTACTACATAGGCGGAAGTGAGGTACTGCCGGCCCCTTTAGATTCAGAAGAGGAAGCCAGCGTATTAGCGCAGTTGGGCGTTGGTGACGATTCTCAGGCAAAAGCAACATTAATCGAACGCAACCTACGGCTGGTAGTGTACATTGCCCGAAAATTTGAAAATACGGGAATTAACATAGAGGATTTAATATCCATAGGCACAATCGGGCTGATAAAAGCGGTAAACACCTTTAGCGTAGACCGCAAAATTAAGCTGGCTACCTACGCCAGCCGCTGTATAGAAAACGAAATTCTTATGTACTTGCGCCGCAATACCCGCACAAAGGGCGAAGTTTCCATAGACGAACCCCTTAACGTAGACTGGGAAGGTAACGAACTGTTATTGTCCGACATACTTGGCACAGACGCAGACATAATCTCCCGCGATTTAGACGACGAAGTGGACAAAAAACTTTTAAACACCGCAATGGAAAAATTAAACCCCCGGGAAAAACAAATAGTACAATTGCGCTTTGGGCTTTTTACCGGCGGGGAAGAAAAAACCCAAAAGGAAGTCGCCGACCTTTTGGGCATATCGCAATCCTATATTTCCCGTTTAGAAAAAAAGATAATCGGGCGGCTAAAAAAGGAAATTAACAGAATGGTGATGGATTAAATTATACTTACAGGATGGCGGCAGCCATCCTTTTTTTGCAAAAAAATAGGACCTATAAAGTCCCACTCAAATAAAACACCCCGTATTTGCAGTAGGAAATAAAAGCCCTGACATTTCCTCGCCTCAAGGTTAATGTACATTAACACGCAAATGCGAACTTGTCAATAAAAACTTCAAAAAAAGACATTTGAAAGAGGTTGAGCGATATTTTTAATGCCTATAGTACGTCACCAAGATATCGCAAGTTTTGTTTTTTGCCAAGCCGCGTTTATACTTTACATATTAGACAGGAGGCGCAAACAAATGACGCATATCGAACTAAACGACATCAGCAAGGGGTATACTGTGTACCAACGTCCGGAAGGGAAATGGGGGTTGCTTAAAGGGGCTTTCCTGCGGGACAAAAAAATTATTAATGCGCTGGATAAAATCAGTTTTTCTGTAAACCGGGGAGAATTGGTAGGGTTAATTGGCCCAAACGGCGCAGGCAAATCTACCACGGTAAAAATTATGAGCGGCATCCTTACCCCAGATAGCGGAACATGCATAATAAACGGGAACATCCCATGGAAACAGCGGAAAGCCCACGTTTCCGACATAGGTGTGGTTTTTGGACAAAGGAGCCAACTATGGTGGGACGTACCGGTTGGGGATTCATTTTCCCTTTTGCAAGAAATTTACGACATAAAAGAAGCCGCATACCGCTTGCGCCTTGCAGAACTTGCACAGGCCCTAGACATTACAAACATTCTTAAAACCCCAGCCCGGCAACTGTCTTTGGGCCAGCGGATGCGCTGCGAGCTGGTTGCGTCACTTTTGCACCGCCCGCAATTATTATTTTTGGACGAGCCCACCATCGGGCTTGACGCAGTTTCAAAATTGGCTTTGCGGGCCTTTCTCAAGGAAGAAAACGCAAAAACGGGTGTTACAATTTTGCTCACTACTCACGATATGGACGATATCGAAGCCCTGTGCAAGCGCGTAATGGTGATAGGCCATGGCAAGATCTTGCATGACGGCGGTTTAGATACGCTAAAACAACGGTACGCCGCTTACGACGGACAAGATATTGACGAAGTTATTGCGGCTATGTACGGGGAGATGGCACTATGAGAACAGCCAGAGCCTGCGTGGCACTGTTTAAAATTAGGGTAGCCGAATGTCTGCAATACCGCACGGCAGCGATTGCTAACGCCAGTATCGGCATTTTTTGGGGAATACTACAGATTGTGATATTTACAGTGTTTTTCACATATGGCAACCCGGATAGCTCAGCCCTTACTTTGGAGCAGACCATTTCATATGCTTGGCTAACCCAAATACTGCTGGGTCTTATTGGGTTCCTTAACATAGACGGCGAACTGCGAGAAAAAATAATCAGTGGGGATGTGGCACTGGAATTGTGCCGCCCACTGGATTTATACAGCCACTGGTTTGCCAGGGTTGCCGCAAACAAGGTTGGTAATTTCCCATGGCGAGGCTGTATTACATTGGCGGTGGCATTAATTATGCCTACCGCACTGGGGTTGTCTGCGCCGGATTCCATCCTTGGATTTGTTTTATTTTTGTTGTCTGTATGTACTGCATTTTTGCTGTGTGTGACATTCGTTATGCTGGTTACTGCCATTAGGATAGGCTTGACCTGGGGCGAAGGGCCAACTGGGATATTCATTGTACTTGGCGGGGTTTTGAGCGGCAGTTATCTGCCTCTTCCTTTATGGCCGGACTTTTTGCAAAGGCTTCTCATGTTTCAGCCATTTGCCGGGCTTATCGACATACCCCTCAGGCTGTATGTCGGCTCTATAGCACCTACAGATGCGCTGTGGGCAATATGCCTTCAATTATTTTGGACAGTGATAATTGCTATTTCTGGCAAATTAATTATGCACCGGCGAATAACGCGGCTTATCATACAAGGAGGCTGATATTATGCTAAAAGAATTCAGGCTGTATCGCAAATATATAAAAATTCACATCTTGTCCGGGCTGGAGTACAAAGGCTGGTGGATTATGTTTTTACAAGTTGTAATTATCGTTATAGCCGAACCAATTACTACTGTTATGCTGTTTAACCGCTTTGGCAACATTGGCGACTGGACTGTGGAACGTATTTTGCTAATTTACGCCATAGCTGTTACGTCTTTCGGGCTGGCAGAGAGTTTTTGCCGCGGTTTTGATTATTTCCCATGGCAAATGGTACGAGGCGGCAATTTCGACCGCCTACTGTTGCGCCCCAAATCACTGTTTACACAGGTTGCGGCATCGTATTTCCACATCCACCGTTTAGCCCGCGCATTTACAGGACTTGGAATTATCTTGTGGGCCTTAAACCGCCTGGATATTGCATTTTCTATGTACAATGCAGTCATGCTCATTTTTGCTTTAGCCGGGGGCGTATTAACTTACACCGGTGTTTTTGTAATGAGTTCCGGCATATCTATTTTTACCGTTGGTGCCCTGGACTGGATTTACATTTTTACCAACGCCAGCTATGAAACCACCCGCATCCCTGTAGATCATATGCCTCGGGTACTGCGTAACCTTTTTACGTTTTTCATGCCAATGCTAGTGATTAGCTACTTCCCCGCTTCTGTTATTGTTGGGTGGAGTGATGCCGCATGGCGCGGCTGGCTGGCACTGCCGGCAGGGTTATTATTTTTAGGGGCCTCTATGATAGTTTGGAGAATAGGCGTAACCCATTACAAAAGTACGGGAAGCTAGAGGCTTGATGGCGTATACTCTCCTATTCCCTATCCACAACCTGCAGCCCTTCTTTTGCAAAAAATTCTTTTACCCACTCGTCCCATGAAGTGTCCAGGGATTTTTCAAACAAAAATTCCTTTTGAGCAGTGCCGGTGGTAAATGTGACGCTATCGTTTTCATAAGCCAGGTTTAAAAATAAGGCCGCCGCATTAGAATGTATATCGCAAGCTTCATTTGCCTTGTACGAGAAAACTATTTTCACATGCTTGGGTTTGATGCTTGTTTTTATAATGGCGTACACCAAAGGGCGTAACGTTTCCCAAGTAGAAAAACCGGGCTTTTTTATATCTTCATCATCATTATTTACCGCCGCTTCAAGCTGGCCATCTATGTTAATGCGTGATGTGGTGACAATTTCTATGCTGCGCACTTCAAATGTATCAAAAATATCTTCCCGCAAAAGCAGCCCCATAAATGTTTTGACTGTTGATTTATCAAGTTCTAATGCAAGCATGTAGCTAGTCTCCTTTAAAATGGGGCTCTGCCCCAAGCTTCGCCTCCGGAAAGCGACGAGGTCGCTTTGTCTTTTATCACAATTTACTTTGTCTTTTCAAAATTTCTGTACATTTCTTCAGTACAGGGATATCGGGCGAGGATATGCTTTCGGGCAAATCATCAATGTCAAACCATTGTAAATCTGTAGCCTCATCGGCATTTACTTTCATTTCGCCGCAAAAATCATCACATAGATAAGCTACTGCTATAATCGCAACCATGTCACCGTTTGGGTATGTATATAATAAGTCTGGCCCGGAAAACACTCCAGCGAACTCCAAGGCGTTTGCCACAAGTCCTGTTTCTTCAAAAAGCTCACGTTTTGCGGTTTCTTCCGTCGTTTCGCCGGGTTCTAGCCCGCCGCCATGCATGGCCCAGCAGCCGTTATCCTTGCGCTTTTGCAAAAGCACCTTGCCATTCTTGTGAATAACTACCCCTGCGCCTACAACTATCAATCGCTCATGCCCAATATATTTTCTCATGGTTTTGATGTAGTCCCTCATGCTCTTACCTCCTAATAATTATACTCCCATGTTACACGCATTGTCAAAGCTGCGCACATGAATAAAACACCCCCGAACTTCTCTATTCCATAGGAAATTCGGGGGTTACATTTTTGTATCAATTATTACAACTTAGCAAACCCGCCCTGTTTATGGGCTTTATAGGCGGCTTCCATCATTTCGGTAAGAACAATTGCATCGTCCATACCAAATATAATTTCCTTGCCATATAGCACACCATCGACAAATTGCGCTATTGGGCCGGGCAGTGCTTTTGGCAATTGGTTTACTTTAATCCAGCCACCGCAGCCATTGGTTGCATCATTAATTTTAGAGGAAATTAACTGAACCTCGTTGCCAACAATCATTAAAGAGCCGGCGGTACCGTATAGCTCTAACATAAATGGGCTATGGCTGGAAACAAAACCTGTCTCGGATACGGCAATGGCACCGTTTGCATATTTCATTATGGTTACGGCATTGTCTTCAACTGCATGCCCTGTAACACATGTAAATGCAGAAGATACCTCTACTGGTTTACCCATAATCCAAGGGATCAGATACATAGGATGTGCGCCAAGGTCTATCATAGCACCGCCGCCGCATTGTACTTCGTCATAAAAATGAGGAGGAAGCCATCCTGCAGATGCACCGCTATGGGCATTGCGAACACGCATATAATTAACATCGCCCAATAACTTTTCATCCATTACTTTTTTAGCAAATAAATTATGAGGCATTGTACGGTGAGGGAAGGAAATACAGAATTTTACTCCGTTTTCTTCCACAGCTTTTTTAATGTCTGCACATTGTGCAGATGTAAGGGCTAATATTTTTTCTGTAAAAATATGTTTGCCTGCCTTTGCAGATTTAACTAAAACTTCGTGATGCATATTGGTTGGTGCGTTTACGCAAACTGCATCAACATCACTTCTGGCAAGCAGCTTGTCCAAATCCGGCTCGAAATCGATACCAAGTTTATGCGCAAACTCTTTGCCTTTTGCGGGCTCTTCGTCCCAAACTACAGTTAGCTGTACATCGTCCCTGTTTCTAAATTCCTGGGCGTATCCATCTGCGTGTACATGCCAACGGCTTAACATAGCAACTTTTAACATAAGGTTCCTCCTTGTTCGCTTAGTGGGCGAACTATTTTTGCTGTTTTAGGCAATTATACTATGTGCATAACTTATTCACAAGCCATATATGATTGCATAGCCATATCAATTATGATATATTTTGCAAATAACAAAACAACGCCTTATTTATGCCGTAAATGAGCCGACAGCCATGCTATTTTAGTAGGCTTGTTTTCTCAAACCCCTTTATAGCATAGCAACAAGCAATGACAGAGCCTTATCGTTTTCATCAATGACGATTACACGGCTACAATCAGCCTTTGCCGATTCAAGCCGTGGCTTGATGGTATCGCCCAAGCCGTCCTCGGCGGTCTGAAAAATAACAACAACCGGCCCGACAACCTCTTTCATTTCGGGTAGCAAAGTTCCTGTTGTGACGGCGGCCGCCACAGCTAATTGTTGCACCTATGATTTACACTGGTACAACGGATAGTGTGCTCTTTGAATATTGGTTTGAAAATGCTCTACTCAAATCCATTCCCCAATACTCTATAATTATTTTAGATAATGCCTCATTTCACCGACAGTCTGCGTTGGTGACATTAGCACAGTCAGCAAATTGTGAGGTGTTATTTTTGCCCCCATATTCGCCAGACTTTAATATTATTGAGAAGTTTTGGGCTTGTTTGAAATCTAAGCTACGAAAAATCATCCCCACTCATTTTTGCTTTTATGATGCACTGGCGGACTGTTTTTAATTTATTTGACTATATTTTACAACAAAAAAACGAGAGTGCATATTTTTTTACGCATCTCTCGTTTTTTTAGTGGGGCTTAGCGAGACAGCCCCTTTTTTAGAGTCTATGCAACAGGCCTATACATAAAGAATGGCATTAACAATCGCAAGTTACCGGGCGTCTATACCATGTAGATATTGCATCAATTGCTATACCGGCGCAATATCTAGTATAAGTGCGGCGTGGGTTTGGCCCTACATTTTCGTCTGGGCAGCCATTACGTGCCGTTGACCAATTGTGCAGTGCGTCGGTCAAGTC
>Ga0123355_10019316_pt1 | contig 10849 bp, 5 predicted proteins | sample TergutEmb28metaG_3_FD_89872 | JGI IMG/M metagenome (GOLD analysis project Ga0123355, IMG submission 89872) | Embiratermes neotenicus P1 segment gut microbial communities from Petit-Saut dam, French Guiana - Emb289 P1 | ecosystem: Host-associated > Arthropoda: Insects > Digestive system > Gut ...
GGGGGGGGGGGGGGGGGAAACACCCTGCTCTACACGTATTCATGTGCACGCATGTGTACGCAGCATTTGGGTACTTCCACAGTCGCTGTGAGTTTGGTGTTATTGGCGTAAGTGTTTGTGTCGTAAGCATTTGCGGGAAATGGTTTAAGCCTGGGGCGTCCAACATGCACTCCGCTGGTCATTCGTAGCCCACTTGAGAATTTTAGCAAAAAAAAAAAAAAAGTATAGATTTCTTGAAGCCTGTGGGGACTTATCATTTACCCACCACTACCGTCGAGGGAACGGATGCTCCCAGATTTTAGTGAATTACAACTGGTTTTACTGCTAAAATAATCCATATTTTTGAATCGATAACAATCTATATTTCATCATTGTTATCAATAAAATGTGAACGCAACCCGCACTGGCTTTAATTTATGATCACGTGGACTACAACCGGAGAAACTAGGACGCCTCTGGTTTTGACAATAAAATTACAGGAACAAATGATCTTACCTGATTATTGACTCCTCTCTTCCCTTGTGTGCTGCAAAAATATAAGTTTGTCACATTAATATGACGACTGAAGGATATTGAACTGTTAATAGAATCTTAATGTTAACAGTTGAGGCCTCCTGAAAGCAAATATATCAAGAAATATTAGGCTAAATAGTTACACGCGCGTTTAGCTTTTTTACATGTTTTACAGTAAAGTAACACCAAGACATCGTAATTTATTAAAAAAAAGAATTTAATTTGTTGTGGTATATTTGGAGAGTGCTGTGCTACAAATCGGACGGTCGCTAGTTCGATTCCAGATGGTGTCATTGGAATTTTTCATTCCCATGATCCTTCCCATCGCACTATGGCCCTGGGGTCGACTCAACCTCTAAGAGAAATGAGTACCAGGAGTATTTCCTTGTGGTAAAAGCGGCCGGTACGTAAGCCTGACAACCTTACCACCATCCTGTGCCGTTGTCATGATATCTGGGGACCTTAACTTCCTGGAACCCTCTTGGCATCTCGGACCTGTAATGGGACTGATTTACCTTTTATATTTGGAGAAGAATTCGTGCGTTGCTTTTTCCGCGAAGTTCATTAATCGTCACTGGAATTAATGGCATTTTAAGGTAATATATACGGGATATTTGTGTAGTTTTTAAAAATAATTTGGCAGTAAGTAGCGTTAGATCAGATTCGTATGTTTCTCGACAGATTGCTCTGGAAGCGACCATTCTTCCATATCTGTGCTTTGTTCCGAAAATTAATCCGTGATGTATTGACACTTAAGTTAAAATTCGCAGTACCCAAAGAAGGGATACGTGAATAACTGTGTAACATCACAGATATATTTTATGTAACAAATGTCAATGGGAAGTTTATACTTATTTGTGGTTGGTCTGTATCAAGGGGAATGTTTAAATTATTTTGCAAAATGCTTATAATTGTTTTTGTTATTGCACAATTCTGGAGGTATATTGCAACGGTTGATGACAGAGTAGGTTGACCTGATGTACATTTTCATAATTAAAAAAAAAAAAACCCCACACTCGTTGGGACCGCGGTGGCACAGTGGTTAAAGTTTCTATGCTACAAATCGGAAGGTCGCTGGTTTGATCCCAGCTGGTGTCAGTGGATTTTTCATTGACATAAAATCCTTCCGATCGCACTATGGCCCTGGTGTCGACTCAGCCTCTAACAGAAATGAGTACCAGAAATATTTCCTGGGGGTAAAGGCGGCCGGTGCGTAAGGCTGACAACCTACCACCATCGTGTGCCGTTGTCACGAAATCTGAGAACCTTAACTTCCTGGAAACCTCTGGGCCCCTCCGGGCCTGTAACGGGACTGCTTTAACTTTTACCACACTCGTTGTAATTAAAGCAGAGAAATTTGTTCCCGAACGTTGCCATCTGTTTCCAGTGCTCGAACACAGTGTCGGGAGGTCCAGATTTTAAGACAAGAAGGAAGTGGGGACGGTGGTGGCACGGACTTATATATGCAGGAAATATAATAGAATAGGTCTTCCCACGAAATGGTGCTTATTTAAATTTTGGGTAAAGTATGTCAGTGCGTAGTGTGATGGCAGTACAATTAAATTTGAACTGTTATTATTACAGCTAACAGTGGATCTCCTATTTCTTTCCCTGCTGCAGCCTCCGCGAACTCATAGAGAGAAACGATTTAGGACAATGTACCGCACTACTTAATAGGACAGAGTGTGAGCGATACTGGTAGAACAGGACAAAAATGGCGGAAAACTGACTTTGCTTCTTTTCTATTACTATTTTTGTGACCACTGCTTACTATTAAGACTTTATATTTACCTTGAATATTGTTTATAGTATTTGTAGTGTTTTATTGTATTGTAATACAGGGTTGTTCGAAATGATTGTCAGGGTTTTAACAACTTGTCATACACAATACACTTGAGATAGGAGTATATGTATTTTTTTATTTACTAGAACAACACTCCAAGTTTTTGTTACATACCTTACAGGTGCTCTTTCAGAATTTCTAGATCCATCGGTGCAACTACATACTCCTATCTCTAGTGTATTGTGTATGACAAGTTGTTAAAACCCTGACAGTCATTTTGAATAACCCTGTATTTCATTTTTATTAGTCGCGTAGGTCAATGATAAATAATTAATGTACCTGCCATTAAGAAAATAAATAAATAAATAAGTAAATAGCTGAAGAATAAGAGACCAACTTGACATCATTATTTATTAAGTTTTATTTCACTTCTTCTATGCTCAACATGCTTCGGACGTTAATACATCCATCATCAGGAGCCAGCGACTTTCCTATTGTATCACCACATTGGTCGTGTGTTCTTGTTTCGATGTGTGTTGGAGTTTCGGTGTGGCTGGGTTGGGGTGATATCCGTGTTGCAGGCTGAAGCCTGCCACACGGATACCACTCCAACACACATCGAAACAAGAACACACGACCAATGTGGTGATACAATAAGAAAGTCGCTGGCTCCTGATGATGGATGTATTAATGTCCGAAGCATGTTGAGCATAGAAGAAGTGAAATAAAACTTAATAAATAATGACATCAAGTTGATCTCTTATTCTTCAACTATCACAATGATGCACGGTCCAATATGCATAAGAAAATTAGTAAATATTACAGCTAAAATTAAACAACTCCCAAAATATGTTAAGCTTTTTTTTTCTGACCGACCTCATAGATAACTTTTAACATAGCATCGCTTTTCCATTTCCTTACTAACTGTGACTGACATTTTTGACGGTTCCCTTGTGAGCATTGCTTGCTGTTAAACAAGGCCTCCAGAAAGTTAATTCCGAAATTACATCTCTGTATTTTCTTAGCCAGTGATATATTTGAAGGTCAAGACACTAGGTGAGATTTTTTGTGGTACAATTTATGTGCACTTCTTTCAAAACAGCACGTGTAATTTCTACCCAACAATTGACTTCATTCGGTACATTCCGCGGCATGTCTCTCATTTCCATATTCTGCTTACCTCATTTGTATATATAGAAGCATTGCTTGTTAGAACCTCTGAACGATTTCTTGGACACTTTGTGTAGTTCAGACAGCACTGTCAACAAGATCCACCCATAATGATAACATCCCTTTCTTCAATAGATTAGCGTCATATCTCTGGACACCTCAGAACATTTACTTTTCGTGCCTCCAAACTACAAACTAGCACTGAAGAAGAAATGTATTTCTAAACTAAAATATAACAGAAAAAAAAGCAATGAACGTGGTCGTTCACGAGACATGGTGAAGATATCTGCATTTCTAACCAGCTGTTGAGGCCATTCCGGCTGTACTGCTCCTCGTAGTACACAGACGAACTTCGAATACCAATGCCGTAGTAGTGATAGGTTGAGTAGCCTCTGGTTCCTAGACGCCTGTTTTTCACCATCTTGAACATCTGACGAATGATCTGCAACACATACTGATATTTAGGACCTCGTGTTTGAACCGTTCTTTGCACGGAGTATATAAAATGGGTGCATAATATATAGATTGCGATCATGTCCTCATGTTTTGCCTCCAGATCCACTCAAAATATTTTTTATGAAATTTAGTATTGTGGCGGGGGAGAGGGGGTGAGGGGGGTGGGGGCGAGGGGGTGAGGGTGCCATAGACTGGAAGTCGTCGGGTTAATCTAAATTTGATGAATTGTCTTCTGGGTATTTCCCCGGCGTCTGAGTACTACGCAAACGCCGGGGAAATAACCAGAAGACAATTCATCATTACTACTGCACGGTGAAAGCTTAAAATCTAGAATAATCTAAATTTTTCTGTCTTGGTTCCCGAAAAGCTAAAATTAAACTTCTTTATTTTTAAACAATAAAAATAGCTTCGTGACACTATTTACTGGTAGATATAAATAGTAATTTGTTAGGGTCTGTGAATTCACTTCAAAATTTAATTATGTAAGAGGAAAGTGTATTTACGACTACTAAGTGATACGAGAAGTGATTCCCTGACCTGATTACGTTGAGCGCAGTGAGTTATTTTCTGTAAGATATAATACGAAAAGTATGGGCAGGGTAGTTCAGTCGGTATAGCGACTGACTACGGGCTGGACGGTCCGGGGTCGAATCCCGGTGGTGACGAGATTTTCCGCCCGTCCGGACCGGCCCTGGGGCCCACCCAGACTCCTGTAAAATGGGTACCGGGTCTTTCCCGGGGGTAAAGTGCGGCCAGGGCGTGCTGCTGACCACTCACCACCTTCTAGTGTCACGGTCGTGGAAGAGCTATACCTCTACCCACCCTCTGGGTCACACCGGGCCTGTAAAGGGATCACTATAATACGAAGGGTAATAACACGCCGTAAGAAATGCGTATAAAATTTGGACGCTTTTAAAATATTTGAGATCTCCCTGCAGAGGAACGCAGGATTGAAGATAAAAAAGGGTAATATCCACAAGTGATGAGAGTTGTCTGGGCTGTAACTTTCCTCCCGCAAATAATTCGAATCTATACGGCTATCTATACAGGAGTACTTGGTATAAATTTCGACTTACCGACGGAAGTTTTCTAGTCTTTCTCGTGTAATAACCTACAGCTAATTGCAAGTTTTCTGATTGTGTTTCGGTCTCAGGTTCAAATGTGATGTATGTCTGGAAGTGTAATCTGCGCAAGCGCGGGGCCTTGCCGTGGCCCGGGCTGGTATTCGCTCACCTTCTGCGACGGAATTTCGGGTTCGACCCCAGTCCCATCTTTGTGGGATTTGTGGTGGACGATGTGGGAGTAGAGCAGGTTTATTTCCGAGGTTTCGGCCTTCCCATGTCAGCATCATCCACCCTCCCTCGCACTGCCCCATACTCATTTATTTAGCACGCAGTCAATACTGTCTTAGCCAGGGGTGAAAAAAGTCCCATGCGCTAGATCGCCTGGGCGAAACCCCCTTTTTACAGTGGTGCATAATATTTATGGATTTTGACGTTCAGGTGACCGTACACCATGATAAATTCCCATTAAAGAACCAACTAGATGCACTAATTTCTCAAATTTATTTTTGAAATAAAAATCTACATGTTTCGGACAGTTCCTCTGTCCATCATTAGGGTTGCTGACAGCTTGCGAGCAGGATCAGGACGGAACTCCAGATCCGTCCTGATCCTGCTCGCAAGCTGTCAGCATATCTGTATGACTTACACAATTGTTGTGTGTACAGTGAAAAACTCCTGATGCTGGACAGAGGAACTGTCCGAAACATGTAGAGTTTTATTCCAAAAATAAATTTGAGAAATTATTGCATCTAGTTGGTTTTATTATAAGAATATTTATAGGTTTTAAACGTGGATCTTGTTTCATGTCACGTTTCTGGCGCCTAGAATTTTTGAGTCGTTTCCTACATTTTTTGTATAATTTGTGTATTCCTGGTCTCAGCAATTGTCAGCAACTTTTAAATAACGACGCCTACAAGACAACAAAATTTCGCCCCCGTAAAAGTCATTGTGATCGATAAAGATTTTACTTATCATCACACGACCAATTTTGTGGTCCTGTTATAGTATTTTGCCAGTTTGGTTACTAATTTAGTTAACCCGTTATGGACTACAAATAACCTACATTATACTTAAAGACACAGTACGTATACCATAAATTTGAGAGAGGCCATCCCGTTGTGTATTATCAAATCTGTATAATATATTATGCACCGTCAATACATAACATACATCAAACAAGATGCAATAATTACAATTAGGTGATATTTGGCTACATGTTTCGGCCGTGACCTGCCATCTTCAGGCCAACTAAGAACAACAACTAAGGTTCAGTAAAAATATTACTCAATGGGATCCCGTTTCGTTCACATTAATGTGAACATGTAGCCAAATATCACCAAATATCATCTAATTGTAATTATTTCATATTGTTTGATGTATGTTATGTATTGACGATGCATAATATATTATACACACAGTACGTACCGCGCAGTAAACACTCTCTGCCTCAGTTATAAAAACCAAACAGCTAATGCTGTACAGGAAATAATAGCTGTTTGTTCTGAGAGACGTACAAAAGCACATACACAAAATGTGTTGACATAATGCAGTATTGCGAGATTCAACACTTAGTGGAAACGTATTGTAACCACTAGATGATGAAGGGTTTAATGGAGGTCTAACTCCACGGCGCCCACTAAACGATGATGGTAATTATTGGTAAAGTAAATGCCTCACCTTGCCAAAACTTGCTGGGTTTACAGGTATCATTCCATTCTTCTCACAGAAATCACAATAGTGTCTGTAGATGACACTACGAGGAATGCACACTCCTTCAGCACACTCGTAGTTCTCCGACAGCCAGTTGAGTGTTAGCGGTGTCGAGTGTGGGATCACTTTGTAGTCTTGCTGGAGCATCGGGTGAGTTGTATCTTTATCGTACACAGCCTGCCTCAACGGTTCCCCTGTGAACCCTTTATCAACCACATGCGTCAGCTTATTTTCACAACATTTCTCTGTGTCTCGTGAAAAAAAAGGCAAAACTGTTCCTATTCCTGCTTAGACCAACCGGGATAGTAGGAATTATTGGGAGCGTGGAGGCAAACTCCACGTGTTCTAGATTCCGTGATGGACAATGGCCAATAATCAGATTCAGGTATCGGCCGCACAATAATTCGGAAAACAGCCCTAGATAGATATTCGACTGGAGACTGGACAAATCCCAGTAGCATTATGAATACGAAAACCTACCAAGGACCAAAATCTTGTCGCCCCTTCATTTATTAAGATAATGACCATTATACTGAAGGGTCATAAAACACGTTCGAAATTCGTAACATACAGGGATTTTTGCTGCTTGTGGAGTTTTTCTTTCTCAATCGTCACGCTTGAGGCTTGCGTGAAATTTTGGTATATTTTGTGCATCCCTACTCTATACGATTTGAATAATTTTAAACACAGGCGCTCTGGAATTTGTTGTGTGACTGCATAAATCATCGAAATGAAAACGAGGCTGTGCAGAGATTCAATGATAAACCCAAAGATGAACGCCATATTCTTATCGTTGCACCGTGCATTTCGTAGAATTACTTTGTCAACCAACAAATACACTTACATAAAATAACACACTAAAACACTTAAAATCGCTCCTTTCACGCTAAAACACTTAAAATCGCTCCGACATGTTTCGATCCTTAGATCATCCTCAGGGAGCTACGTTATTCCTTGCTAAAGTCACTTCAAAAATGATTTTAAGCGTTTTAGTGTGTCATTTTATATAAGTGCATTTGTTGGTTGACAATTAAAGTAACGAACGCCATAGTTGAAGAAGAGTATCACATAATTTAGTTTGATATATCTGTACACAGGGTGGCGCGGATGTCACTAGATACTGGACGTAACATGTTATTTGAATTGTACTGACACAACACTTACATTTATGAACCATTTGAAATGCATGGCCCTGTAGCCCAACATTTTTTTATACAGTTGTTTATTAGGATTGCTGGTGTCAGTTACGGACGGTTCTTAGCCGTACGTTTTGGGTTTAGTCTGTCAACGTATATTCAGAATCGCTGGTGATAGGTAGGAGGGGAGAGATTTAAACGCCGAAACGGTTAGGAGCTGATAACGGACGCTAGCAGTCCAGTAAGGAAGTCAGTCGCGTACGAGACGTGTGAGTGAGGGAGTACAGGTGACTGTGTTATTTTAATAAAATATTATTTAATTGTTTAACTTGATACAGCACGACTTTTTTCATTTTATCAACAATAAACTGAGTAAATAAAAGAAGTAAAAAAGAAATAATTAAAACTATATGTGTTTCGGTGAACCATACCCGTTTCCCGAAAGAGGATCACCTACCAGACTGAGCGCGTCGGGACAACAAAGTTACAAGGGGTGACTGTGTAGAAGCCTCGCAAGTGGTGTTTAACAACCGGAAGGCCAAACATTGCAAATAATCGGTCAAGTCATTTAATTAGCACACCAACTAATGCACATACATACTTTTTTTTTACGTTATATGATTCAAAATCTCTCCAACATGTTTCGATCCTAAGATCATCTTCAAGTAGCTACACTGCTGCTTGCTAAAGTCACAATTTTTTAAAAACACTCACTGATTAATTTCCTTGTATTAACTCGGTGCTGTGGCAGCATGTCTTATTGTGTAAGTCGTACGCTGCTGAGAATGCGTCTGGTTATGTGTGTCGTGTGTTTTGTTGCGTGTATGTATGTGTGTATGTGCATTAGTTGGTGTGCTAATTAAATGACTACGAAATGCACGGTGCAACTATAAAGATAGTCAAGTACTTAGTCGGTCACTTTCAGTTAAGCCGTTGCTTCCATTGTCAAGGGGCTTTTGCGCCACTCTGTATAAAGACGAGTTTGTAAATTTCAGTCACTTCAGAATTATTTACGTCGCAAGATTTGAAACCCGTGAGGACCAAATTTTACTGTCCGAGTGGTGAAGATAGGCGTTAGGTTTCACCCTATTAACCCTTTGACGGTTAACGACCACTATAGTGGTCGTACCGCACCGCTAACCTCTAAAGGTTGCATTTTATATATTTATTCAACAAATATAAATACTGAATTTTTTAAACATGGTATACACTCTCCGTTTTTTCTCTTCAAGATGCAGTTTGTTTCATAATTATAATTTATTTGGTTCCCGTTTTATTCACATTTTATATACAGGATGTGCTAAAATTAAAAAAATAATTCCGGCGCCAAAAGGTTAAGGGTATTGTAAGCCACTCCTGCGATCTATTGAGATGTTCCTTTCCTACACTATTCGCCACCATCCGTCTCCAGGACTCAGTGTAAGGATATTTACAGCTATTCTATGACGTTTTACAAGTCATTTAGCAATCATGCCATTCAGTGGGTATGTCGGTACTTTTTCGTAAAAAAAAAATTTGGTAACCACAAATATTCTTCTTACAATTCTGGCGCGTTCGCAAAATGGCGAAGAGGGACTATTAGCTCCGCCATGTCTCTCTGTCAGCCCATCCATTCCTAGGCCCTTCCGCGTGAAACAACTGGGGTCTTACTAGACGGATTTTCGTGAATTTTTGTATTTGAGTGTTTTTCGAAATTCAGTCGAGAAAATTCCAGTATCACTAAAGTCTGGTAAGAAAAACGGGTACTTTACATGAAGACGTAAGTACATTTATGATATCTCGCTGGATTCGTCTTAGAACTTGAAGCGTTTCTCTCAGGAGTTGTAGAGTAAATCAAAACTTGCATTTTATGTTCAATATCTTCTTTCCGAGAATCGTGCCGTTAGTGAGATAATGTGGAAACATATGGTAGAGCTGGACAGGCCACAGATATCAATATAATATGGCGCATGCATTTTGCATGCTGGATACCAACGACATGTAGACTTTTTCTCATTAATTTATTCCAGTTAAAATATCCTCTACATGTATGCTTTCTTCTGGGTAATTCCCCGGCGTCTGAATTTTATATGCCGACGTTTCGGAACATTCTGTTCCATCTTAATAGCGGGTAGGTATAATTACCTGCTTATGAAGATGGAACCAACAGTGTTCCGAAACGTCGGCATATAAAATTCAGACGTCGGGGAATTACTCAGAAGAAAGTACCTGCCCGCCTATAAATGGAACAGATTGTTCCGAAACGTCGGTATATAAAATTCAGACGCCTTGGAATTACCCAGAAGAAAGTACCTGCCCGCCTACAAAGATGGAACAGAGTGTTCCGAAACGTCGGTATATAAAATTCAGACGCCGGGGAATTACCTATAAGAAAGCATACAACTTTCAGAACACGGGGAAAGTTTGAAATCAAGAATATCCTCTACATGTTTCGAACAAATAATTGTTCATCATCAGGAGGTTATTTCAGTACACGCAGCATTCAGTATTTTACCATGCATCAGTTCCAATCACATCGTGTTAGCGGCCAGACACATCCACAGATGCATGGAAAATTATTGTGTGCTGCGTATACAGAAATAACCTCCTGATGATGAACAACATTTTTTTTCGAAACACGTAGAGGATATTTTAATTGGAATAAATTAAAAAGGAAAAGTGCGCGTCTTGTTGGTCTTTCTCACGTATATGTATCACGACGCAGGGTTCGGAGAATGTAAAATGTGTAATACTTATTGCTTTTTCACATCAACAATGGTTAGGCGAACGCACCTCAGTACCGCCTTATAGTGCACTGCCAGTCCTGTTAGAGTCTGTCTAGACACTAACCCTCGCCAAGCGACTTGTGTCCCTCAGTCATTAGTTGTGACTTATTATTTTAATTAACAAGTCCATTCGTGAGGAAAGAAAACCAACAAGATGCAACAATATAGATGATTTATTGTCAATAGTGGATGTTGATTATTGACACTGTCTCAACATGTTTCGGGCATCTTTATGCCCATCTTCAGGAGAAA
>Ga0123355_10019317_pt1 | contig 10848 bp, 17 predicted proteins | sample TergutEmb28metaG_3_FD_89872 | JGI IMG/M metagenome (GOLD analysis project Ga0123355, IMG submission 89872) | Embiratermes neotenicus P1 segment gut microbial communities from Petit-Saut dam, French Guiana - Emb289 P1 | ecosystem: Host-associated > Arthropoda: Insects > Digestive system > Gut ...
CCTCCCCCTCACGGGAACCAATCCGCCGAAGACAACAAGGGATGACGTAGACGGAAGTCCGGCACATCACCAGTTTAGTTCCGCATGGAGATAACCTTGAGCGAGTCTTTACGGCACGGCTCAGATCCATAACCAATTCCAACCTCTGCACAGAGATTGTGTATGGTACGACGATGATCCTGGTTGACAGCTGCCCGTACCTGTTCCACTTTTGTGGGGGTTGTTGCCATGCTTGGCCAACCTGATTGATCATCATTAGCAGTCAAAGTTCTGCCATTCTTGAAACATCCAAACCACTCAAAAGTTTGGCTACGGCTCATGCACGAATCACCAAAAGCCTGTTTCAACATTTCAGAAGTTTCACTTCTCGTTTTACCCAATCTCACACAGAACTTGATGCACACCCTTTGTTCGTCAACTTCTGCCATACCACCGATATCAGAAAATCGCAGATGGCTGATTCAATACACACATAAAGACACATGCAACAATCAAACGCTTCCACATCCAACCACGCCACTCGGCACACTCACTCACAAGACACCACCACAACACACCCTAGCGGGAAACTCGTGAACTACAAGCGACTTGCGTGTTATGAGCATTGTCCTAGGACTTTTGGCTACACCTTCGTATTTGAGAATTTCCTTGCAGCATAGTCCAGATTAGAGCATTACTAACGTTAGGTGGAGATCTTCTGATCTGGAGATGGAGGTAGAATATTCCCTCATAATGTTGGTAACCACCTACCTCACTGCCTGGTGGCGTGACCCCAAATACCCAGTATATGTACTTCATTCCCTTGCTGTTTTCTTAGGAGTTCACTTTGCATACTTATGTTATGTTTGGTTCTTTCTCTCTAGTCACATTGGAGCCCGACAGAACATGTACAACTGTGTTCTGTTGCTTCTGGCACGGGGAGCAAGAGTGGACATTATTAATAAGGCTGGAGACAGCCCTCTGGATTGTTGCTTAGTTGAGAATAATGATTGTTATGTAGCAATAAACCTCAATATCCGACTGAAGGCACTTGTTTCAAATTCAAGACAGCGGACTCAACGTATTTTAACAAAGTAAGTACATGGTATTGTCTTGGGAAGAGCCATATTTTTATTTGAATTGTTTGGATGTTTCTTTTACCAAACCTTACACTTGTGTGATTTGCACTCTGTGTTTTGTAGCCCCACATTGAAGTATCAGCCCAGAGACATGTCTTTCCTGCTTATCCCAGTCTGTTGTGGCAGTTGTTGAAGATTCAAGTCTTTGGGATATGACACTTTGTCAATTGGTGAATACACAGATCCTGACATTTTGAAGGATTATAGTGTCTTTAAAACACTGGGAACTACACATCCAAAGACATGGTGTCACATCTTAGAAGAATTAAATCTTCAGCAATCCTGCTGTGAGAATCTCATATTTTATGTTAAAGTAGACTACTTCTATCATCTGACCCCAGTGTGCCTAAGGTTATTCTTCACATTTGAGCCACCTTAAAGGATGTCAAATTATGTTTCATAAACATTTTTTTTTTAAGCAGTTTAAAATCGGATACTCTCATAAAGTAACTGTGTGTATAATTTGTCAACATTTAAATGTCAGTCCATGGTTTTATATGTATGTAGTATTTATTTATTTATTTGTACTTAATTATTTTATGAAAAATAACTTAATTATCAACATATTGTGAATTGTTGCATGGGGCCTTGGACTTTGACATATCCTTTCAAATGTCCAGGGGATGGCAAATGGACACTTCGACATAGATTTGAGGATAATGGTAAAATGGATCAAATGTATCATAAAGAAATGGGATGGGAGTGTGTGCATTACTTTAATCTGGATCTGAAGAGGGAAAAGTGATGGGCTGTTTGAACATGGCCATGGTGTTGCGGTTGCATTAAATGCAGAGGATTTTTTGACTAACAGAGGAACTGTTAACTTTTCAAGAAAGATCCTGATTGTTATTTGGAGTTAGATTTTTGTCATGAGACAATGAAATGGCTGGAAGTGTAGAAAACTAGTCGTACAATTTTTTTTAATGTGTTGTTTGTTCGTAGCGACATTTCTCGTGGCCAGGAACAAAACCCTATTCAGTGTGTGAATGCGGAGGATGATGAAGGGGAACCCACTGACTTTGTGTATGTGAGTGAAAATTGTTTCACATCTAATATCACTGTGGAGCGCACCATCACCTCACTTCAGTCATGCAAATGTTCAGACATGTGTGTCAGTGTGAATTGTCACTGTGGGAATATAAGTCTGCGGTGTTGGTATGATGAACAAGGACGGCTTTTGCCAGACTTCAACTATGCTGGTGAGTACTGTATTATTCAATGTACAGAACTATTTAGTTCACAGGCTGTAATATATTTAATATTGTGTTTCACTACCATTAAGTGCACAGTAAAGTCGCTATGTTTGTGATTAATTGGGACTGATAAAACTGTTTTGAACATCACAGTTTGTTTTCAATTTAAAACCTCTATCTAATACCAAGAACTTATGAAATACTGGTTGTAAAAATGTAATATAGCCTTACAAAGCTTGAAAATTGATATTCATTAAAAAATAAACACTTTGTGGAAACATATTATGCATTGATTGATAGAAGGAGAATCTCATTCCATGCAGCACAAAAGCGATCAGCCCCACGTATTGGAAGGCAGAGCTTGACTGGGCTGATAATGATCTGCACAATAGCAGGAGAGTGGTTAAGGCAATTCAGCAGCCATGAGCTTTGGCTGTGTCATATCCAATCGTTAAAGTTTGAAACAGTTGTACTGAAAAGGGTAATTCTAAATTGTTGAAGTCCCAAACACTGGGACACTACTGTGTCTTTGAAAAGGTGGGAATTCTGTCCCTTGCCCCAGAATATCATATCATATCATATATGCAGAATAATGGGATCTGGGACACAAGTACATTGTGTCAGGTGATAGTTCTTAGGATTTTGACACCATGTTGGATTGTGGGTTGACACTGATGTTTCAGAGGAATATACTACCTCCATTTTCAGGGTGACAGAATTATATGAATATACAACAGAGGTGGCGAAACAGTCAATTGCAGCCAGTTGTGTGGTTGATCCTGGCTGCTTTTTGGTTTCTATCAAACCTTATTTGCTGCCTCAGTATGATCACTAGCTCTTCATTCACCAGCATTTTTTGGATCAACCTACCACTGTGAAGGAACCTTCTCCCAGATGAAAACAAATCAAGATACCTGAACCGACTGACTAATGAACAATCAAAATACTGCCTTCACTTGTGCCTAAGTAATTTTTAACCCTTTTGCAGTAAGTTATTGCAAGTTATCCATTGCAAGTTATGCAGTGTCGTGCATCAACTTTGCAATAGGGACAGTTAATTAAACACCTTTTCATTATGGTAAATGGTTTTAGTCTGAAAAGATAGTTTTTAATAAATGAAGCAATTGTACTCATATTTTTGATGTTATTATGCTAGTTTACATTTATTTGCCTTGCTGATGTAATATTAACCCATGATATACAATGGTAGATCACGAATGGTTTTCTCGCTTTAGAGTAAATCACTGAATCCAAAAGTCTGACCACCTTTGTTGTACAGTTTAACATGTCAAAACCTGGAAGACTATGATCTGATTAATACCTGCCATGAAAGCCTGGAAACCTCTGCACATACATTATGCCTCCAGAGTAAACTCTTGAGACAGTTGTACATCACGCTTTTTGGCTCAGATATAAGACAGACACACTTAACAGAAATTGAGTGAATGGCCAAACAGTTTTGTCTGCATAGTAATTGGTAGGACCCAGGACAGAGAAGGAGAAAGCTTACTGTTGTTGGAAATTGTATGCAAGTTGCTCACTGAGCAGTCACTTCACTGACTGTTAAACTGTTTTTACTTAAAATGCATTTTAGTGAATTTTCTGTTACTTTGTTATGTTTTGCAGATCCACCAATGTTGTTTGAATGTAACCAAGCGTGTTCATGTAATAGAATAACCTGTCATAACCGAGTTGTACAGCATGGCTTGACAGCACGTTTTCAGCTGTTCCGTACCAAGGATAAAGGCTGGGGTGTACGAACTCTTCGCCCCATCAGTAAGGGTACTTATGTCTGCGAGTAAGTATAAAAATATCCTATTTTAATATTATCTAAATACGTTGTTATGTAATGACTCGGTGAATTCAGGATGTAATTGTTTTAATTTATGTATGTACGTCAACTACAGTGAAACCCTCTTACAGCATTTTTGGAAACATTTAACAATTGGGCATATTGGACAGCAAAATGTATTAAAAGGTTAAGCCTGAAGACAATATTATTTTGTAAATCTGTATGAAAATGAGATTCACTTGACTGGAATATTATTTCATATACATTCTACATTAAATGATGATTTTTACCACCACACCATATTTTAACGTGACTGTGACACAGTTTTTGGCATGTGACAAAATATATTTTACAAGAGCAGCTTGTAAATGAAGAGCATCTTGTTGCCAGAAATGTTCCATAAATATGATTTCTGCCTTCCTAAATTTTGCTTGTCTCATCTTTTTTCCATTCAGGCATTCACTTACTGAATGTATGGGTGTTGTGTGTCATTTTCATACAAACATGTTTAAAGTTAACCCAGAAATGCCAAGTTTTTTAGTGACTTTTTGACAATGAACATTTTAAGTATGGTGTGATATGATGTGACATATTTAACTGCAGTTGGGTTGACACCCAGCGGCAGTAGTACAGTACATATTTACACACAAACAATACACAGAACAACACAATGACACAAAATACTTAGAACAGAATATACATAACAATAAGAATATATAAACATAACAATAAGAATACATAATTTGCGAAATTAAATAGAAGCATACAAAATATACAACCTTATATACAGTGATACAAAATGGAACCAGAAGAATATGAAAGAATGTGTTAAACAAAACAGCCATACAAGCAGCAAACTTCATATGATCTTCTAACGTGATAGATCACCTGTTCCTAAGACCTTCACTCCACTTCACTTCTTCCTATTTAAACTTCACCTGACTACACTTCACTACACTTAACTACCCTCTCATTTGGCTTAACCCCATTTAAATTTTGTACCACCTTATTTCACGTCACAACACTACATTTAAACTCACTTCACTTCACTGCACTTTTAGATGATTTTCACCACACTTCTTTTCCTTTCACTTCACCTCATTTATAATTGCTTGGTGAGCCCACAGTGCTCTCTTGCAGCACACCTAAGGTTACTTTGACTTCCTTGGATTAGTTGCCCTCCTACTCTGACCCTTTGACCTACAAGGAATTCCCTTGTCCAAATGACTGCCCTCGAATCCATGCCCGAGGCCTCCAGTTTCGTAAGTAGTCGATCATGAGGAACTAAATTGAAAGCCTTGGTAAAATCTATTATTATCACATCTATATTGGCCCCCTCATCCAAAGAGTCTATGTCCTGGCACACTGTGATGACTTGGCTTTCACATGAGTATCCTGATCTAAACCCATGCTGTCCCTTGTATAACCAATCATTTTTATCCCAGACTTACCTCAAATACCCTGCTATAATGTGTTCCAGTTGCTTGCAAACTACAGAGGTTAAGCTTATGGGTCTATAGTTTGTGACTGCTAATCGATCACCCCCTTTGTAAATAGGAACCACTATGGCTTTTTTCCAGTCACTTGGGATAGTAGCTTTGTTTAATGTTATTTCCAGTAGCCTAGCTAGGAAAGGAGTCCTGGCTTCCCCACCCAATTTCAGAATTTCGCCAGGAAATCAACCTGGCCCTACTGATTTTTATCCCCCAACTTTGGCCAATCTTTTTCTAATAATTTTAGCGTTAATAATAAAGGTTTCACCCAAGTTGACTGATTGTATTTTCAGGATGTTATGATCGCAGCAAAAGATGTATGCAGAATAGGAATGTTAGCTTTTTTGTAGAGTCCATAATGATCGTTCTGTTGTGGTCTTTGATCGCAGGAATAATTTCGCTATTTCCTTTCTGCCTTTTCACATATTTGTAGAACTCAGACCAGCAGTTGCCTTCATTTCATGATACTGACCGCAAAAATGTTTGCTGTGCAGTTTTTTGTCGGCTGCCAGCAATTCTTTAGATAGTCTTTTCAGTTCCACTCGTTATCACTGTCCTAATTTTCTCTTGTTGTTTACTCTTTGCCTTAAGCTGTTTCACTTCCTTATTGTAGTATTCAGGATCAGGATTTTTTCTGAGAATTTTATGTGGGACAAAATAATCGATACTCTTGAAGACTGTTTCCTTAAAACTTTTCCAAATTTCTTTCATGCAACTTTCATTACCTGCCCATGATGCAAATTTATTCCTGAGGAAACTATGTAGACTTGGATTGTTTGTTTTAAGGTACACAGGAACTAATCATTCTACTTGATGCCTACAACAATTTTCTCCCCTTTCTACTTCATATAGTACTCCACATTGATCACTGATCCCCTAAACATTACTGCAAGAGGTGAGAGCACTTTTGGGCCAGACAAGGTACACATAAAACAAAGCATCCCCCAGGTCATGCTATTTAGTACCTGAGTGTTACCTTTTTCCAATACCAGTCTATTTAAAAATACCTGGTTTCCCCTAGATTTTTCCACGTGACCATTCCAATCTGCATAAGGTATGTTTAGATCACCTCCAATGATGCTACACGTCATAGTTCTTCCTGAATATCTGGTCCAGTGTGCCAATTTTTCGAACACCCGCATATCCTTGTTTGGAGACCTGTAGATGCCTACAATTTCCCATGTATTTTTTGGGTCCCTGCCTTTTACTAAGTTTAGATCACCTCCAATGATGCTACGCATTGTAGTTCTTCCTGAATATCCAGTCTGGTCTCTGCCAGTTTTTCTAACACCCACATGTCCTTGTTTGGAGACCTGTGGATGCCTGAAATTTCCCATGTATTATTTGGGTCCCTGCCTTTTACTTCTACTGCTGTCATCTCATATGACTTGTGAACCCATAGTTCGGCACGAGTAGTGTTATTTTTTACACAAACTGACACTACGGAGTGCCTCTCTCTTCTGAAAGTTGTGTAATCAGCCCTCAATACTTAGGCATTGCCAATTTCCTCACTAAGCTATGACTCCGTACCTATTACAACATCAGGGTTATATGTGTCAAATTCCAGAAATCTAAAGTCTTATTGTAAATACTTCTACAGTTTACCTGCAGCAAAACCAACAGTTTGCCCTCATTCATTTGCACCACTGTCACCACTACACATTCCGCCTTTGTTTCATTTTCAGTCTCCCTCCTTGCCAGATTTGTCGTCACCTATCACTCTCAACCGTCTTTTAGGCCGATGTCAAATGTTCTTGGATTGTCTTCATCCCCGTCTCCTCAGATGTCCCCTCGCTGGAAGTCCCTTCCACCAGGCATTTTCACTCACTCCTCATCTTCTGTCTTCTGCCGCCGATGCCACAGACTTTAGTGTAAAGTTGACTTACTTGTCTCGCTCCTCTTCAGTTAATGTGAAGGCCATCTCTACCAAAGTCCCAGTCATCCACCCAACTATTTGGGTCTTCAAAAGTAACCTCTAACGTCGTTGCTACCCACTCGTATCTGCTGTTTACGGCTCCAATACGATGCCATGACACGTCTTGCCTTTGCAACATGCCACTCAGAACTACTCTGGATGTTGAAAACTTAGTTTTTGCAGTATTTACAAGATCGTAGACATCTCCCATGACATAATCAAGATTTCGATTTCTTCTTAAATCGTTTGTACCTACATGGATGACGACTTTATCTGGGCTCCCTAGGTCTCTATTTTCAATAACTCTATGCAGCTTTTCCGTTCTAATGCCCTGAAGGCACTCAACCTTCATATCTGAACATTCAGTTCCAGCATTCTGCATAATCAAGTCACCCAACACTAAGCACTCCCCACCTTTAAATGACCCAGCACCGTATTCTGCTTTCCAGCTTCCCTTCCAGCTGCCGCCAATCGTAAATGTTCTTCCAGTGCCTTGTTCTTCCTTGTCCAGTCGTCAATTTGAAGTAAAGCCTTCTGCAGTTTCTCCTCTAGCAGCCTGAGTCTGTCTGATCTACACATATCACAGATCCATTTCCTGCTCTCTGCCACTTGTTCTTTAACATTACCAAAGCTGTTATGGACCCAGAGTCCACACGTGTCACATTGAGTTTCCGATTTGAGATTTCTCTCGCACCTTCTACACAAAACTTACATAATTCTCTCAGCCTGCACACCAGGTCCAGGATTTTTCTCCACTCCACCAATTACCAGTAGTACAGCAAAAGTTGTTGCACACAGAATTATAGTCCCTAAGCAAAATATCACTCATCCATTTCTTCTGTCCTACAGCATGAGGTTCTTGTAGCACATGAAGTCCTTGCTGCCCAGGTATCAACACGTGCCCAGTAATCTTCAGGTAGCAACCCATACTCAGGTGCTCTCTAACAATATGTCCTCTCGTTACAACCCTTACCTGACTACTGACATGTAACTAGTATATGGAACAGATTTATAGCATAAGTGTAATTGTAGAAAATTGGGATAAAATGTAGACGTAGTTGCATAGTGCAAGTTTTAAGGTCTTCACAGTTTCACATCCCAGTAGACCAGAATCCATAATTGCTCATCTTGTGGTTTTATTTTTGTCCTGAATGAAGTTAAACTGTTGAGTGCATAAACCTGCAAGCCCGTCAGAAAGTTTTTGTGATTTAAGTTGGGGTTTTGACCCTGCCTTTGACAGTATGCTTTGAAGGGTAAAGGCAACATTTGAAAATGTACATGTTTTCAATATTTTCATATGTGTACTTGCAACTTGATTATAGTGAACATGAATTCATACTTTGCTTCCAGGTATATTGGTGAAATTATCTCAGACTGTGAGGCTGATCACAGGGAAGATGATTCATATCTCTTTGATCTAGACAACAGGGTGAGTAAATTCAGTTTCAGTTATATACTGACATGGACACATACTGATACATTGCTCCTCACCTTTTAACATGCTTTTCCAAATATTTTTCCAAATATACTCCAGTTCTGTCATTAAGTCATGAGATGACAGAGCGGTTCCAGGTGGGACATGTGCACCAGACTGTGTGCAAAGTAATTGTACATTGTGTCATTCTTAAAGGTTTTCTTGTAGAATGCATGTAGTGAACTAGTGAACTCACATACAGAAGTTGTCTTTCCACATTGTTCATCCTTAAAACTACTGAGTGGTTGTATTTTGGTATTAACGGTCTACATTAAAATGTTTGTAGGGTTAATTGTGATTCCTTTTGGTTCAATGCAACTTAATGCCACGAGCAGACCACTCTGTATCAAGTTGGTAAATGACATAGTATGTAACTCCAATTAACACCTTGCCGACTGGATGGTCTTTTAATTAAATACCCCCAGTTCCTGGATGTTTTAAACGCTTTGAATGTTCAACCCCATAACATTTTCTTACTTACAGTTTGACACTGTACCTTACGCTCCTGAGCCCCAGACTGCAGAAACTGCATGTGGATAGTCTACTAGTTCGTCACTGAATGGTATTTCTCAAAACAAGACCTTTTGTGAAACGGAACAACGCAGAATTTACAAATATATCTAGTTTCACTTCACTTCTTATGTGCAGCACACACCTTACACAGTCTTGCAGGATATTTCCTTTTTCCCTCCCCACCACCAACAATTTTTTCAAGTTTGTGTGTTCTGAAATCACCGGAGAGTCTGCCTGGTGGGTCCCGTTTAGGCCCACTTGGTGTTGTTCGCTTCTCTGGCAATTGAAGGTCATCAGTATTGGACTCACTTCGATTCTGGACTTCTGATATCCAGGACCTTCCTACCTCATGCAGGAAGTTTTTATACTTTACGTTTTTGTTTGTATTTAGTGTCCTGTACACAAAAAATGCGTTGAAGAGAGCACAGTTTAGCAGATACAATACCACTTTTTTCGACCATTTTACAGTTTTACTCAGAACTGAGTAAAAACTGAGGTAGTGGTCTGCCCTGTCTACGCCCTTTATGAATTTATTGTTCTGGCCAACCGCGTAAGGCTTCATTATTTCCATGTTTGTTTTCTTGTCTTTCCTCCCTTTGTTTACAATTGTTGTGTCATGGATCGTACTTATCATTCGCACAAGTCTTGTCGTTCCACACTTCCACCATTACATCACCATTCCTCCTGAACGCTGACTTCTCTTTTTTTCAGCGCTTGCCTTCCCCATCTACGTCACGTGGAATGCCCCTGTTAGCTCTCATTGTGCCGCAGACTCTCACGTTTCTGTCCAGCAATGTCTGAGCTGTTATGAAAATTGTCTTGATAGATGTGAGGAAAAATGAGTATGGAAATTGTGGGGTCAGTGGACCAGTAGAAGTGTCTCGCTCTGGTACGAGTACATAAAGGTTGAACAATCTGTTCCTAATAAATGGCTGGTCAACAAGAATTCGGTTTTCACTTTACTATTATTATCTTGCAACTAAAATACACTATTAAATGTCAATTCAATGAATGTATCACCCTTTTTGTGGATTAAGTCTGCTAATATACGTACAAAGCGTACTTCTTGTAGCGTCACTTAAATTCTAACACCATTTACATCACTTATAAATCCTTGTTGTACATAGTAACACTGTGCACTTCAGATTAAGTTGTTCTCTTTGAACAGTTATTATATTTGCCCTCTGCAAATGAATCAGTGGTTTATATTGTGAAAACACAATCACACGTTAAGTTTAACAAGGTATTTGAGAAGTGTTGCAATCTTGTGTAGAGCTAACACACACAGGTCTGTAGTCAATACTGGTTCCACGTGAACTCAAACAAAGAAACTGAAAGAATGCTATTGCC
>Ga0123355_10019318_pt1 | contig 10847 bp, 2 predicted proteins | sample TergutEmb28metaG_3_FD_89872 | JGI IMG/M metagenome (GOLD analysis project Ga0123355, IMG submission 89872) | Embiratermes neotenicus P1 segment gut microbial communities from Petit-Saut dam, French Guiana - Emb289 P1 | ecosystem: Host-associated > Arthropoda: Insects > Digestive system > Gut ...
ATACATACATACATAAATAGGTTTTCCTCGTCAATTTATACTTTACGATTTACCATTGACAATGTTATGTATTAAATCTGTATGACCTTCGTGTAACATGTACTACGTGAAGGTGGCCAAAAGGTAGGGCTAAAACATGTCAAAAAAAACCTTAACATATGAAAGAGTAAAATGAGATGAAAATAATATTCACCTGTATGTGCAGATAATGCACTGAAATTGCTGAGGAAACAAATTCGAATTCCGGAGCCATGACATGAACAGAAAAAGTTTGCAAAAAAAAAAAAATAATAAATAAATAAAAGAAATTAACTCTTTACCGCCCAGCGATTATTTTACGTACAGTCAGATTTAACATTAATATGCACTGCATTCCCCTCATAGAGTATAATTCTGTGTTTTGTATAAATCTAAAATAAATCGCTTAGTACCCGATACAGCATTATGAGACAGGTTATTTACGAGAGAAAAATAATTTATATATTTATTATCCTTTACAAATTGAAGTTTTAAATTTATTTCGCATTAATCGTCGTCTTTAAATAGTAAAGATTCTAGTGAGCTATAGCTTCGGTAATGACGACAACGACACTTATACCATATATTCTCGAATCTAATCCGCACTAGTATTTGCCGGTTTCTTAAACGAAAAAAAAAAGTTAGTTCGCGGTTCAAATCCTCACCTTTCCTTCAACAGCCCCTTGCCTACAAGGCAGACTGATTGAATAATATTGGATGTTACCAATGCTTTAACCGTTATCCGACTAACGCGTCGTGTATGAAGTTGCCATTTAACTGCTAGCAGTACAAACGCACCACAGCTGATGATGGTGACTGGGTGACGGATAATGATTCAGTTATGAGTGATGACGGCGAGTCTGATGAATAATAAATTATAAATATGTTATAATATATTATAAATAATAAATTATTGTATTGTATTGTTCTTACGGCACGTACAGGGGCTCTATTATTTTTCCAAAATCCAGCTCACGACCGCGAATCTAATCCGCACGCGATTCTAATCCGCACCTGATTTTTTAGCCCTCTAAAACTGTAAAAAGTGCGCGGATTAGATTCGAGAATATACGGTATTTACCACAACATTCACTGCGCTGCACACATTGTAACTGCAACACGTTATTTAGCGGCACTCAATACCATCACAAACACAACATTCAGGTACTGAACGTACACAGTTATTTTGAATTCCAGTATTTAAAAATTATCATTATTTTACTGTGTTTTGCTTCATATGAACGTACTGGAGGCCTTGGGCGATAGAACGAGCATTAACACATATTTACGTAAACAGAAAATAAAATTTAAAATGTTTTTCATTGGTACATAAAACCGCAAATCGTTTAATTAAATGAATTTCCGTCCCTTGTGACTGCGTTGTTTATCTCTCTCTCGTTCTCAGTTTCGTTTTTCTACACAACTCCACTTTAATTCGTCATAGGTGAATCAGCAGGCGTGTCTATGTACGAGAGAAAGAGGTGTTCAGTTGGTAACATTGTTATTCCCGAACCACCAGCGTCCAACTGTTCAAGTATATTACCGATGATAACCAGGGTGGCAAGCGCCGAGAAGTCCCTAGCAGTGGTGAAGAGAGGAAATGAAATTAAAGTAATGAAGTGCCCGCCATCTGCCGTGGCAATGCAGCAATTAATCAGTCTCGACTGTTCAGATGTAGAGCAGTTATCTGTGTCAGTAGCATCAAAAAGTGACCCGAAAATGCGTTAATACAACTGGCAGCCAGAGTTATTTTTCTGAACTAGTCCATATGTTGCGCCGTGTACGTGAATGTTGCTGCCCATGGGATGGAAATCTCCAGTGCATATGACACTGAAACCACATGTGGTAAAGATTAGTACAACAAAGAAAGAATATACCATCAGTGCTGCACATAGGATAGCAACATTTTATTGCAGTATCTAATTATTTAACTTAATTTTTTCGTATTGTTAATTTACTTCTTCATATGTTACCTACCAGCCCCTCATTTTAAGAAAGGGGCACGCTAGTTATAACAAAACACGTCGATAAACAAAATCTATGCTACTTTTCTAGACAAGATGAAACGTAAGATAAAAAAGTTTCTGTAAAAAATTTTAAAAAGTTCTTATGTTTGAAAAAGAAATTATACCGAATTACTCTATATTTTGACGTTTTATAACTCAGAATTTTCTGTGCCTTCCGCTGGCAGATGCATGAGTAGTTACCTCATTTTATGACCCCGAGTACCATACTAGTGTGGTGTTGTCTGTGTTAAGTTGGGCAACAGGAGTCGAAATTTCAACACTGGTAATATCAAACCCTACCTTTTTTAGACGATTCTCAGCCAGTTCCTTTCACATGCCACACACCCAGTTCGTTTCTATAAGATTAACGTAAACCTACCAACTCCTTTTTCAATGATTTTTCCCCATAAAAATTTTTCTTCTGCTTTCCAGTAACTTATCCCAGCAACACGTCCAGTCGTTGTACCCTCTTGAATTTTATACTGGCTGATTGGTTAAATAATGCCCAGTATTCCTTGCATAAACTTAGTAGACGGTATTCATCACTTCTTTCACCCTACTAAAACAAAAATATTTCCCTGCGCTCTCTTGTAATTTAATTTCTTCCGTTGAAGAACGAGTACTGTTCTACATTCATGTTATTAAACGTAGCAATGCTATTATAATATAATTACTAGTAAAACGCAATCCCATTAAGGCCTGGACAGGCTCTGAGGGTTCCAGAAGGTTGAGGCTCCCAGATTTCTAGAAAATCGGCACATGAAGGTGGTAAAGCTGTCAGCCCTATGCACCAACCGCCTTTACCCACAGGAAATATTCCTGGTACTCATTTCTGCTAGAGGCTGAGTCGACCCCAGGGCCATAGTGCGGCCGGAAGGATTATGTAACTGAAAAATTCCAATGACATCATCGGGAATCGAATCCTAGACATTCCGGTTTGTAGCGCAGTGCCTCAACCAACTTCACAACCGCGGCACTCAAATATAATTACAAGTGCATAATAATAATAATAATAATTCCTAACATTCAGTTGTCTCCTAACTTCATAACAAACTGCAGTGTTTAATATTGTCTCCGAATGTACCCTTCAACATACTGAAATTACTCACCCTGTAACAGGAAGGGCTTCATGACTTTACTCAGCAGTCCGGTCACTACTTAATAAACCCGGGACTGCATTTTAAGTTATTTTTTTCTATTACTAATAGAATAAATGATAACACATAAGCCTCGAATAGAGTTTTCTATGCAAGAATGTTGAAGAGAGAAAGAATATGAAATTAAATTTTATGTATTACAATCCTGCAAAACAACACTTTAATTTTCAACTTCCCATAAGTTTCAAATTATATTAATTATAAATTAGCTCCAAATTTTCTCAACGCACTAATTACTGAAAGCTGAATTATTATAATTAATGTCTCTCATGCCCCTTCTTCTTGTCAGCGTCTTACCCGGTAGTCAGCTTTACGCAGTGTGCTTTGGAAAATAATAAAGAATCAAAGTTTTTACGCCGATTGTACATACGGACAGTTCGCCAAGAAACAAATGAACGTTGTGACATTATGTTACCTCCATGCAACTCATAAGCTTTCAAATGACAAACGGATAGCTCAATGATATGCAATAAATTTTCTCTCTTATTCCCGCACACAATGACTATTTTTAATCCTATGTATATGTATTATATTCTACCAGAATTCAGAAAATAAACCTCTCAATAAAGCCTGTCAAAGCCTTAATTTAAACAAAAATTTGATTTCCGTATTAGAACACGATGTTAAAATTTCACCGATTCAGAAATGTTACTTGCAGTCATGTCACATTATAAATTCATAAGCTACATGTTCATACAACATAAACCAACAAAACGCATCTTTGTTAAACTGATATTTAGCTTTTGCGATATCTTCGACATGTCTGGAATCCGAAGGTTCATCTTCAGGAGGACGTTTGTACGTACGTAGTGCATTCAAGTTCTAAGGTCTCCTAATTTATTTTAAAAAATTTACTCATCCTAGGAAGCTGAAAATGCAGTCATTTCTCAACGTAATCACTCTGTAGACATACACATTTTTCACAACGCTGACGCCGTGATTACATGGCCGCAGCAAACGCTTCTTTACGGGTTCGTTGTGATCACTGGCTAGTGCATGGGCGAGGCTCCTTCGGTTCTTCACACTACGTTCGGCCTTCTTTGAACTGTCGTACCCATGAACGCAAATTTTTCACGTCCATAACGCCATCATTGCATGTCTCACTCAATTGTTGATGAATTCCGATGGGTTTCATGCCACGCAAATGGAGGAATCGGGTAATCACGCGTTGTTCTTCGAACATAAACGTCGCCATTGAAGTATCTAAAACACTACTGTCACTCGACGACGTCACAAGCATTCAACGGGTAGGATAGTGCTGCCATTTGGCATCACCCAACCTAAAGAACAGCCACGCCATCTCCAACAACTTTCACGTTTCTACCTGCTTTCTTACCGAGAAACAAAATTAGGAGACCTTAGAACTTGAATGCACCACGTACATATATGGTTTAAACTGTTTAAATGCCAACGGTATAAGCAGTCTTGTAGGTGGAAGACTGTTTTTACCGTTGTCACGTGAACAAATTATACCATACCTGTACCTACAACCGTCTTCCTGAAGATGAATCCTCGGTTTCCAAACATGTAGAAGTCATCATAAAAATTAAAATATTATTTTAACAAACGTGCATTTTGTTGCTTTATTTTATAGATTATATTGCATGCACGGTGCAAAAAAAAACGATAAAACTCTACATTTTTCGTAAAACGCGAATCTAAAATGTCTATATAAACCACGTTTCCAGAGTTTGGTTATACGGAAAAATATTCGGAACACAGAAGCAACCATAGTGGACAGAAAATGTTTCCACACTCAAATACACCAATGGCATTTCGGATGACTGTTAGCACGCGTGAAAAATATATGATCGGAGTTTTAAGTCGCTAAGCACACAGAACGCTGCACATGTGGTCATTCTGTAATTTATGTATGTTCTCACGGATTATGTTCGATGTTAACGATTGTATATTTCAACAAGCTGCAATTTGTAACAAGCTGCAAGCCCGCTTTCACCTAAACGCAAGAACAAAAAGATCCTTCAACGCAGAAAGACAAGACTAACGTCACACAATTGTTTGTACAAAGCCTAATGATTACACAGATGGATCGTACCCTGCATTTAAAAGATCGAGTTTCGCCTCTGAATCAAGCTATTCTGACGAAAACCATCTAGGTTTTCTTGAGTGGTTTTAGTTTAATTCCGGTACAGGGCTGTAATATGTCACGATTCTCTCGTTGCCACTAAGTGCCTGATATACTTACGTAACAGTAAGAACCTAGGCTTCAGCAAGCATTCTTGCTGAAATATGGGCGTAAAGTAACAAAAATAATGAATCATAATATTCTGATCTTGACTAAGAATATCGAGGACATAGGACATCGAGTGAAGTTCTGGGCAAGAAATTTGAATCTAACTTACTTACTCACTTACCTACTGAACGGAGCAGAGTCCTTATCCGGAAGCTAACCGATCTCAGCTAGACAAAAATTTCCCCGCATTTTATGGAACCCGAAATTTCATTACCGCATTTACAATTGCCCGCCACCTGTCTCTATCCAGAGACAGATCAATCCAGTCCATGATCCCATACTACTTCCTGAAGAACCATTTTAATATTATCTTCCCATCTATGCCTGGGTATTCTAGGTGGTCTCTTTCGAACAGGTTTCCCCTCCAAAAGCCGGTATACAACTCTCGTCTCCTCCATATGTGCTTCATTTCCCGCCCATCCCATTGTTCTCGATTTGATCACCCGAAAAATGTTTGGTGAGGAGTAAAGATCAATAAGCTCCTCATGTAGGTTTCTCCACTCCTTTGTAATTTCGTCCTTCTTAGGCTGAAATACTCCTCAGCACCCTATCTCAAACACCCTAAGCCTACGTTCCTCTCTAAAGATGGGCGAACTGGTTTCACACCCATAAAAAACAGGCAAATTTATAGTTCTGTATATCTTAATCTTTATATTTTTGGATATCATACTGGAAGCCAAAAGATTATTCACCGAATGATAGCAAGTATTCCCTGGTTCCAGTCGGCTCTTAATTTATTCCTGAATAGAATTTTGACGCGTTAACTTTGTTCCCAAATATCTGACCTATTCCACCCTTTCAAAGGAACTAATTATCAATCTTAATATTGTGACTTCGTTCCTGCATTCTGATCTCGAGACATGACCATGTACTTAGTTTTATCATCATTTACTTCCAGTCAAATCTCCCAACTAGCAACTATTGAAGCTTCTGGGGATTTCTTTATAATATGTAAGCTTCAGCCCAATAAATTAACATCATCAGCATAAACCAGAAGCTGGTGTGTACCATTTAATTTCAAGCCATGCTGGTTTACTTGAACCCTCCTAATGGCACACTCTAAAGCAAAGTTGAAAAGCAATGGCGGTAAAGAATATCCTTGTTTCAAACCATTCCTAATAGTAACACGTCAGACAAATGCTTGCTTACCGTGACTCTGTTGTGCGTTTCAGTCAGACACATTTTTATTAGACTTGCCACTTTCATGAGGATACCAAAGGCAATGAGAACATTACACAAGAGATGGTTACAACTCCTCACCCTAAAAAATGCCCTTGACACGAATCAGATTTGAATGCAACAAAATTTAAAATAATTGAAGTGTTCATCTATTGTCATTGATGTTGTTTTCCGTACATAATGGAGACAACGTAATTTAATAATCTGGTTGGTATAGGTAAGGGAAATTTAAAAATGAAAAGTTGTGAATCAATCATTTTTTAATCACAGAATGTGTTCACAGCAGAACGTTTCTAAATAGTATGCCGACATAACTCAAAACATCCATACATATTTTCAGAAATATGTTTTATCTTTAAGATTTGTGCATTATGTTCTTCTATGAAGGTAAGACAATATAAAATATATTCTAAAAGGTCTGCAAAAATTTATAAAAAAAATATTACGTTTACAACAAACAAATGTATATTTAAAATCTGAAGGACGAAATCAAACTTTTCTGTAAATTAAGAACAAGAAGAAATAAGGATAAAACTTTGGTCTGCCCAAACAAGGTCATAACAGGCTTAAATAAAATGTAATGCTTTAGTGTAGTAAGAAAGCAGGTAGACGAAACACTCTATCAGTATGTACTTTGAAAATGGAAAATACACCACTATGCACTTCCAATTAAAATCCTGCATTTTGATTCAGATTAATAAGAAAAAAAAAATTGAATTCCCTTACAGCAAGGGCTTATCCAGCTGATCAATACATAACGATAATACGCTGTCACTTTACCCCGGTTTTCTTAATAAAGTAATGCTGGAAGCAAGGAGTTAATTACTCGTATCTACATTCGCTTCTGAAGCCCCGTTATCCAGAGAACAATAACAGGGAAAACGGAAAAGTTAACAATTTACAACCCTGCTGTGAAATAAAGTTCTTTACGAACATTTGGAGCCACAAAGAAAGCATGCCCACACAATAAAATAGTCTACAGAAGTACATTATTAATTTGAAACTCAATTACGAAATAAAAGTGGAACGATGTACAGTTTTTCTCCCAAATTTGTTCGTTGCGATTGTATGTTCCTCTACGTTTTTGATCTTCTTTTCATACAGATAAAAATAAACTTGCACGCCTTGTGAATACTAAAATTCTTAATTTAGACCAACATACATGTTTATTGTTAACGAAACTAATTATGAATGGTGGACTATTATCAACTCACCTCAGTTTACTTACATACCACAGACTAAAATGAAACAAAACTTAGATAGTAATGAGATTTAGGCTGATATGTATAATACACAATAAGTGTTCATAAATTTTTTATTAGAAAATACATAAAATTAAGCATCCGTTTCATTTAAAGTAAAAACAACACATAATCAGACAATATATTTTGTGGGGACACACATAGCATATGTACTTCTAATTCAATACACACTGTCGTATATGTAATATGCATAGAATGGTATATCTGTGCAGTACATTGTGTAACAGAATAACGAAGGCATATACTAAGCACGTTAGAAACATTTTATTCGACAAATTTTTATATTAAATTTCATGAAAATATTCGGAGAAGCAAAAGTGTAGGATGGTGGATGGATGGACATGGCGCAGATACAAGTCCATTACATGTCAATTTTATTCATTTTATGCAGGCAATACACGAAATATCGTTTATTAAAAACAGTCATATTAACATATTCGAAATCCTGCATCCGATTTGCATTTAGTCACGCGCCTGTGTTACAGATATTGTGTACAGTAAATGCATCCGATGACAATTTTCCATTCATAAACCACAATTTTCGAAGGTTGGTAAATGCTTAAGAACAAAATATGTATATCGGGACAATTCAGCGCAGTGACTTCAGGACTTGTGACCGATCTACTGCAGCCACTTTATCTTTGTCTGTACGGTCCGGCAGTTTTCGGGTCCATTTACTCTAAGTCCAAGGAAAAGAGGCCGGTGTGTTACGCTAACCATTGACTTCTATGTCTGCAGAGATTAAAATGTTTGCGGTTATGCAGTCACCTCCAATTTGTTTGCCTTTGTAATAAGGTTCTTACATAAGCACTGGGAAAACTACTGTATCTGTACGATATGTGTCGTTGGTGATCCTTTGCAATGCTCAACTTTCCCCAATAATTACATTCCCATTGTCTAAGAAGTTGTAAGAATAGCTTATGTGTAATTACCTCGTACACTGTCACCTACAGGAATTATATACATCAAAGACGATTCGAAATTTATGTTTTATCATAATCCACAGAGTGGGCAACATTAATAGTAATTACACAAATCACGGTTTGTGAAAAACGTGGAAAAATTCTAATATCTGGGAACAACAAATTAACACTGCAATCATCAAGAAATTAAAAGTACATTAATTTCAGGGAATGCTTACTGGTACTCGATGCAGAATATTTTGTCTCCAGTCCTTTATTCAGAAACGTACATACTAAAGATACGGAAGTTTTACTTTTCCCTTCGTGTTATGTGGATACGCAACATTATCAGTTACATTAGGGAAAGATCATAAGAATACGTATGCCCGAGAAACCGGTAATAAGGGAGATATTTGAGCCTAAGCCACAGAAAGCCGGAGAACGCTGGAGAAAACTGCACGATGAAGACCTGCATTAGTTATTCTTCCGCCCAATATTTTCGGGTGATTAAATTCAGGAACGTCAAAGGTGCTGGGCATTTGGCATACATGGGAGAGAAGAGAAATTTATACAGGATTTTTGTGGGAAAACATGAAGGAAAGAAACAAGTTGGAACACCTAGTTGTAGATACGAGGACAAGAAGAGAAGAGATGTTAAAGAAATTGGATGACAAGATGTGTACTGGATACATGTTGCTGCTCGAGCAGCTTCCCTCATCCCGGACGCATAGCCTGCTGCTCTGCTCCTAACAGCCGACCACCATCAACCAAGGCATTACACACCATATGCGGCAATAACACAATTATAGTCTCGAGCTCCTGATGTTGGGCATATAAGTGCCCGAAACATGTTGAACAGATTATAAGTGCAATAAAGCATTCAGTGTCATCTCTTTGGTTTTCTTCTCTACGCTTATACAACGATGCACGGACAAACATACATCAAATCTGAATACATACTTTGGTATATCGGCGAGCAATTACTTCAGACAATACTACAGTTAATTCATGAAATATCATATAGACACCCCACAGCAAAGTTTGTGAAATGGGCAATTATCAGCACAAAAGCTGTGGAACTCGTGTTCTGTCATCGATAACCCACCGTGCTTCCTACAATTAACACGAAGCAAATATCGCAAATATTAACTGTGGGTGACGTGTTTAACAAAACAGCTGACTTTGTAAACATTACATATTTGACAGACCAATTGTAATTTCATTTAGTTCTGGCATGGGAATGGCTTGAATAACAAATCCTTCTGCAGATATGCTTACACAAATTATGATATTTAGGTGTTTTAAAAATGAAATTACTATACATTGGGCGTATTAGTTTAATTGGTATAAATTCTGTACAACAATAAACTGAAAATATATTGCAGTTAAGCCACAGGGCCAAATATTTTATTTGGAACAATATACCACTTTCATTAGCATTAGTACCTAGCCGCAAACACAACACAAATACAGATGTATAGGATTACAATTTACAGGTTATGGTGGTTTGTACTTATATTCTGCGTATAAATATGTGTCACTGGTAACACTTAGAGAAAGCGGCTAAATCTGGGCGCAAAAAAGAGCTGTGTGAAACACAGGTTCTTCAGTCAGTATTATGGTTTCGACGTTAGCCGGGAAAGTTATGTGGCGTGCGTATTCAGTGAAAACATAATTTCGAAGTGACGAAAGTAACAATGAAAAATAATGGAACAAGGAGATGGTTATCCGTGGCAATGTAAGGTATAGACGAAAATTTTCAAAACCTCTCGACCTTCTTTCAACGAATATTTCACGAACGTAATTTAACATCAGCTAAAAACATGCCTAATAAATATTCGACATGGCTTAAGCCGGACCATATACTTTATTTCCGGTTTATTCTGACATTCAATAACTTCGAAAAATTTAACTCGATTCGAGTATTCTTATTATTTACTTACTCTATGGTGCAGAGTCCTTCTTGAGAAGCTAACTGGTTTGCAGCTAGTCAAGAAATTCCCCGCATTTCACGGAACCCCAAGGTTCATTGCCGCACTCACAAGCGTCCGCCACCTGTCTCTATCCTG
>Ga0123355_10019319_pt1 | contig 10847 bp, 9 predicted proteins | sample TergutEmb28metaG_3_FD_89872 | JGI IMG/M metagenome (GOLD analysis project Ga0123355, IMG submission 89872) | Embiratermes neotenicus P1 segment gut microbial communities from Petit-Saut dam, French Guiana - Emb289 P1 | ecosystem: Host-associated > Arthropoda: Insects > Digestive system > Gut ...
ACTCTACCGGAACGCCCTCTTCAAGCGTCTTAAAGCCATCCATCTTGATTTCTGAAAAGTGTACGAAAAGGTCTTCGCCACCTTCTTGCTCGATGAATCCGTAGCCTTTGTCTGGATTGAACCACTTCACTTTACCCGTTGCCATTTAGTACCTACTTCCTGCTACCTTCCTTTAGATAGCACACCTGTGGCCTTGCGCATTTAGCTACCACAACTAACACAAAGCTGTAAACAGCTTGACTCTAGTATCGCATAACTTCGTCAAGTGCGCCGAGAAAGTGATACTAAGAAAACTGCCGTACACGCAGAGGAAGCTCCAGTTCAGCTGCTATTTCTGCGCATCGCTGGATTTCTTCTGCCGTCAAGAAGTCTACCACAGAAAGACTAAGCTGTGGCACATATTCCTTTGCTGCCCTGGCAAAGCGCAAAATCGCCTCATAAGAGGCAGGGCCAAATTCTGGCAGACAAAGCTCATCATAGCTTTGAGCATCAGGTGCATTAAGGCTTATCGATAGCTCATCAATAAGCCCTGCTAGCTCTGCAGCAAGAGGCCTTCCTTCGATAAGTTCACCTAGCCCATTTGTGTTAACGCGCACCTGCCCTACACCCTTATCTTTAAGCCAGCGCGCTACCTCCATCATCACTTTATAAGAGCTAAAAGGCTCCCCAAATCCGCAGAACACAACTTCAGAATAAGCATCCAGTGGCCCATATTCCTCTATGGCTGCGATTACTTCGCGCGCGCCAGGCTCCCGTTCAAGCCAAAGACTTTCAGCATCCCCAATGGTGTCAAAACTATCCCGCAGACAAAAGGTGCAAGAACAGTGACACACATTGGTGATATTAAGATAAAGGGCGCCTTTGTATCGGTAGGCTATAGATGACATAGCTTAGATCCTTTTTGTTGTCGCACTGCACACTGCTGCTTTTTTGACATTAGAGCAGCGTCCCTTTTGCTGCATCACCTGCAGCATTGTCTTTGACAGTCGGCATAGGCAGCCCCAGGTGTTCATAGGCACGCGGCGTTGCCTGACGTCCCTTAGGGGTGCGTATTATAAGTCCCTTTTGAAGCAAGAAGGGTTCATAGACATCCTCAAGGGTATCTGATTCCTCCCCCGTAGCATTGGCAAGGGTCGTAAGGCCTACTGGCCTTCCAGAAAAGGTTTCGGTCAAAGTTGAAAGAATCTTTACATCCATCCAATCAAGGCCTAGGCTATCTACTTCGAAAAAGCTCAAAGCTTCTGCAGCAATATCTTCACTAATGTTTGAGCCATGACGTACCTGGGCATAATCACGTACACGTTTGAGCAGGCGGTTTGCAAGGCGCGGGGTACCACGACTGCGACGGCCAATCTCGCGAGCAGCGTCTGCTTCTATTGACAGATCAAATATCGATGCGCTGCGCACAACAATCGCCTCAAGTTCTTCGGGCGTATAGTAATCAAGACGAAAGTTAATACCAAAGCGATCGCGCAGAGGCCCTGAGAGAAGTCCTGTGCGTGTAGTTGCACCAACAAGGGTAAAGTGCGCTAGATCAAGGGTGATCGAGCGTGCCGCTGGCCCTTTACCAATGATAATGTCAAGTGTAAAATCCTCCATCGCAGAATACAGGATTTCTTCTACTACTTTTGAGAGTCTGTGAATTTCGTCTATGAAAAGCACGTCCCCTGCTTCAAGGTTAGAAAGAATAGCTGCAAGGTCGCCAGCACGTTCAATAGCAGGACCTGAAGTCTGCTTCATGCTGACACCTAGTTCATTTGCCACAACGGCAGCAAGAGTTGTCTTACCTAAACCCGGAGGCCCTGAGAGCAAGAGGTGATCAAGGGTGTCGCCACGCTGTTTTGCAGCTGTAATAAGGACTTCTAGATTGTCTTTAACGCGCTGCTGACCCTGATAGTCCGCAAGAACGAGCGGGCGCAGACTAATCTCTAGCTCCCCCTCTTGAGGGGCAGTATCTACAAGGCGCTGCTCAGGTTCAGTTGGCTGGGTGGAGCTTTCTGCCTTATGAGCATCTGCTTCCCAGGTAGGCCAGATAGGATTTAGTCCGTCTGTCATGATGCTCCTCCTCCCATTTTTGCTAAGGCGTATTTTAGGAGGGCTTCGCTACTTGCATCAGCAGGTGCCCCTGTGAAAGCTTCAGCAATTTCTGCTGCCGAAAAGCCCATCGAGAAAAGGGCCGCCTGGGCATCTGCAAGAGCACTTTGCTGTTCACCTGCACTACCTGAAGCTGCTTGAGTATCAGGGCTTGTATCACCCATATCTGCGGGAAAGACTGCCTCAAGCTTGCCCTTCAGTTCAATTATAAGACGCTGCGCCGTCTTTTTTCCAATACCTGGAACACTGGAAATTAAAGCGATATCTTCGGTGGCCACTGCCCCTGCAAGCATGCGTGGTTGCAGGCTTGATAGCACCGCCAATGCAACCTTTGGACCAATGCCAGATATGTCAATCAGGGCCAGAAAAACACGCTTTTCTTCTTCATCACAAAACCCAAAAAGCGCTACTTCGTTTTCGCGTACATGCATGTAGGTGTAGAGCAAAGCGTCCTCGCCGCGTGAACCTAGTGAGGACAGAGTGCGCGTACTTGCTGCAAGCTCATAGCCGACACCGTTGACCTCCAAATAGAGTTTACCGGCCGCCTTATGCGCAAGTGTTCCTGCCAGAAATGCAATCATCGCCTTTTACTCCTCTTTATTACCTAGGTTTATTGCTTGCGTCTGCGGTATTTGTCTGTGTGCTAAATGGGTCAAAGCAGCAGCCAGAGCATCTGCGCAGTGATCTGGCTTAGGGTCATGATCAAGGTTAAGAAGTTGGCGCACCATATACGTGACCTGATCTTTTTCTGCGTTGCCATTGCCCACAATGCTGTGCTTGATAGTCGCTGGAGGGTATTCACCCAAGCAAAGTCCTTTCTTTGAAGTTGCAAGGATGGCGACCCCGCGTGCCTGACCCAAAGAAAGTGCCGTTTTTGCATTAAGGCCAAAATATACGCCTTCAAGAGCGCAACTTGTTGGTTGATAGCGATCAATCACTGCGTCCAGATTATCGTAAATAGTTGCAAGGCGCATATTCAATGCATCAGTAGCCTTTGTGCTGATAACCCCATAGGCCACTGCTTGGGGATTAGCTCTATCTTGTTGCGTGTTTATTATGGCCCAGCCTGTATCGCGCAGACCTGGGTCTATGCCCAGTATGACTTCCATTTAGTCATCCATTTGCTCGAGTTGTTCATCAGTTAACTCTGCGCTGTGATAGACATTTTGAACATCATCAAGATCTTCAAGGCGATCTATAAGATTCATAAACTTTTTAAGGTCACGTGTCTCGACTGTCTGAGAGTTAATAGGAGACATCGTAAGTTCTGCTCCGCGCACTGAATAAGTCTCTGCTTCAAGTGCAGCTTTAACCGCCATGAGCGCCGTGGCTTCTGTAGAAACGACAGCAATATCATCATCTAGTTCAAAATCATCGCCTCCAGCTTCTGCAACTGCAAGCATGAATTCGTCCTCGAAGTCATCGCCTCTGTCTTTTGCGGGAATATCTACGACGATTTCACCTTTGCGCTCAAATTGAAAAGCAACTGACCCAGAAGTGCCCAGGTTGCCATCTGCTTTTGTAAAGGCAGCGCGTACATCAGCAGCTGTTCTATTGCGATTATCGGTCAGACATTCAACATAGACAGCAATGCCCGCAGGACCATAGCCTTCGTAAATGACTTCATCCCAACTTGAGCCATCGCCTGCTGCACCACTGGCCTTAGCAATAGCTGTAGCTATATTATCTTTGGGCAGTGAGTAGCTTTTGGCCTTAGTGATAGCAGCTGCAAGTGCTGCATTATTGTCTGGATTCGGATCGCCATTTTTTGCTGCAACAAAGATGGCACGTGAAAGCTTGCCAAAAAGAGTAGAGCGTTTTTTATCCTGCGCTGCCTTATGACGCTTTGTTGTTGCCCACTTACTATGTCCCGCCACAGTTTTAGCTCCCTTCAATATAGCACCGTGCAATAAGTGATCGCTAGCGTAGTAAAGCCTAGCAAATGATTGTTCGCTGGTAACTATTAGTATACCCTATCGAATCATCTGGCTAAATCAAATGCATAAGCTTGCAGGATCCATTTTGCCTAGCACCGCTAGGCAGTCCAGAAGCACCCATGAAAACAGGTGGCCTTCTCTTAGGGTATAACCCTAACAAAGTAAAGAATAGGGCGACTGTTTAGCGAACAGCGCCCTATTCTTGAAATACCATGCATTGCTGCTACCTAAGAGAATCTAGATTCTTATTCAGCACCATCAGATGTATCAGCAGGATAAACGCCATCGTAACTACTTTCGATAGCATCACCAGGCTTTACAACACTAATCCATATACGCCCAGGGGTAAGGAACATCTCATTACCCAAAGCGTCTTTAAATACAGGGGGTGCGTCTACCGAGCCTTCCCACCTGCCATCAAAGCGAGTGCCTTCCATAAAGATGGAGGCCTCTCCGCCGCTGACAAGGTCAATGGCGTAGGTTCCCTGACTAGCAGGCGAATGTTGTGCCCACATAACAATCACGGTGTTTGCACTAATCTGTCTATCCTCTTCGCTGTACTGAGCGCTTCCACCCTGCGTTCGCATCCACAGTTCGTTTTCTGCGTCCCAATCCCAGGCAGTGTTTGCATGCGGTGAGAAAGGTATGGTAACTTGCGTAGCGCCTGTTCCACCTGTGGGGGCAGATGCCTCTTCATCATGTTCGTTCTGGAAGCTAAAACCCTTGATAGGCTCTGGTGTTGCTATATCAAAGCCGCGTGTCCTGGCAACCTCGTAGGCTTTTGCCAGCTCGACCATGAGGTTATGCGGGGCGCGTCTATCTGTTGATCGCCTATACAGGTCACTGCCAATAACCCCGTGTTCCATGTCGGCAATACCAGCACTTCTAATGCTGTTGCGCACGCTTGCGCTGCTGCCAGAATAGAAGAACAGGGCATCACCAAACTGCGGAACTAAGACAACGTCTGATTCGCGCGCACTACGCACAGGCATGACCGTATCTGGGACTTCACTTTGATAAATGGCGTTAAAGCGAGTTATGCCGCCTTCTGCCAGTGTTTCAAAAACCACGTCAGCTTCGTTAATTCCTACCTTTGAACCTGACTGAGGATGATTGTCAATTTTTACTGACAAGGTGCGGCGCAATGTCTCTTCGACATTGTCAGCAACAAGGCCTGTCAAGGGCCACACAGGAGGAATTTCTGGTTCTTCCGGTACGCTTGTTTCTGTTGCAGGGGGCGCAACAATCACAGGGTCTTTTGCCCTACACCCAGACAGACCCACAAGGGCAATTGTCAGTGAGCAGAGTACAGCGATCCAGAATATGGACTTTCTCGGCATTATAGAAACACTCCTTACAAATTGTCTTAACCGACACCAAGCAAACCTTTTACCATGCATTTTCCTGGACGATTTCCTAGGCAGCCTCCTAGACAGCTTTCTGGATAACTTTCTGGGCAACATGGGTGTGTCACCCTATCGCCCTATGTCTGCCAGCAACTGTCTTGGCAAGTAATACGGCTGCAAAATCGCAGCCGTTGCTCTGTTTCGATTGCGCGGCAATCGACAGGTATGCATTTGTTATCTAGGTATTATAACACCCTCTAAGAGGAGTCTTACCTATACGACACGCAGGTGAACCTCTTTTAGTTGTTTAGATGTAATCTCTGAGGGGGCTTCTGTCATAAGGTCACCACCGCTTGAAGTCTTTGGGAATGCTATAACGTCGCGAATGGAATCTCGCCCTGCAAGAATCATGATCAGGCGATCAAGCCCCAGTGCAATACCACCATGCGGTGGTGCACCGTAGGACAGTGCGTCTAGCAGGAATCCAAATTCTTCGCGTGCCTGCTCTAACTGATGTCCTAGCTGAGCAAGGACGCGCAGCTGAAGATCTTCGTTATGGATGCGTAGGGTACCGCCCCCTATTTCAAAGCCATTAAGTATGAGGTCGTATGAATAGCTGAGCACTGACGCTGGGTCTTTTTCAATCAGGTTAAGGTGTTCGTCAAAGGGGCGCGTAAAGGGATGGTGATTTGCTGCCCAACGATCATTTTCTGCGTCATGCATAAACAGTGGGAAGTCGATTACCCACAGTGGATCAAAGCCTTCGCGTGGGATTTCAAGCATGTCAGCTAGCTCTAGGCGAATAACGCCCAGTACCTCGTTGGATAGATCAAGCCCCCCAGCTGCAAAAAAGAGTGCATCGCCAGCTTCTGCACCTGTCGCTGCCTTTAATGCTGTGAGTTCCTCTGGGGTGAAAAATTTAGCGATAGGGCTTTTGATTTGCTCTGTAATGTCAGCAGCATCTGCTGCGCCCTGGGGAAAGGCCATCCAGGCAAGACCTGCAGCACCTGCTTCAATCGCTTTTTGATTCAGTGCATCATATTTCGAGCGCGCCCAATCGCCTGCGCCCTTAGCACAGATGGCCTTTACTACTCCCCCATCTGCAGGGGCCTGTGCAAAGACTTTAAAGCTGGTCGAGGCTGCCCACTGGCTGATATCTTGCAGTAGTAGGTCAAAGCGCGTATCTGGGCGGTCGCAACCATAGATGTTCATCGCGTCTGCATAGGTCATGCGGCGCAAAGGCTGTGGCAAATCATAGTCAACAACTTTCATGACCTCTGCCAGCACGTCTTCTGTTAGATTCATGACATCGTCTTGAGTCACAAAGCTCATTTCAAGGTCAACCTGAGTAAACTCTGGCTGACGGTCTGCGCGCAAGTCTTCATCACGAAAGCAGCGCGCAATCTGGAAGTAGCGCTCGAGGCCGCCAATCATGGTCAACTGTTTGAACAGCTGTGGGGACTGCGGTAGCGCATAAAACTTGCCGGGGTTTTGGCGTGCAGGAACGATGAAATCACGTGCCCCTTCAGGGGTAGACTTTGTCAAAATGGGCGTCTCGACTTCGATGAAGCCTTTTTCAGTAAGCGAATTTCTAAAGGCAGCCGTCACGCGCGAGCGCAGTTTAAGAATCTTTGCTACTTCAGGGCGACGAATATCAAGAAAGCGCCATTTCATGCGGACAGCTTCATCAGTGTCGATGCCGTCTTCGATTTCAAAAGGCGGCGTCTTTGAAATGTTGAGCACGCTAAGTTCACTTACAACGACTTCGATTTCCCCTGTAGGAATATGCGGATTGACTGCATCTTCAGGGCGAAGCTTGACCACACCTTTGACCTCTATAACCCATTCGGGACGCACTGCTTCTGCTAGTGCAAAAGCCGTTCCGACTTCAGGGTCGAAGGTCAGCTGTACGATTCCCGTGCGGTCGCGCAAGTCAATGAAGATCAGTCCCCCGTGATCACGGCGCTTCCCAACCCATCCTGCAAGCGTGACTTCCTGTCCTTCAAGGTCGCTGCTTAGCTGTTTGGCTACGTGAGTTCTGACTGATGAGTATTTGCTGTCTAACATGGCTTTGACTTCTCCTTATTGCCTGCTGTCGTCTATGTGGTCAGCATCTTTACGGTGCTTCTGTTTGGCCTATCTGGTCGTCACTTTTACGGTGCTGTTGCGGCGCTGCGACGATGCTGCGCCTTACCTATTTAGTCAGCATCTTGACGATGCTTCGCCTTGCCTACTTGGTCAGCATCTTTACGATGCTTCCCGGAGTCACAAAGCGCTCTTCTTTACTTTGCATGTCTCTTATTGTAACGCCTCCGCGCTGCTGTTCCTCTTCTCCTATGATAAGAACGTAGCGTGCTTTTGATTTATCAGCCTGCTTGAACTGTGATTTAAGTGAACGCTCCTGCAAGTCGCTAAGCACGGTCAACCCACGTGTGCGCAATTCCATGGTCATGGCAAAAGCTGCCTCACGCTGCTCATCGCCTGCAGCAGCAACATACACCACTAAGGCATCATCATCTGCTACGTTTACACCCTGGTCTTCTAATACCAGCAAGATGCGTTCTGCCCCTACCGCAAATCCAATCCCTGGCGTTTCCTTGCCGCCCAAATCTTGAAATAAACCATCGTAGCGGCCGCCTCCCCCAATGGCGTTTTGCGAGCCTAGTCCACCATCGACCTGAATTTCAAACACTGTGCGCGTATAGTAATCAAGCCCGCGCACTAACTTTGGATCAATCTCATACTTTAGGCCTGCCGCGTCGAGCACACTTAGCACCGCATCATTGTGCTGCTGACACTCTGAACACAGTGCGTCATTAATTCGCGGAGCCTGGTCCATTATTTTGCGGCAGCTTTCTTTTTTGCAGTCAAAGGCGCGCAGAGGGTTAGTGCCTGCACGGTGCACGCAATCATCGCAGAGTTCACTGCTGTGTTCACGAATGAAAGTTGCCACACTGTCGCGATAGGCAGGACGACAGGCATCGTCGCCCATCGAGTTAACAAGCAGTCGCATGCTGCGCTGTGACAAGCCCAGCTTTGTAAAATATTCCCAAAGCATCAAGATCATTTCTGCGTCTGCAAGTGGCGAAGTTTGACCTAGAGCTTCAGCGCCTATCTGGTAGAACTGACGCTGTCTACCCTTTTGAGGGCGTTCATAGCGAAACATCGGACCTGCATAAAATAGCTTTGCTGAAGCCCCGTTATCAGTAAGGTTTGCCTGAATGGCTGCGCGTACAACCCCCGCTGTGTTTTCAGGACGCAGGGTAAGCGAGCGCTCACCGCGGTCTTCAAAGGTGTACATTTCTTTTCCCACAACATCAGTTGCCTCACCAATGCCGCGCGTGAAGACTTCTGTCTGCTCAAAGATGGGCGTATAAATTGATTCATAGCCATAGCGAGAAAAAACCTCACGGGCTGTCTTTTGTAAAAAGTCCCAACCGCGAGCGCTTGCGCCAAGCAAATCAGCAGTGCCCTTTGCAGATTTATAGGGAGGAGCATTATAAGATTGAGTCATTGTTTGTCGATCCTCTCTAAAGCCCCGATTTTAGATAATTCGCTTCAGGGGTTTTGAGTCGAGTGTAATAGCTTTCTGCCGAAAGGCGAAGTGTGTTAAAACACATGAGTCTTTCGACGGGAAGCTAGGATACCGACTCATAACTTCTGAAAGATGGTCGGGCTGACTGGATTTGAACACAAACGCAGTGAGCCAAAGTTCGCGCAGCGATTCTTTGCGAACGTAGTGCAGTGATGGCGAAGTCAACCAGCGACCCCACGATGACTGCCCACAACCACTCCTTACATAATACAATGGTCGGGCTGACTGGATTTGAACCAGCGACCCCACGACCCCCAGTCGTGTGCGCTACCATGCTGCGCCACAGCCCGACGCGGATGTTAGTTTAGCATAGAAGGATTGGTGCACGCACCTAAGCCTCCCAGCTAAAGATTTATGTATTTTGACATGCTTTGCCTCTGACTGAAATTCTTATGCGTACACCCCAAGGCAGTAGTCCAATTATTGAAGAATTTCGCAAAGTATTCGTTTTGCGAGTTGAGTTTTTGAGGCTTTGGGGAGGAGGGTGTCCATCTCTGGTGCTGCCTTGTTAAAGATGCGTACTTCGTTTTCGCTGGATTCAAAACCTATGTCTGCACGGGATACATCATTTGCAACTATGAAGTCTGCGCCCTTGCGCTCTAGCTTTGCACGAACATTAGCTTCAAGATTGTCAGTTTCTGCTGCAAAGCCGACTAGTACAACGCCTGACTTTAGAGCTTTTGTCGCTTTCATGCGCCCCAATTCTGCAAGGATGTCTGGGTTTTGGACTAGCTCCACTGATTCTAGTGACTCTTGCGACTGCGCGATACCTTCGCCCTGCTGCGCCTGCGGCTTTTTGATCTTAGTGTCAGACCTTTGCGCTGGTCGGTAATCTGCAACTGCCGCAGTGCAGATGATAAGGTCTGCAAAGGGCGCTAAATCTATCATGCAGTTTTGCATGTCACGCGCTGATTCAACATCCATGCGCTGCAAGCGCTTATCGACAGGCACTGCTTCTGCCGTTGTTATGGGACCTAGCACTAGATCCACTGCATCTGCCCCTGCACGCAGGGCTTCACGTGCAAGCGCAATGCCCATCTTGCCCGATGAGCGATTTGTCAGATAGCGCACAGGGTCTAAGTATTCCCTCGTAGGGCCTGCGCTAATAAGGACTCTTTTACCTGCAAGACGGTTGCTGGTGTGGATACACTCCTCCACAGCCTCAAAGAGGTCTGCTGCTTCTACCATGCGACCAGGGCCACTGTCCCCGCAGGCTAGCTCACCTGATGCGGGACCGATGAGCTGGATTCCGCGTGCGGTCAAAGTGGCAAGGTTTTCCTGTGTCGCAGGATCAAGGTACATTTGCGTGTTCATGGCAGGCGCTATGAGCAGCTGCCCCTGATAGGCAAGTGCCGCTGTAGTAAGCAGGTCATCTGCGCGCCCGTGGGCAATCTTTGCGATGACGTTTGCTGTAGCAGGCGCTATGAGAAAGAGGTCAGCCTCTTCAGCTAGGCTGATGTGATTGATGGGCGCTGAAGGGTCATCGAAAAGTTCTGTTGCTACGGGATTGTCTGTAAGCGATCGAAAGGTCGCAGGACCTACGAACTGTGTCGCAGCTTCAGTCATGACGACCTTGACCTTGTGCCCAGCGCGCACGAGCTGGCGCGCTAAGTCACAGATCTTATAGGCAGCAATGCCACCGGTGACTCCCAGAAGAATCGTTTTTTGCTTTGTATTTTGCTGTGCACCAGTCATAGGTGCTATTTTATCAACAAGTACAGCGTAGGAGAACAATTGGAGGTTGTGAGCACAATTTTCAAATATCAATCGTTTAGTATTGATTTTCAAATATCAATCGTTTAGTATTGATTTTCAAATATCAATCGTTTAGTATTGATTTTCAAATATCAATCGTTTAGTATTGATTTTCAAATA
>Ga0123355_10019320_pt1 | contig 10847 bp, 13 predicted proteins | sample TergutEmb28metaG_3_FD_89872 | JGI IMG/M metagenome (GOLD analysis project Ga0123355, IMG submission 89872) | Embiratermes neotenicus P1 segment gut microbial communities from Petit-Saut dam, French Guiana - Emb289 P1 | ecosystem: Host-associated > Arthropoda: Insects > Digestive system > Gut ...
AAACTTGGCAAGCAGACTCGCTAAACATGGTTGTCCTACCATCTACCGGTGCTTGGCGCTAACACAACTGCTGTGCAGATGGTGGCACCAGTCCGGAAAATTTTGGATCCACCCACGTACATGTCCGTCTGGGCATTCTTGGTTAATGTAACGTTCAGGTTGAAGTCACTTAAATGCAGCAATGTTATTTTATTCACAATTTATTTCATAATGTTTCAAATTATATATCTCCATCCATCAAACATGACAGTCAAGTGGTTAAGCACTGTGCTTCATATTCAGCAGATCTCAGTTGTAATTTCTGTCCCAAGGCAAACTATTTTAATCGAATTATATTTTTTGTTGGTTGCTATACAAAAATGCTGGGGCGTTACATCAAATTAGGTCATGACCGCTTCCCTTCGCAGCTTGTATAGTGACTAGGCTATGGGTTGAATGACAGAGGAATCTACGTTAGGTTGCAGTTAGTGGGAAGAAATTTGTGCCTTCATGTTGCCCAAATTGGCTGCAGGACCCGATCAGCTTTCATTTGGTGCTGGGGTTACAGCAGCCGACACGTAAACTGCACCTGCAACTGTTGCTGAGTTTAAGAATATGTGGAGCTCTAAAGACATAAACGAGTACAATAAACACAATGATCGTTTAAAGGTCTTCAAAAGTAATTTAATAATTACAATATATGCTATGTGTATTGGTGTAAGCTTGGAATTCTACACGATCACTCTTTTTAACTTGGTTGTCCCGATGTGCTCAGGCTGGTAGGTGATCCTCTTTTGGGAAACGGGTGTGGTTCACCGAATCAAATATAGTTTTTGTTATTTCTTTTTACTTCTTTTATTTACTCAATTTATTCTTGATAAAACGAAAAAAGACATGCTGTATCAAGTTAAACAACTAAATCATTTTTTATTAAAATAACACAGTCACTTGTACTCCCTCTCTCATATCGCTCTCGTATGTGACTGCTTTCTGCTACTACGTTTTCTCATTTAAATCTCTCCGCATATGACCCCTCCTACCTATCATCAACGGTTCCTGAATGTACGTTGACAGACCTTCTCCCCCTGAATGGTACGAGGAAAGGTTTCAAGGAGGAACCAATCTGAAATACCATTTCACCAACAGTAGCCGAATTACTCCATAAATACAGAACGATTGTCATACCAACAATATATACACATACTAAACACTAAGCACAATGAAATCAATGAAATAAACAAGCAACATATATCTGAAGTTCGGGATTTCTCTGTTTACAGAACTTCCTGCACTACAATATGTATGTGTACATGTAAATGGACATTTGTGTCTTCTGACAATATTTATTAACCTTTTGGCACTGGAATTATTTTTTAAATTTTAGCACACTCTGTATATAAAATGTGAATAAAACGGGAACCAAATACATTAGAATTATGAAACAAGCTGCATTTTGAGGAGAAAAAAAGGAGAGTATATAGCATGTTTAAAATATTCAGTACCTGTATTTGTTCAATAAATATATAAAATGTGACGTTTAGAGGTTTGCGGTGCGGTACGACCATTATAAGGGTCATTAGGTGTCAAAGGGTTAATTGATATTCTGATATATTCCTATCTTTCTTAATCAAATTATATGTATGTAGAATATATATTTCTGCACAAAATGTTACTTCCTCAATGTTTTCCACAAATGAATTCTACAATTACATCCATATCTTCTCAACATTGATATGAAACAAATCATACTAATCAAATGATACAATCAGTATAGCAATAGTAATGATAAAAAACCACGAAGTAAATTGTCATCACCAGTTCTGTCAGGCATTACTTGTAACTCTAACACTCATTAAATATCTGTTTGCTTTTACCTTCATCAAAACATGCTACTTTCTTCTTTCAGTCTACACTTAATCATATCATTACTAATACAGCACACAAAACAACTTATGATACAGCAAAAGTAAATACAAATTTAAAGCAACTGTAATTCTCAACACTACTGTAAGTACACATTTTCAACACACATATTCATTCACTGTGGGTATGACTACAATCACTTGATTAAGCATGTCATATTAAAGTCACATTTTTTTAATAAGCTACAAACAAATATTACGGTGGGGAAGATGGTCTTAAACACCGTTTTGTAGTATCCCGATAAACAGTACCACCCACCATGTCCTTTTGCTTAACCTTTCTGCTAACTTGCAATCTCTTTGTAGCTAATTGTTGCCCAACAAATATACTATAACAATACACTAAATACAATGTGAAATATTTCTTTCATTCCTATTGCTATCACCGATCAACTTTTTTTTATATACTCAGTCACCTCCAGGTTCCCTCAGATATTTTTTCAAAGCTGTCTTATGAAAGGTCCCTCTAATCTTTCCCTCTTTGTCTGATATCTCATAACATGATTGTGGGATAATTTTCGTGATTACCCACGGGCCATTGAAAGGTCTCATAAATTTTGCTGTTATTCGTAAGGCTGCATCTGAGGTTGGTTGACACTTTAGCAAAACTTCTTCATTAATTCTGGTTCCCTTCTTGTAGAACCTAACTGTCTCCTTCTTTTCCTTTTCGCGGCTTTCTTCTTCAGTGTAATGTAAGCTAGCATTATTTTGTCTTGCAATTCTTCGTTATTTGGTTGTTGCTCCTTTGTTTTGTTTAATATTTTACTGAAGATGCCAGGGCGGATGTCATTAAACATTAATTCCACTGATGTAAAGCCATTTGAGCCAGATGTGGTGGTATTTAACCAAGACTCAATTTTGGAAATAAGTTCAGGCCATTTCTTTTGCGTCATGTGGCAGTAAATTTTGCAGTACTTTCCAATCTCTCTCATTGCACGTTCAACAGGATTAGACTCTGGATGCCTAATAGGTGAGTATCTGACGGTCACATCTAGCTCAGGTAACTCCTTTTTCCACATTGGTGACGCAAACTGTGTTCCATGATCTGATAAAATACAGCTGTGCAGAAAATAATCAGTTGTCAGCTTATTTAAGGAAGCTTTGGTGACTGCTGCTCGAAGGGGATATAACTTAATGTGCTTGGAGTACACATCTAAGCACACTACAATGTACCCTACATTGCTGTGCCCAACTGGGAGCTGACCATAAAAATCCAGGGTGCATAGGTCCCATGGCTTTTTGGGTAGATGGCTTCTACTCTCAAATTCATAAGACCTGTTTGGGTGTTTAACACTTTGACAGACATCACAAAAAGACAAAATCTTCCTCACCTTTATACCAAGGTTCTTTACATAAAAGGTGTGGGCAATTTACATTACCCAAGGAAAAATGTACAAATTTAATAACTTTATTTTCTAAGCTGGACAGAAACATGGGTCTCCAAAATGAGTAGCCTTTATGGTTCTTACAATGAATCACACCATCTAGGACTGCATGTCGCCCATCTTGTACTTCGGCTGGGTGGTTGGCTACCTGATCCTTCAAAGTTTTGATGTAAGGATCTTTGTCTTGGAAAGCGGCTAATTCCTTTAGTTCTTTCTTTACCTGGGGGTCTGTGTTAAGCTTTATTGTTGCAACCATTATGTCTGTAGGTATTGTTAACTGCTTGATTTATTCCGGTGTCAGTGCTACAGGGTTGCGGGTGATTATGTCTGCCAGGTAGTTCTGAGTACTGTTTATGTGACTTATCTCTATGTCATGTTCTTGTAACTGTAGAACCCACCTTACGATTGTGTTTGAAGTCATAGTACATTTTTGTAAAAGTGACAAAGCCTTATTGTCAGTTCTAAGCAGGATTTTATGACCAAACACATATATTCAGAATTTGTTAAGTGCATAAACAATAGCTAAAAGCTCTTGTTCACAAGTTGAGTACTTTTGCTCAGTAGCAGTCAATACTCTGGATGCAGTGGAAGTAATATATGTTCCTCCATTTTCGTCAGTCTGCATGAGAAGAGCACTGATTGCGAATTTAAATGCATCAGTGTAAATGCTGTATGGTAGCTCATCATTGGAGTGTATCAGGTGGATGCTGTTAGCAAACTGTGCATTTAATTCTTCAAACGCCTGCTGTAAGTGAGCTGTTCATTTCCATTTGACCCCCTTTTTCAGCTTTGGAATCAATGGAGCTACAAAGTCTGCATAATGTATTACAAATTTATGATGAAATCCGCAAGTGCCAAGAAATTGTCGCAATTGTTTTTTGATTTCTTGATGCCGAATAGCTTAATATTGCTGTGATCCTCTGTGGATCTGCTGATATAGCTCTGGTCCTATTACATGCCTGAGAAAATTCATCTGAGGTTGGCAGAATTTACATTTCAAGGCATTTATTGTAAACCCAGCAGTAGTCAGTTTATTGAAAATTAAGTTGGTGTGTCTTAAAAGTTTTTCAAATGTCTTAGAAAATATCACTATGTCATCCACATAGCAGGCACAGAATGAACTCATGTCACTTCCAAGAACTTTCTTCAAATCTCACACAAAAGCTGCCAGCGAATTTTTCATTCCGAAAGGTCCTCACTGAAATTGACAGACATTAGTATCAAACAAGAAGCGGTATATTTCCTGGAACTTGCTTCCAAAGGGATCTGTAAAAACGCTGAAGTCACATCAAGACTCGTCATGTATTTGACTCCGTGAAACTGTTGGAACATCTCATCTATCGGTGGTGCTCTTACCTGATCAGGTAACATAACATTGTTCACCCTCCTTGCATCAATACAAATGCGCTTCTTTGTTTTCCCGGTACACTATCATCAGTGGATTTATGAATGATGAGTGAGACAATTCCAATATCCCATCCTCCATCATTTGTTCAATCTGCTTTCTAACACCTGCTCTGACTGTTGTATGGTACAGATCTGGAATGGCCTATTATAGGGGTTGTATTGGTGATGTTAAATTTGTATTCATACTCTTTACATTTTCCTGGTCTGGTGGTCAAGAATTCAGTGTATCTTAGTAGTACCTCAATCAGTTTTTCCTTCTATTGGTTTTCTAAGTTGTTATTACTCATGATTAATTTCTCCAAGTCCACTTCTGATACTTGTCATGGGTCCCTTGAATCAGCTTCTCCTGTTTCGCATAGATCCATTTGCAGTTTGGACTTCCTTGATGAACGTAATGTACCAGGTCCTCCTTCCTCTTTTTACCCTTGGAGTCATCTGCCTTATTGCAGGCATTAACTTCTATCACATCATCCATATTTTCTCTTAATACTTTGCTCATGCATGGGGTATTTCTCTTCCCATCCTTTTTCACACTTATATCCAAGGAGAAATAAATATTACTAAGTGACATCTAGTTGGTCTCTTAATCCACATTGAACTACGATGCACAGTCAACCATACATCAAAATTATATCCAAGGGGTTTATTTCTTCTTCCATCACCTCATCGTATAACTCCCAATTCCCATTAACGAATGCGACGTACTTTTCTATAGCCCAGACTGACTCATCATTTATGGTCTGCATGACGTCATGATCAGCTGTTTCTGGGAGACCGTGACCTATACTGTCGTGTGGCTCCAGCTCTGCCTCTACCTTATTTGTAAACTTGTATTCTTTCATGTTACCTTCTGTCTCATACATTAGACAGTTAGTTTTGAAATTTACTACCAATCCGTCCGTACTTGTGTATGAAATCAGCATCAATTAACAATGATTCTATCAGTTGACCAGAAATGAGAAAAACATGTTCAAAACAATCATCACCGATGAAAAATGGGATATACACTTGTTTCTTTATTCTGTGACTCCTACTGCACCGTGCTTTGCAATTTTAACTCCAACTTCTCTAGTCCTTGCGACAGTAAATGTGCAGACAGGTCTTCCGTTATCAGGCTAATTCCAGATCCCATATCAATAACCCCTTTCACATTTCCATTCCCAATTTTAATATCAATATGTGGACAATTTTTCATGTTTTCATCATTAATGAAGTATGTCGTCACGTCAGCTTTATTATCCAATAAATTTTTCTCTGCAACCTCTAACATTTCCATTCCATTATTAGTGTAGTGTAGGATAGCAACGCGACATGATGAGTGGTCGGTCAGTCGGGATGTAGCATAGGCCGAAGTGCTACAATTTGTTAAAGCTGATTATGCAACACTATTTATTCTAGCAGCGAAGAGTTCAGATGAGTACAGTAGAATTATACAATATCGAAGAATAAAAGATGACAGCCCAGGTAAGCTATGATAGTAGACAGAGTCGGGGATCAAGTACAGTTGTACTCTTACAAAGCGACTGACACTTCAATCCCGCTCACAATTATGCTAAACGATATTATATATGAAATCTCTTGGGCTTTGGCTCGGGGAGGGGCATCAGTGGGTGCTCTCCAAAATCGCCCTCTGATTGGGCCCCAATTACGTCATTGTCAGCTCCAGTGTGTTACCTTTTATGGTTATACTCTCAACCCTTTCTCATTTAGTAATGAAACTGTTAACACTTAAACTGATGCAGTTGCTTCCCCTGTTCAACAACCATTATAAAATGTGTATTTTAACACAGTGTGGCTTATTTGTTGGACTCTTAAGTTAAAGACTACATTGCTAGGTAAACAGAAACATTACAGTGCTCATAAAGCTAATGGGAGCATTTAACCTCCCATGTGGTGCATTAAAAGGTTTAAATGCATCAGTCACATAAACTTAAAATATGTCTTACACTCTTATACTTTAAGCATGACAAGGATTTATGGTTATGTACAATGTCTTTCTTCACATAATTTCTCCTACACACACTTCATCACATTAGTATTAATTATTGCCTAAACTAAACTTGCCATACCTCAGCAATCTCTAAGATGTGAACAGCGTATGGTCCCATACTCTGTTCCTTTGAAGTTTCCCATCCTGTTTTCCATCTCACTTTCTTGTGAATTCGTGGCCTGATTGTGCAGTGTAGCTTCGGCATTTAGTGCAGACACATTTGTCATATTACAACGGGCGGAATAATTCCTTCTGTTACTTCCTGACCTCCTGTATGTCTCTTGTATGTCGTAACCTTCCTGTTCAGGGTACCTAGATTTTCTCGTGCGTCTTTGTTCTTGGCTTACATATGTTTGTCTCACTGTGTGCATCTTTTCTACCATAACTGCTACATGCATGTGGCCTGTTCTGATTAGACCATTTCTGTGGATTATGGTGTTGACCCTCGATGGCTTCCAGTTTATTTAGTACACTCACTGCATCCTGTATTGTCTGCCCTCCACTAGTTGTAGGTGTCATTGAACAAACATTACCACTCAAGGCATTTCCATTCATTCCATGTGAACATCCATTCTCTATACTTTCAATCATACATGATGAGTTAGATGTGCATGGTTCACTGAATGCATTGTTGCCGGATTGACGTGGCTGCACCCGACTTACATCAGATAAAGTAGAATTATTAGGTTGTACATTTGTATTATTTGCTACCCTAGGTATCTACTCCCTCAACTCTGCTACCTCGCTATCTAGTTCAGCAGATTTCTGTGCATTAGCTAGCTCTGACTGACAGAAACTGTCTCGTACTTCCTGATTATTTTTGTTTACATCTTGCATAAACGTGCTTATTTCTTGTTTTGCCACGTTTAGCTCAGTATTCATTTCCTTATGCAAGTTGTCATGTTGCTCTTTGGTGCTTGTAATGTGTCTTGATACTCTCTCATCAACACTAGTTGATAGTTTATTAAGATCATCCCTAATTGAATGTATTTCATGTCTTGTTTCTTCTCTCAACTGACAGATAGCCTCTGTTACTTTAAATTTTATTGCAAAGTACCGTCTATACACAACAATTGAATATCAGTTGTAGTTTTACAACTGGTTAATCAGGCTACATGTTTCGGCCGTTTTATCCAGCCATCATCAGGCCTACACAATAATATTGTCAATTAAGGCACATTCGTTAACTCTACCAATGGGATCCCATTGTTTACACTGGACCTTTAAGTGCATTTAAAAGCTTACGTTAGCGGTTAAAATACTATTGGATATAAAAACAGGTATAAAACTATATATATTTTTAACTTTCCTTGTAGGGGTGGACGCAAGTAGCCGTGGTGACACTTAGTTGCATAGGATTTATAAAGAGTACTTAGGGCAATCTTTCACCCTGGTTTAATGAATCTTGGTTAGTTACTTAATATTTTATGGTTCAATATTATTGCAAGCCTATTTTATATGCTATGTTATGTTCATGCTTGTGGGCTTTGTACCCTCATATTGCTGCACTTATTCTTGGATTTGTGCGAAGTTGAGCGTTTTTTGTGCAGTTTTTTTGTGTTTCAGTTCATTGTAGTTAACAAACTTTGGTTATTTCGTGCTGTAGTTGTTCTGTTAGTCTATCCGCTAATTTCTGATTTTCTGCCATCAGTTTAGCACCTAATTCTTCATTTGCTTCTGCGTTTTGACTTTGAATTTTATTCAAAGTACTTAAACATCAGCTAATATGTCCCATATCTGGGCTGACCCATGACTATTGTTATCATTGTTAGTTACTATGAATATACTTGGAGTATCTTCACCTATTACAGTAGCAGAATACTGCACATCAGTATTAGTCACTTCTAATGTTTCGTTTCGCAAATGACGGGTATCCATTTTTGTCTAATTTACACTAACTTATTTAATACTGACCTCTTTTGTTGATGTCTGTTCATTGGCGTGTGATATCCATCACTATTGCACTTCACTGTATTTAATTACACAATATTTATGTAACCTATATGACACTACACTACACAACCGTCGGTGATTTGGTAGCTGTAGTCTGCTGGTGTCGCTGATTGTAGGCTAGTTCTCAGTCATCTTCGTTCATGTTGTGTGATCTGATTTACCATCATCTCGTGCCCAAGCGTTGGTCGCCACTTTTCTACACGATCACCCTTTTTAACTTGGTTGTCCTGACGTGCTTACTCTGATAGGTGATCCTCTTGCGGGAAATGGGTGCGGTTCACCGAATCAAATATAGTTTTTGTTAGTTGAAGAATAAAAGACCAACGTGTTGTCACTTGCTGTTTTATTTCACTTCTTATGTGCTCAACGTGTTTTGGACATTAATATATCCATAGTCAGGAGCTTGCAACTATTCTGTTGAATTACCACATTGGTCGTTTTGTTCTCTAAAGGTGGAGGAGTTAGCATTAACGTAAATTATGGTATGTAGTGGTGTGTGTTTGATGTGACGTGCTTTGTCACTTTGTTGTAGTTGGTAAGCGTATTTCTGTCGATACTGACTGTTATGGTGTTTTCTGCTTTGTGATTACTGTGTTCTCATGTGTGTAGTATGTTTTATTGGTTGATTGATAATGCTTTGTTAATATACAATGTTATTGTGAATTTGAGATTGCACATACCTTGGTTCGATGTATGTTAGAGTTTCGGTGTGGTTGGGTTGGAGTGGTATCCGTGTTACAGGCTGAAGTAAAACTGGTCTTTTGAAGTTTTGATCAGGTTGGCTATGGTATTTCGGCATCTGAATGCTATATTAACGTTTGTGTTTCTGAATATGTGTTCAAAAGACCACAACATTCCGCCCCACTACAAATGGGGAATTTACCAACTGACATGGAACACATGCAACCTGTCGTATGTAGGCCAAACGAGCCTAGCCTGAACATATGTTTCCAAGAACCTATAAGATACATTAGGAACAACAATCCCCAATCAGCATACGCCCAGCATACACGTATTATACAAAACCAGCATGAATATGGCCAAATGAATAGTAAAATGACCTTGCTAAAACCCCTAAATAACCCAAGCTTGCTCATTCCTTACGAGCAATACTACATCCAAACCCTTTACTGAGAAAGCAAACTCATTCTGGGGCAAATCCCAGGAGAAATAAACCCCCTATTTCAAACTGTCATTAACCCCTAGCCCCCACATTCCACATGAACAGACCAGTTGTGCTTCAGCCTGCAACACGGATACCACTCCAACCCAACCACACCGAAAATCCAACACACATTGAACCAAGGTATGTGCAATCTCAAATTCACAATAACTTAGTATATTAACAAAGCATTGCCACTCAACCAATAAAACATACTACACACATGAGAACACAATAATCACAAAGCAGAAAACATCATAACAGTCAGTATCAACAGAAATACGCTTACCAACTACAACAAAGTGACAAAGCACGTCACATCAAACATATACCACTACATAACATAATTTATGCTAATGCTAACTTCTCCGTCTTCACAGAACAATACGACCAATGTGGCAATTCAAAAGAACAGTCGCAAGCCCCTGATGATGGATATACTTGTATTAATGTCCGAAACATGTTGCGCACATAAGAAGTGAAATAAAATAGCAAGTGACATCAAGGTTGTCTTTTATTCTTCAACTGTCACAATGATGCACGGTCCAATAAACATAAGATAGTTTTTGTAATTTGTTCCTTTTTGGGTAATTCCCCGGCATCTGAGTTCTAATTGCTGACGTTTTGGAACTCACTGTCGGTTCTCTAAAGAGAACAGAGAGGGCAGCACTGAAGACCCTAAAGGATAACGTGGATCTCACCATCCTACCAGCAGACAAAGGAAATGCCACGGTGGTACTTAACACCTCAGACTACAAACAGAAGATTTCTTCCCTTCTTCAAGACCCAGCTTACAGAAAACTAACCAAGGATCCCACAGATTCAATAGAATGGAAAACCACGGCATTGCTCAAAAAATCATCACTAACTGAAGAGACACGCCGACAGCTAGGTCCAGCCGGCTCCAGACCACCTAGATTGTACGGGCTGCCCAAGATACACAAAGAAGGCATTCCACTAAGGCCCATTGTGAGCAACATTGATGCCCCCACATATCAACTCTCCAAGCACCTATCAGGACTTCTCAACCAATACATAGGAAAAACAGC
>Ga0123355_10019323_pt1 | contig 10846 bp, 6 predicted proteins | sample TergutEmb28metaG_3_FD_89872 | JGI IMG/M metagenome (GOLD analysis project Ga0123355, IMG submission 89872) | Embiratermes neotenicus P1 segment gut microbial communities from Petit-Saut dam, French Guiana - Emb289 P1 | ecosystem: Host-associated > Arthropoda: Insects > Digestive system > Gut ...
ATATTTTCAGTTTAATAGTATAAAGTGTACTGTATAATATATTTTCAGTATAATAGTGTAAAGATCGTCAGTTTTTCATTCTAATTTCCATTCTCCTTCATCCAATTGGGTAGCTGTTCATCTCAGCCTTTGGTGAGTTTTTGCCCTTTTATAGTGTGCTTTTACTATTTTATAAAACTTATCTTTAAACAGTGGGCAGCATCCAGAACGAATTAAACGATTTTCTATAGAAACCTACGTGAAATCACGTTTCAGCTAACGAATGTGATCCCGGAACGAATTGTCTTCGTTAGCCGAGGTATAATTGTACTTGTTCCGGGCACCAAAGAACGTAGCTGCGCCACTGGTAGGGGGAATGTACGGAAAGTCGGGGTGGAGTGGTTGGCACTCCTGTCGAGTATTCGACACGTCGCATGTTACAGTTTCGACCAGAGGCCGCCCATACTGAATGATGTGTTTCGCGCTGTACCTCTGCTGCTGCCGGTAAATCCTGTATTGTAATAATTTTCACATAACTTTAACATTGCCAGCCAACAATATAGATTGCTGTTGCAATGGCGTACTGGTATTGTGCATTTCACCATTTACAACTGACAAATCTATGTGCTAATGCTGTATGTGTCTTACTTACTTACTCCATGGTGCAGAGTCCTTCTTGAGAAGCCAACTGGTTTGCAGCTAGTCAAGAAATTCCCCGCATTTCACGAAACCCGAAGGTTCATTACCGCACTCACAAGCGTCCGCCACCTGTTGTCTCCAGAGGAATCATCGCGCATGTGAGTGTTTCTGAACATTAATGTTTTACACGGAGGGGTTATTAGCACCTCGCCCAACCCCCAAGCTGGAGGACTACCCCTCTTCGGCTGTCCGCGACTGCTTATTCAATTTATTCGCAGCTACCCACCTTATCGGAGGCCGTTCCTCTATCCGCAACTTGAGGACGCGCCATGCCGTGGTGACAGGGACCCACTACATGGGCATTAATTCATACTAAAAGACACATAACAGCTGTATGTGTCTTTTAGTATGAATAAATGCTCCCTGAAGCTGACTGTAAATAATAGCCAAAACATGTAGCAGTAGTTGCCCATGTACGGCTAAGTGCCATTGGATAGTAATTAACTTTGTACCCGTGATAGTGTCTCAAATAATACCACAGTTGCTCACTGCCAATTTATCACTAATCTTCGGTTCACAAACTAACTTAACAACCAGAGTTGCTAATCAGGGCTAGCTGGAGAATAAACAAGAACCAAAGATTGTTTGCTGTCTTCTGGAATGTGACAACGTGTAGTTTGATAAAAACGTGCTGCTTCCTTTATAAGGACGTCGTACTAATGGACGCAACAGGTTCGTCTGAAACGTCGGTGTAGCCTACAGTGTATGAGCGTGAACGGCAATGTTCATTAGTCACCGTTGTGAAAACCTGAACCTTCGCCGTCAAAGACAGTTTTCTGAGCAGTGGGTAACGTGCAGCAAATTGTGTTGAAGGTAGGAGCCGAATTTTGAGATGATATTTAAATGAGTTGGGGTGGACACATGACGCCATTATCCTCTAGGCGAAGTTATTGAGCCAATTGAACAGTGCTGCTACGTGAGAAGAGCGCAGCCGTTAGTTACGCCAGATGACGTCTCAGTTGAAAGTTACTGTCCCTGTATAGATTTCTGTACCGTTACCGTATCTGGTTACGTTTCTCCCTATGTATTGTATGTAATTTCATTTCAGTAGCTTGTTCTGTCGTTTATTCCATGGATAGAAGGTGGCTTTATAAAACTGTATTTCAAGATTTTTTTCACGGCCGCCTGGGAGAAGGCAGCAGTGGCGTGCAGAGCAAGTGTTGGCAGGAAACTTGGGAGAAGGCTGCAGTGTCGTGCAGTGCAAGTGTTAGCAGGAAACTTGGGAGAAGGCAGCAGTGGCGTGCAGTGCAAGTGTTGGCAGGAAACTTGGGAGAAGGCAGCAGTGGCGTGCCGTGCAAGTGTTAGCAGGAAACTTGGGAGAAGGCAGCAGTGGCGTGCAGTGCAAGTGTTGGCAGGAAACTTGGGAGAAGGCTGCAGTGGCGTGCAGTGCAAGTGTTAGCAGGAAACTGTAGCACACAATGTAGTGATGTGAGACGGTGTAATGTAGGTTTAATGAGTGTGACCGGCTTCAAGTTTCTTAATATTAAGCAATTATAGCAATTAGTATACAGGACGACAAATTTAACTTTCCGTCAATGAAATGTATGAAATTAACTGGCATACCGAAAATAAAGTCCCTGTGCGCGTCATGAAGACGTGTGCGGGAGAGGAGGTGTAGCTCCACGCATCCTTAAGCTGGTCACTAGATGGAGGTGAGTGGTCGACTTCACGCCTCGGCCACTTTACCAGTGGGGAAGGGGGCAGGTGGGTCCCACAACTGATAGGGAATTTGTGAGGTAAAGAAGCTTGTGATGACTACGTGTATAATGTTCGCTAATAGCACAGACGACATTTGGAAAGCTGTACCGCCTTCAGTTTTTCTTGCTGTCTGTTTCTTTTCTGTATGTTTCAGACCGTAGGACACACGAAAGTACGTTCCACCAATTGCAAAATGTGAAATAATGACGTAGCGTGCAGGAACTTTTACTCATATTTAAAACATCACATTTTTTTTTATTATGCTTGACATAAATTGAACAAAAACAAAATTCAACAGCACGGAAAACCACAGTTTTGGCAGCATGTTCAGTGACGTGGTGCGAAATGTTTGGGTCTAGATTTGGAATTTGCGTATCAGTGTTCATTTGAAAATTTGGTTTCCCCGTATGTTACCATATACCACGTAGTCTACTTATCGGTCTGTTTTTTGATAAGCCTGCCACGCACGGATTAGTACGATTCTGGAGTCAATTTTAACACCCCTTTTAGTCCGTAAAGACAGCTGGGTCTATTGCGGTTTTGTTTGTTCGGTTCTAAAGACAGCGGCCTGGTCCTTAAACCTAGCTGGCCAGACGCCTTGTTTTTTGTCATCTGCAGATTCTGCCCCAAGCATTTTGTTGAAATCATTCAGTTTGGGTTTCATGCGGGGAATTACCACTAAAATAAGCTGGGCTGGCCTGGTAGCACTCTTAGTATAGCCTGTTAGCTTCTTAATGACCCTGCTTCTGGAATTGCTGGGACTTTTTGTGCACCAGTAAAACATGCAACGAAAATGAGATTCTGCTTAGAGTTTTAGATTCTTGTGACCGTGCATCGTGAATATAAGGTGAAGAGAGAGAACCAACAAGATGCAACTAGTTTCGTTGTTTATTATTAAACTTCTATCTCAACATGTTTCAGACATCATTATGCCCATCATCAGGAGAATAAGACCGTGTCCTACTGCATGTGGTGTTCTGCGTGGGTGTGTGGGCTGTGGTTGGCTGTGGTCTTGCCCACAAGACTACAGCCAACCACAGCCTACACACCCAGGCAGAACACCACATGCAGTAGGACACGGTCTTATTCTCCTGATGATGGGCATAATGATGCCTGAAACATGTTGAGATAGAAGTTTAATAATAAACAACGAAATTAGTTGCATCTTGTTGGTTCTCTCTCGCTCTTCACCTTATCTGCTTACAGTCTTTGAGTGACACGTCCCATAACCAAATTTTATTAAAGTCCACCGGATGGCACTGTACTTGCAGCATGTGGACGGATATGACATCCTTATTATCTCTTCGGTTTATACACTAAGTGGAAGGAAGACGGTTCTGGGTGCAGTGGCGTGGTGCTTCTAGTCCCACGGACCTTGAGTGGCCCAGACTGCTGCCCCTTCGCCAGTTGCGTAATAATTCTGCCTCGTCTGGTCAGCGACTTCCTCTACATTGCACGACCTATTTCTCTTGCCCACTGAGGACTGAGGCCGAGATAAGAGTCCATTGGCGGTCGAGTGGGCTAGGTTCCTGCATCATATACGGCAGGCGCCGGCCTCAAATCTCACCAAGATACCTGGTATCCTAACTGGGGATTGTTCTGGCTTTCCTTAGTATGTCAAAATAGTTGCTCCAATAAGGCGAGGACAACGTTTATACACATCTTGCCATTCGACGCTATGTAGACGGAAGTACTGACAGCGTCGTTAAATAGACCGTTAATAAATAAGTAAAGTAAATAGGCTTACGCGGATAACAAATAAAAATAAATGAATAAAACAGCGTTTCTCAAACTATGTTCCCCGAAAGACTGGTGTTCCGTGAAAAAACGAGACATAAAAAATAGACCTTTTATAAAATTTACATTTAGCATATTTGGTCACAGTTTGAGATACCCTAAGAGTGTACAGAAGGCCTGTCCAGCGAGCACTATATTTTAACCTGGACCTTGAGATCAAACCGCACTCTATAGTCCCACGACAGACGGAAGTTTTGTTGTTCCTCTCCACTCTTCAGATCAAGTAAGGGTGACAGCGGAGAGTGTGCATTATCATTCTACCCACCCAGGTATTTATGCAAGTCCGAGTACTTTTTCTTGTTTGCGCTGGTGCCTGGAATCAGTACTGATTAAGCGCGTATGCCGGTGTATGGTTCATTTATCGAAACTGCCAGTAGCTCTGACTGTGAAGTCTAATGGTAGCATGGTTTAGTGAATGATGGATTGTACTGGGCGTGTAGGAAGTCGTCGTATCCTGAGGCATTAATCCAGGATATGTGTGTTAACACTGAGAAAACTCAGACACAGTGTGACAGGCCAGTCTGCGGACCCAGATTTGAACCCAGGCCAAAAATACTGTGGAATACGGCCCTCCCGACCACGATATTTTGTTGGTGGATGTTACAATTTTATGTTTTATGTGCTAGTGCCAATTACTGGGTGACAGTGAACTATTTTTTTTTTGTCGTAGTAGATTTTAGAAAAATATAAAATTTTGACCCCATAAAAGGCTGCGGATTTTGTGTTTATTTGAATTAATAACACCTGCTTTAATCCTGATTTTCTGGGGCATGACGCAGAGTAGTCTGATACATAGGTAGCAACATTCTGGTGGTAACTGATGCGTCCAGCTTCAGGGTTAGAAGTAAGACGAGCGGGAAAATCGGTGCATAATACAACAGATTTCGATCTGATAGACGAAATGCTGTAGTTGTACCGTGTAGGAGGAGGCAACAGGTTTCTCCGAAACAGCGATACCTAATTACAGTAGTACATGGCTGTGGACTGGATATGTCCTTAAAGGGCGTAATCTTCATACTGCTGCAGTGAGAGTCTCTGCTTTCGAGACGTGGCTACAGTGCTGCGATATTTTGTATGACAATATATTTGTTCAACCATAAATTATTTGCCGAAATTTTCTGCTGGATTCTTTAATTATCACTTTACGTTTTCTGTCAGCATGAGGTGTGGCCTGAAGTGTTCTCACAAAAAGCCTTTGTTTCTTTCATAAGGGCATTGTGACTTCTGAAGGTAGTTTCAGCCCGAGAAAATAAAGATTAAAATTTAAAAAAACCTGATATTTTGTGTGGGTGCGATATTTTCTCTGTCTTTGTAAGGCATAAATACAGGCTTAAGTGTTGGAAAGCAGGGTGATGTGAATATTTGAACAGAAGAGCTGGAGAATAAGAGGAGGAAACAACATAGCGTGGAGCTGCGTGATGTGTGGTTCTCGTCGTGCATAATTGGGGTGGTCAGATCAGAGTGAGATAAACATACATGTGACACGAGTGGGAGAGAAGAGAAATTCGTACAAATTATTTGTAGGATAACTGAAGGAAAGAGTCCATTTGGAAGGTGGTAGGATAGTGCTGACAGGGACTGTAAAGAAATAAGTTGCGACGTCGTTGACGGTTTATGTCAGTCGTGATAGGGACCAGAAGCAGGACTTTCTGAAGACGGTACTGAACCTTCACGTCGACTATCTGAGCAGTTGTTTGTTAGCTCTTTTCCTTGCGTACATGGTGGTCCTGTGCCAAGCTAATGCCGTGTGGGCACAGGAAGTGGTCACTAGTTGTTACAGCAGCTCTCTTGCTTCCTCCCACTGGATTTGAGCCTCTGGTTCACATTGAATGTTGCCACAAAAATACAAGCATACCCTTTACTATATCTACTTCGCTTTCATTTCTCTTTGGTGCGGATCTCAGCGGAAGTACTATGTCTACTTTCCTTCAGTCCCTACAGATACATGCCTAGATTCCTTCTCTTCAGGTCATTATCACATCTCCGGCCATAATCATGCTGTCACTTCTCGTCGGCGCGATCTAACCTGCACAGATGGCATAGCGTGTATACATTAACATAGAAAAGAGCAACATACTCGTAATATTTAACATAGGCGTACAGGAAGTAGGGACTGTTACGTATAAAATTCTAGTTAAAGTAACTGTAACTATCATGTTCAGATGATGGTCTTTGTATGGGTATTTGCACCGTGTAGGGGACATATGTGCCGGTCCCAGTGACCGCGCGGCCTAAGGCGTAGGTCTGCGGCCGCTCGCCTGCTGAGATCGTTGGTTCGAATCCCACCTGAGGCATGGGTGTCTGTCTGTTGTGAGTGTTGTCAGGTAAAGGTGTCTGCGACGAGCTGATCACTCGTCAAGAGGAGTCTTACCGGCTGTGATATGTCGTTGTGTGTGATCTAGAAACCTCAAGAATGAGGAGGCCTTGGCCCGCGTTGGGCCGCAGCGCCACAGGGGGAGAGGTCATATGTTCTGGCATTTCGGAATAACTTACTTCTTCCATCTTCAGGGTAACTGAATTGGTTTGGCTGGATTCTGATATGATGCGAAGGAAAATTTTCTGTCGGTTATAGGGATGATTTAGAGGTGGATGGGCCAATGACAGCTACAGACCGCGGAAGGGGGAATATGATTGTTCCGAGCAAAGGGGAGGGAAGATTACTAGAATTTCCACTGTACCTAATGTCATCTCTGTGAGTTCAGTGAGCCTTGCTCTGTCACTCAGGCGGACTGACGTGGATTCAGAATGTTTGGGAACACGGTTTGACTACAAGCGTGTCATCATTAGATATAATGACGTAACAAGGAGCATTATCATGGTACTGTTCACCACTTGCCGACTGCGTGTCTACATAAAGAATCCTGGATCCATTGTAGCAGTGGCCATTCTACCGTACCGCTCTGCACTTCGCCCGTAAGCCTCGCTTCTACCCAATTTAACGCCAATTAAGTTTACAGATAAGAAAATTTTACAAAGAATCTGGCAGTTCGCTGTGTGGGTACGACGGGAACATTAAAAGAACACTAAAGGTTTGAGGCAGTCACCCTTTGAATCCTCAGGTATATCCTCCCTCACAGACAAGTGGATCTTCAATTACAGATACCAACGAGTGAATGCTGTTTAGGGGAATAATCGCAGTTTGTTCTTAGAATCATAAGAAAACACTCACGTTTACCGTGTTGTAAAATACAAAGCCTTGATTTCAAGTACATGGTTCGTGCAGACACCATCATGCTTTAAAGGTTTAAATGGTGTATGGTTACTAGACAATGAACCGATGGTCTATGTTGAAGTGAGAATTGGGCTATTGCAGTTGCTCTTCGACTTGGAATCTTGTGTTGAATGTGGCTGAAGTTCGTTGCATGAATTGTGTACAATGCGCCTAATTGTAAACTGGTATCTTTTCCGTCCGTGCTCATACCACGTAGAGAGCGGCGGTTAACTGTGGTACTGGGATAGCGTTGTTGATGTAATGACTGCGTAAGGGACGACCGAAGAATCGTGACTCGATTCCCGGCAGTGGCAAGAGTAATTGTTCTCTTCTAAAAACCATCCAGACCGACTGTGAGGCCCCCAAAACCTCCCATTCAGTGGGCACCTGAAGTTCTTTCCTTTATGTTTTTTTTTTTTCTGTTTTGTCAGTTTCCAGCCCCCTCCGCCCTGCTACGAACCACGCTGCCTTCGTATAGATGTACGAGGTCATACAGAGCCGAAATGTCATACTCCATAACAGCAGAAACCCCCCAGATTTTATCAACGCAAACTGTGCGAACAAGTCAGGGAGTATAGTCTGCGTATAGCGACTTGCTCTGTTGCATTGGCTGTATCATTGACGCTACATTTTCAATCCGTGGGGGCTACTCTTCCGTGCTGTTTTATAAATACTGTGTGACAGGTTCTTCGGACGAATGAGGTCCTCCAGTGTAATATTTGATCAAACTCAGCCCAGCGGTTGTGGGCACAGGATAAAAATGTCAGTAGTCGATCCGTGAGATTGTGAGACCTACAGTAAAAGTGTAGCGATCGTAAGATGCTTGCTGCATTTTTTCTATAGCTCTTTTTTTCGGTGCTTCACGTTCCGGCGAGTATAACACGAGCTCATTTCGATTTAGACGTTGTAACAGGATGAGAGAAGTGGGTTAGCTTGGCTTCAAACGTGGATTCGGAAATTGAAAGGGTTGAAGGTTGGGCTAGAGAGGAGCAGCCTGTCCGTTGTGCCAGTACAAGAGAATGCCATTCATTTAATTCTTAATTTCGGAAAAATAAAGCAGAGATTGAGAGAAAAAATTGTGGAAAAGAAGTGGTTACTGATGAAAGAAGAGATGGCATTTAAGAAAACTGGTGAACCGAAAATACCGAAATGAAAAATTTAGGTTAATATTTGAATGGAGAAAAATGTAATCTGGAGCACAACACGACAAAGGAGAACAGGTAATATCATAATGGCTTGAAATGCCGGTAGATCAGAGTGGGTAGAATAGCAAAAGATGTTCCAATTAATAAGGTTCATTGGGCTGCGCTTTGCAAAAAAAAAAAAAAACTAATGTTAGCGGGCGCAACACCGCACTGTAATAATGTATTCTTAACTAAACTAATATGTCATGCATCTTATATCTTTTTCTCGATACGGTCTTCGAATCGCATAAAGGTTGTGTGTAGCTTATAGCATCCGTTACTGTTGTCCGAATTTGACCAAAACTGTATTATGTCCACAGACGTCAGCAAAATTGTCTAATATCAAACTTAGTAAAATCTTATTCAGCAATTTTGTGTTTGTTATATGTGAACAGATATACAGGCATGCTGAATCTAATTGTCGAACTTTTGCGAATCTTCTTTACGAAAGCGCCAGATATGTTGTATTATGTGAAATGCATGTCTTCTGTTAGAAACATTTTTGTTTGTAGCGAATATTTAAGGAATACCACTACCGGATATCCTCGCCGTGTTCCCCTGTGCTTCGCTCTGGTGCTGCTTTCGCCGTCTGTTCACATCCGATCTGCTTTGCCGAGTTTATCTTGTCTTAGGTGAGGCTCAGGGAATACTGGGAGAGGGGGATTGCTTGTCGAGCCGATTGGTTTATGGATGCTTATGCGTAAGTTGATAATAAACACGCGTTATTTTTTGTTGAGGATTAATTCCTGTTTGTTTTACTCAAAAATCAAGCAATGCCCAGATAAGTTATAGGATCACAGCACCGATGTTCGCCACGTCTTATTTTGTTAAAAAGTTTTATCAGAAAAAGATTACATGCTTTAAGACGAACTTACATGATGATTTGTTCGAGATGTGAATCAATTTATATGGTTGTCCCGGTATTCAGGAACAGTCCATTTTTTGTAGGTGTCTGTTTTTTTTTCTCTTATTAGCTGTCTCTTGAACACTGGTTTCAATATTTTCTGGTTACCAGGAACGATGATTTCCTTAGCAACGGCACGTAATTTTCGCGTGGGCGTTTTTCTGTTCCCAGCTACAAATGATTTAATGAAGAACTTGTCAGGTAAACTTACATCAGTGAAGGCTTGTTCAGTTGTTCAGTTAATGATCTTTAGCCTGTAAGTTCAGAATTTCGAAATTGAAGACTACGGTATCAATTTCCCTTGCTGATGGCTCTTTCTTTGAAATCACTGGTTGTGTCAGTATGCGGGGGTTATTTTGGCTTCAGCGTATTGGGATGACGGACTCGAAACTTCCACTCGCCTACGTGAGCAGCTAAGGGTACAGATATTTGTACAATGTGGTACACACCTTGCCTGTGACATTTCTTTAACCAATTTTCAAGGCTGGACTAGAACCAGGCCTGCCAAGGGATGTTCGGCTCCAATACAATTTTACCAGTTCTTCCACTGTATACTGCGTTATATCTTCAGCGCATTCAAACGTGTAATGTGTCCGTGTGCATAATTAAACACGAAGCCATGAAGGCGTGTGGGGGGAGTTGAAGTATAGATTCACGCATTCCTAACCTCGGCAGTAGTTGGAGATTAGTGGTCAGATTCAGTTTCCGGCCGCTTTATACCCAGAGCAACAGCGGTCGCTTCACATTGAATAAGCGGCTGTACAGGCCTCGTCGAGCTGGACACTTTGGAGATGAGAAAGAATTTCTTGTCCCTCCGGTGAATCGAATCCCGGTTCCTGCAATAAACGACTCTCTTCGGCCATCAGTTATGCAAGATCGCAGGTACTATACTCGTACAGGCCAGCTGAAATGTGATGGCACATGCGCAGAAACCAGATTTCGTCGTTCGGCGAAGCGGACGAGTCCATTTAAATCTGCGGTGCACGTCAGTTCAGTCGACTACTGGCAGTCGAGGTGTGCGCATCAGCGGTAGTAATGCTGGATACACCATGTTACGAGGTAGTGTGAAGGGTACTGGCTACCCACTCCATTCGCCAGTTCCCCCTTCACTTCCCCTCCCGTGCGTCACTGTGTGCCATCACATTTCAACTGGAGGCTACAATATGGTAGTAGACAGGCTGTACACCGCTACACATTCGTCGCCCGCGTGTTCATGTCAGGTTCAACACCTCTTGCGGGTCAAAGTTGGAAGTGTTTCCTAATCGGCTGCCTCCCCCCCCCCCCCCCTCCTGATACACCCAAACCCCCCCCCCCCCCCCCCTCCTCCCCTTTGGTAAATAATTTTCGTGTCCAAACCCCCCCTGCGCGGGGACC
>Ga0123355_10019324_pt1 | contig 10845 bp, 6 predicted proteins | sample TergutEmb28metaG_3_FD_89872 | JGI IMG/M metagenome (GOLD analysis project Ga0123355, IMG submission 89872) | Embiratermes neotenicus P1 segment gut microbial communities from Petit-Saut dam, French Guiana - Emb289 P1 | ecosystem: Host-associated > Arthropoda: Insects > Digestive system > Gut ...
TGCTCAGGATGAGCAACTCCCCAGCCTTCTTTGAACCGGGTGAGAGAGAGAGAGAGAGAGAGAGAGAGAGAGAGAGAGAGAGAGAGAGGGGGGGGGGGGGGGAGAGGGGGAGGGGGAGAGGGGGGGGAGGAGGGGGGGGGGGGGGGGAGTGTATGCATATGAAGGACTGGGTCTAACCAATCTTCTCCCTCTTTGTAACTAGACTTCTTTGTAAATTAAAGTTCCTAATACTTATGGTCTATTTTGCCTCCCCCCACCCCCACGTGTTATACCCACGTGACGCCCAAGCCTTCACCTTTGCACCTTTGTTTTGTTTTTCTTTTCAGTGCAATAATTAAGAAGTTACACTGTACATTGTGTACTGGTGTAGTTAGAAATGCCGTGTGACGTCAGTAAGCATCACTTTAACCACTGCTGTAAATACTTGTACTTGCACGAGTGTATATACGTACATATGTATTCATGCATGTACGTACGCATGTATGCACCTACAGCATGTATGTATATGTGTGTGTATGTATATATATGTATGCATGTATGTAAATATGTATGCCAACTACTGTTAACATGTAGAAACTCTATTATTTATGTAGTACTACAGCAAGAAAATAAACCAAACATATACACTATACTAATTCATAATCTAAGTGTACTTATGATCAAGATTATGTGCTGGTTACATCACCTCTGCAAGCGACAGGCTGAACTTTGAATTCCACTCTATCACGACAATAAGCACAAACCGTCTTTTCACGCACAGTCGAAGGTTCATGGGATTGTACTCATTTTCCACATGTATGCCTTAAGTAATTTTAGACAAGATCCGCTCGATCTTTAGCGCTACGCTGTGACTATGTTTTTAGTACGATTGTTATGTAGTCTTGTCATTTTATATTTGACTTTTAACAATTAGTATGCAATTGTCATATAATCTTCCCGACTTACTGAACTGGTCACTGACGACATCTGAATAAATCCGAAACATGTCTTATTATACGTGAGATATGACCTAATGCAACGTATATTGATTTATTTTCTTACAGTATATTTCATATAATTATGTGTTCCGCATGATCTCACAATCAGCAAGGTTCATCTCCTTGAAGAGCGTTTACTGTTTCATCTTCGAATTGAAAACAAAATATATTATTATGATGAACGTCAGGTTTCAAGGGACAGAAATACTCACAGTGCCCCACACACACTAAGATCGCCGCAAAGATCGCAGTGTTTCATACACGAACATAAAGAATCACGAAAACTTATCTGTCGTGCTCTATGTTTTTTAAAAGCGTGTGTGCATTAGGAATGCTGAAGAGATGCCAGGTGCGTCCAGCAACTGGCACGGGTCAGTTCCAATGAGCACCGAGAGAATTTGTCAGAAGAAAATGAGATAAATTTTATTGTTCAGAAGAGATTCATATGAGGGATGGGTAAGCAATTTTACCCTAATATATTTCGGGAAGAAGATAAACTGAGATTTTAAATTCCGTGAATATCCGTGAGATTTTAGATTCTGTCAGCTGTGAATATCAAGATTACAGTCTTTAGAAATGCGATACCATGTAGTTTGTTCGGTGGGCTCCAACTTCTGGGATAGCAGTTACCTTCGATAAATCAGTAATTATCTACCAAATTACAACACACTGTACTCTAAACACAGTAATATTTATAAATATTTACTTTTCTCTTTCTAGGTTATTGGGAAGATTTAAAGTAGCATTGTTACTGGAGACACGTAATTAGGTGGCTAATATTAAAATATATGGGAAATAAATAGGTTGGATTTGGCGAAAAACACTGGGCCGTTTTGAACTCGGCATGAAGCTTGGGATCCCATGAAAACCAGGGAAATTTCCGCATACGTATACACTGTCAAATTAGCAGGACACTGCCCTCTTTAGATGTACAACGTATGATAGTTCATTAAAAAATCAGTGTCAGAAACGACAGGATTGGCAGTATCTCATGACTACTGACATTATGAAGTTAGTACTTCTCTTCTTTGGATGTACATACACTGAACCCCGCTATTCTCTCTGGATTTTCACCCACAATCCCTACTATTTTCTCTCTCTCTCTCTCTCTCTGGATGTCCATCCACATTCTCTACTACTCTCTCTCTCTCTCTCTCTCTCTCTCTCTAGCCGACCTCCCGCTGGGAAGTAGATGAAGAACTCAAGCCATGCTTATTGTGACCTACCAAACAGCAACCGGACTTTATTAATAACTCAAAGCATTAGAACAGCCCGCCACTTGGCACACCAGGACCTTGCGTAGGGGGCTAATCCCATCCCGCTTGTGCACCCATCGAATAAGGGTACACTGTTGCAACTGTGGCATAACAATTTGACATTCAGGGGACCGTGCATCGTGATATATTCTTATAATAAAACCAACGAGATGCACTAATTTCTCATATTTATTTTTGGAATGAAACTCTACATGTTGCGGACAGTTTCTCTGTCCATCATCAGCAGTTTAGCACTGTACACACGGCAATGGTATATGTCATACAGGGTTTGCTGACAGCTAGCTAGCGAGATCCATCCGGATCCCGCTGGCTAGCTGTCAGCAAACCCTGTATGACATATACCATTGCCGTGTGTACAGTGCTAAACTCCTGATGATGGACAGAGAAACTGTCCGAAACATGTAGAGTTTTATTCCAAAAATAAATTTGAGGAATTAGTGCATCTCATTGGTTCTATTAAAAGACTATGTGACTTAACACTTTACGATAACTGGTGCCACCAAGCCTCACAATGTGTGTTGCACAACTACTTATCAGAACGCCATTTTGAGGCAATTGGAAGAATATTTGAAATATACAGTGACATCTGTAGCAATCTGAGCAGTAAATCTGAACACACTATAGATGAAAACCCAAGGAAGTCTCAGGAGGCCATGCGTGTGATATAGTGCATACATGCTCAAGTACGCTGAAATGTTCGTAAAGCGCCATGAGAACATTCCTTTACAGCCCTTTTTGTGCATGGAATAAAACTCGGTTTAGATTGACAAATTATCATAATGTGTTGTGTTCATAGTAGAAGATAAACGTCATTTTAGGTATAAATTAGTTTCTCCTGAAAACATTCACGGGGATCGAAAAAGTTAATCAGAAACGATGCTTTACACAATGGTCTTACGGGCGGTTTCTTCTCAAGTGACGACTGAGGCGGCAGAATCTTCCGAAACGCTTTTGATTGCCTAACAAAATGAATCAAGCCACGACGCTGCGAAAATATCATATCCAATATTCTTATTTCACATATTGGCCCACCTGATAGGCAGTGTACATTATCTACAACGTTTTATTTATGTTGAACCTGACGACACTGTCAGCGGGCCGGAATGTGCAGTGCCAAATTGCAGGTTTATTGGTAAAAATGGATATGGAAGTAAGCGGAATGCCTTCATCTTTGAATAATTTGAAGTAATAACCAGGAATTCCCTTATTTTCAATCACGTCCTGTCATCCACGTATCCTTGAACCCTGTTTATTTACCAACACTTTCTGAGGTCGAACTTCATTTGACAGTTAAAACTGTTAACATGCTTATCTGGAAGACAGGCGCACTCTAACTATAATCCTGGTAGTCGGCTTAGGTAGAGAGAGGAAGTTCGTAATTTCTTAGAAATTATATACACCATAATGGATCTCTGCCACATTCTTTGACAAAATGATTGTTTTGTCGCTCACTCAAGAGGGCTTAGGAAGCCATCTAACACGCAGTTGTCGCGGGATGGACTATGGTCATGCAGAAATATTGTCTACAGAAGTGGAGAATGAAGGAACTGATAAGACGATGTACTATTAAACAACAAATCGTTGCGGTTGCCATCACTGTATGCATACTTCATCACGCGCTGATACAAATTAACTCCAACAAAGAGAGAGTAAACCCATATAAGTGAAGACGTGAGAGGAACATATATTGACAGTGACTTCTCCTAGTTTAACATTTGTCCTACCAGGGTTGGTACTTAAATTTTAGCGTATGGTTTATGAAACACGTATTATTTGAACAGAAAAAGATAAAATTATTTAGTTAAAAAAAAACGCTGTCGAAAGTCAAACAGGGACATGGCTGCCTGTCTTAAAAGTGCTGAAAACTTTCATGTCTCTTAGGAATCTAAAATTATCTTCTAGGGGTGTTTCCAACGTGCTTTCGCGTATGCAAGCTCAGGTACATAAAAGTTAAAGGGAAAGCGGTGTTGGAAGGGGGAGGGACTGCCTAGTGCATCCCGGTTTATTTGAAGGACGGTTAAGAATATTCCCTTAAACTAAATTAGATAAGTGTTGTTCGTGGCAATATCTATACCAATTATTGTTATGTAAAAGCGAAATTTATATTCTCAAACGAATATAGATATTGATTTTTTCCTCACAGAGGAGTCTTTTGTAAAGTACACTACGAAGATCAACAAGTTAATCGCATTATTGTGGTAATCATACACAACACACAAATCCACGGTTCGCACACAGTACACAAGTTGTGCATGTTATAGCATGTGGCAGGCCTACATTGATTTATCGCTGTTCTTGAAAGGGTTAATTACTCGGGTCTAAATCTTATAAAAGTTCGCAGACTCCAGATTCAAAAGCGCGACGTTCCAAACCGCCAGAAGCTTAAAACAGATGTAATAACAAACATTATTACAGCCAAAAATTAGTAAAGCATCAAAATAAAATTTATTTTCTTCACCAGCGAATAAGCGAAACGGTAGCACGCCTACGTGTAAGAAGGTCGGAAGTTCTTAGTGAAGTATTATCAACCAGTCTGTGACATCGTCTAGTCTGATAGTTGGGTACTAAAATTTTCGAGAAAGGCTCCCCTCTTTCTCCGGTGTCGTAAAGTGACTTCTACCCTGAATGTGGAAATATTTCTACCCTGAGTGTGGAAATATTTCTACCCTGAATGTGGAAACATTTCTACCCTGAATGTGGAAATATTATGATGTTCTGCTTTGAACCGTTCGTAACCACCTGGCAGACCCACAAGCAATTCAAAGTTTTATATACATCTCCTGGCCACTTACAAAAGATGCTCTGCAGCATCCTTCGTTAAACAATTCCATACTGCGAAATCTGAGGTTCTTACAGCAGCAATGAAAGGTTACGCCGTGCCGACAGTCTTCACGGATTGACAGACCCAGAAGACGGAGGACAGCACTCTCCTCCGAAACGTCGGCATATATTTACCACTGAACACGGCGTAACATTTCAGAAGACTTGAGTCCCCGTGTTACATATTTCCTAATAAATAATCTGTTGCAAATTTGATGTTGTACATGTTCCGTGCAACAAATTAACAATATTTTGTACTTACTCCAAACAATAGCACATATATTCAATAATAACTGCTTATTGTGTCGTAATATTCTTTGCTACATGTTTCGGCCTGCAGAGGCCACCTTCAGAGAGTACAGTGATACTTCCTTTATATGACTGTTCTCCCTGAAGATGGTCTCTACAGGTCGAAACATGTAGAAAACTATATTACGACATAAATATTTATTAATGGACGTCAGTGGAATTAGGTGGGGAAAATGTAATGTACAATTTCTTTAAACAATAAGGCTGTTTATATCAGTTTTCCTAGTGTTTGAGGGACCAGGGTCGGCTGAAACGTCGGACGAGTTGTACCACAATACGTGGTACATCCCATATGAAAATAAAGAAATGTTCACATTTATCGCCGTGGCAATATGCGGATTAGGTGCGGTAACTACAGTCAGTAACATAACTAATGTATGTCTAATAATTGATGCTTTTATTAGAGATAAAAAAACTATATGTTTCGGCCAACAGTGTCCATCATCAGGTTTTGTCGAAATCATAGGCTAAAAAGAGAGAGTGTTTGTGGTGGCACATATTGTACAAACACTTTCTCTTTTTAGCATATAATTTCGGATAAAACCTGATGATGGCCACTGTTGGCCGAAACATATAATTTTTTTTATCTCTAATAAAAGTATCAATTATTAGACATACATTAGTTATGTTATTGACTGTAGTTACCGCACCTAATAGTTACTACACACAACGGAGACGGCACACCTCAAAGTTATAAGCATTATATCGTCCTTAAAATTCCTTTCTACCTTTTTCAGAGTGCAAACTTTCGTTGTATACTTTTGCAGCAAAAGCAGAAAATATGTGTACCTTATGTAGATATGAGCTTATACTAGTGGCTTTCTTAGCAGACCAAAACGCTTCTTTCCCTCACAGTAAGCCCATTCATATCACATTCCCCTCCAATTTCATTTTTTATCGGATTTACTTTAGAAGACATTTATCAGATTTCGCGTTTTGAACGGACAGGGGCAGTGCAGCCGAACTCTCCAACCGATACCGATCTGATCTCCCTCCTCCAGTTCAGCTGTCAATTTTCACCATCTACTCAACATATACAAAGGGAGGGATGTCTTAGGGCGATCCGACAACTGACGCAGCCTCACAATAAGATCTTGGTTAGCTATTTGAAGCCTGTAGAGAAGAAGTCAGTCCCAGTGACCGGCCCCAGTGGCCGCGCGGTCTCAGGCGTTGGTGTTCGGCCGCTCGCCTGCTGAGACTCTGGGTTCGAATCCCGCCGGGGACATGGATGGATGTCTGTTGTGAGTGTTGTGTGTTGTCAGGTAGAAGTCTCTGCGACGATCTTTATCGCTCGTCCAGAGGGGTCCTACCGACTGTAGTACGTCGTAGTGTGTGATATAGAAACCTCGTGAATGAGAAGGCCTTGGCCCAATAGGAACTGTTGCGTCAAAAGAAAGAAAGAGGAGGAGAATGACAAGAAATGGAAGGAAAAAGGAAGATAATTAGGAGGAGTAGTGGGAGGCACTACATTCATTATTAGAGGATACAAAATTTCTGCTTTGAAGGTTTCCGGGCAGTGGCAGGTCTGGTAATAAAAACATGTTGTAGGCAGCGAGAGTGTACTTTATACAAATAATAAGTAATGTGTCACTTTCAGGCATTATTTACTGAGAAAGACGTTTTATGTGGAAGACACGTCCTTCCGTCCGTCCGTCCATCTGCCGTCTGTGGCTACTATCAGCGGTAAACCTCCTACCGGAATTATAAAAAGCTAGGTAATGAGTTGATTAAAACAACGCAATACCAAAACAGCGAGCTTCGTAAAAATCAGTACAGTGACAATCACACTTTACACACGCCCATTAATGTATTTCTGCCCGTAACTTCAATCGTTTTTGAGTGATTTGTGTGAAAATCAGTACGGGATATCTCCATGTAATATCCCTGAGTACTGAGCTTTGAGGAAATTGATGTCATGAAACCCACACTTCACGTAATGGCGTCAATAAAAATGTCCCACATTTTACACGTCTTTCGCCATATTTGGATACAATTCGGTACAGAAGATTTCCATATACATTTATTAGAGTGACTGCAATTTTTGTGAAAATCGGGGCAGTGAGTCATATTTTACTTATGGGTGTAAATAAATTTCTACTCTTACTTTCGACACTTGTCCCAATATGGATGAAACTGGATGTAAAGTGACTAAGAATCAAAGAACCAACTAGATGCCACTTGATATTTTATTGTACTTCTTATAGGGCTCAGCACTTTTCGAGCATTACTATGCACATCATCAGGAGCTCGCGACTATGATGTTGTTTATCATATTGGTCGTGTCGTTCTTGGTTTGCTGTATGTTGGAGGTTATGTGCGGTTAGGGTGGAGTAGTGTCCGGGTTGCAGGCTGAAGCACAAGTTGTGCTTCAGCCTGCAACCCGTGCACTACTCCAGCCTAACCGCACCTAACCTCCAACATACAGCAAACCAAGAACGACACGACCAATATGGTAAACAACATCATAGTCGCGAGCTCCTGATGATGTGCATAGTAATGTTAGAAACATGTTTAGCCTATAAAAAGTACAATAAAATATGAAGTGGCATCTAGTTGGTTCTTTGATTCTTAGTTATCACAATGAAGCACGATCCAATAAACATCAGATGGCTGTAAGGTACCTGCATATAATGCTGGCGAGCACTTGGATGGTCCGTGAAAATCGTCACAGAAAATGCAATACTTTTCTAAAGACGAAGAAGAAAATTACATTTACGTGTGTACTGCATCAGGAGTACACTTTAGGAGTAAAGACCTTCATCGTAAGATCTGTGTACTGCACTACGTCAGGGAATGAAAAACTAACCGAGTTGCTCCTCAAAGTAAGATTCGCCCATCCTCCGTCCGAGGGCTTTTCAGGTACACAATGGCTCATTTTGAGGGTGTTAAGAAATACTCACGACTGCGCATATGTTACAGTAATTACTGTGCCACAAAAAGTTAACTCTGTAGCTTTTCCCCTATGATAAAAATGCATTTGGCCATTCTGCTGTTGCCTACCAAAGTGAAGTTCTGATCTCGGTCATTCTATTAGGCCCATGCCAGTGGGTGAGATAATGGGCAAATTTCCCTCGACTTAATTAAGCAACTCCTTCCGATTAAGTATAAGGGAGAGGAGGTAAACTATCACGCATTCATAACATCCTTAACCTCAACATTATATGGGAGTGAGTGGTCATTTTTACGCCCAGACCGCCTGACACCCGGGCAGATATTCCTGGCACCAGTTTCACGGAAGAATAAGTAGGCACCCAAAATCAATGTCTTCTGCGGAGAAGGCAGAAAAGTCTGGCTCTGGCTGGAATCAAACCGTAATTTTCCACCTCCGCCTAGCCCCTACCAAGACATCTTTCCTTTGCATTTTCCCACCAAAGCCCCATACTGATTTTTCTCTCCTCGCCGTGCCTATGCCCGGTCTGTCTCTCCATCCTTGACTTGATTAACACTAATTACAAATGGCAGGGAGTACCGATCAGTATGCAGGGTTCGTGGTACTGTCACTTCATCCGTTTGAAGCCCAAAGTCTCTCTTCAGCACAGTGTTCACTATTGTGGGCCTGCCATATACAAGTACGATTGGAAATAGTGTACTCCCTGATACAGCACACAAAAATCACCGAGTCGTTCACTGCTATCAAAGTGTCACACCTTTTGCGGGACATGTGTAAATGTAATTACATTTAGGCCCCCAAGCAAAGCATCGCTGTCAATGAGCCGATGTTCAGTGAACTCATAGTTACTCAATACATTTTTGTACCGAAATATATCCAAACAGAACGAAAAATACAGACAGTTAAGCATAGTTTTATTAGCATCCTTAATTTATGGGTTTCGCAGCACTGATTACAAAACCTTGCAAATCCTGAACGGTATTATGTGGAGATTTATATACCGAATTGTACTCAAATCCGCCAAGAAGCATGGGCATTACGGTTAGAAATTTATGTTCTTGAGCATTAATGTCACTCCGTCGATTGACACTAACCTCATACCTGTTCCATAGCATTTTCCTAAAGGAATGCCGTAACGATTTTTATATCAATCCAGAGATCGTTCTGTGGCTGATATTTGGACACAGACGGACTGGCGAACGGACGGATGCAGTCTCCATATAAGACTCTCTTTACCGTCAATAACGTCTTAAGCACAAAGCAAGGAAGAGAAATGTTGTAACCCCTGCAGAAATTCCCTGCATTTGGTCCAATGAACGCTGAATATTACCGATTCTCATTCTTTTACCATCTACCGGACAAAGGAAAGCTATTTTTCTGCAGTCGTTCTTTTCAAAAGCTAATGTGAAATATAAACGGTCGAATGAAAACAGTGAAGCAGATATCGGAAGAGAATAAATCGCCTGTATCCTAAAAGTTTTCTTAAAAAATGTCTGAGAGGAAAGCAATAAAAGGCAACATCTCTGTGGTGAATGAAAAATAATGAAAAGAAGCGCACAGGAATGAAGGGGGGTAATCACTGGATTGTAAATGGTCATGTTGGTATTTGTAATGAAGTATGTATGGACTTCCAAAACAGGAGGAACTACTATGTGTTCACGTATTTATGCTCAAGGAAGTGGTCTACAAAGAATGATCCACCTCTAAGCGTCCAGCATTCCTCTAGAAAAGAAAGATTAATGTAAAACTGCATTAAGTCCCATTTACAATATCTTTACAGCTTTCCCAGAACATCACGTCAAAATGTTCAAATATTCAGTTCCCATCTCACAGAAAACACCAACATTCTCCATCATAAAGATCAATCGGTTTATATTTTCTAGGGAAATAATCGACGATTCTTGTGAAAATCGTATAAAACACGTACCAAACACACGTGGACGAAACGAGATAATCCTACTGATAGGTAAGTAGGTGACAGGACTACATGCAGTAACCACTGTGTCTTAAGGAACTAACAGATATTACGGTACAATGACTGTCGTCTTGCTGTCAGCCCTGATTTACTTTCGGGATATTTCAAGTTCGCGTCTACGAAAATGCTAGTCTAATACTTTCTAAAAGGCTATAAAGTGTTCATTCCAATTTCTTCCAATTAAAAGTATCACAAGTTTGGTTAGAAGTGTCACTAAATAAGCCAGCTACATGCAGCAATAACCATCTTGAGAAGCTAATAGTCATTCGGCTAGTCAAAAATTTCTCGTTTCATAGATCAAGCAACGTCATTGCCGTGTTTATAAGCGATCCCTACTAGTCCGTACCATGAGCCAATTAAATCCACGTCCTTTGATTGCTCTAAATACCCAGTTTTCTAAATATCTGCCGTACAACTAAAGAATGTGTGTGGCGCGTAGTTCTTACACGGCTATCAATTAGAGGAGGAATGTGAGGGGGGGGGGGGGGGGGGAAAGAGAGGGGGGGAGGAAGGGGGGGGGGGGGGGGGGGAAGGAAGGAAGGAAGAAAGGAGGGGAGGAAGGAAGGAAATAAAAAAAAAAATAATTAAAAAAAAAAA
>Ga0123355_10019326_pt1 | contig 10845 bp, 11 predicted proteins | sample TergutEmb28metaG_3_FD_89872 | JGI IMG/M metagenome (GOLD analysis project Ga0123355, IMG submission 89872) | Embiratermes neotenicus P1 segment gut microbial communities from Petit-Saut dam, French Guiana - Emb289 P1 | ecosystem: Host-associated > Arthropoda: Insects > Digestive system > Gut ...
ATCATAAATCCATTAGCAAAACAATAGTGGTTCTTTTTTGGCGACAACTGCCGAGCCAAGTCATGATTACTCGAACCGCATCATCAAAATAGGTGATGGGTTCGGGTTCATGATTTTCTAGGCTAAAATCAGAACAAAAACAGGGAGTGCATATCGGAATATTACCGATGTACGCTCCCTATGATTATATTTCAATATTGCTAATTGACATGAAGTATATAAAAGTATATACTGAAACCGAAAGTATATAAAAGTATATAACAAACATAAAAGTATATAAAAGTATATACGATGTTTATGTGTTGAGAGGACTTTTAAAATGTCAAATCCATTTAATCCTGCATTTGGAAAAAAGCCAGAGCATTTTTTCGGGCGAGAAGAAATTATAAGATCAATCACATCATCTGTTAGTGATAATAACAGCCCTTGGCGAACAACTCTTGTAACAGGACTCAGAGGGAGTGGAAAAACTGCGCTTCTGTCTGATATCAGGATAAAACTTGACAGCCCGGAGATAGTAATAATATATGTAGTCCCAAATGAAGCCATACTGGATAGCGTCTTAAGTCAACTTTACAGACAACTTCCGAAGTCAGTTTCAGACATTATACCTGAATTTAAAGGTGTATCGTTAAATATAGGTCTTTCTGTTGATTTTGAGCGTGATAATAAATCGCCAAACTTTACTGAATCTTTTACATATCAATTTATGGTGATGATTGATGCTTACATGAAGCAAAATAAACATATAATATTTATGGTCGACGAAGCGCAAAAACATACAGAGAGTATGCGGGTTTTTATCAGTATATATCAAGATTTGATTATGCGAGAATATTCGATTAGCATGATTATGGCAGCTTTACCTTCAGTTGTTTCCGGGATTTTGAATGACGATATTCTTACATTCTTACGTAGAGCGAAGCACGTGGAGTTAGAAAATGTCGAACTGATGATCGTTGAACATGAATTTAAGAGAATATTTATTAAAGCTGATAATACGTTGTCAGAAAACATCGTTACCAATGCTGCCGTTGCTACCTGTGGATATCCTTATTTAATTCAATTAGTGGGATATTATTTATGGGATGATATGCATAGCGATATCGATGATTTACTCGACACTGTATTAATAAAATCTAAAGCTGAACTATTTCGCAATGTCCACAAATTGATTTTTGATGATTTATCACCTAAGGACAGGGAGTTTGTGTTTGCGATGTGTAATGATGAAGAGTATTCTTCAGTTTCGGATATTGGTGAAAGACTAAATAAAAAGAAGAATCACATATCATTATATCGCGACAGATTGATATCTGCGGGCGTTGTAAAACCTTATGGTCATGGATTGCTATGTTTTACGTACCCATATATGAGAGAATATTGCTTTACAAGAAGCAGGATATTATAACTACGCTCATTCTCATTTAGAGAATGGGTGTTTTTTATACCGGATAAATAATTGGCTTGCTCAGTATGGCACTCTGCGTAGTATCATTAAGCTGTTTGTCTATGTTCATGAGTATATAAGATACTGTTTTGCCCATGATGTGGACTAATCTTAAGGTGAAAATATGCAGCAGTCGCAGCCCATGATGCAACTCTTATTGCAACGGGAATATCTGAGACGGACATCCCGGCATTCTTTGAAAGGATCTGAACACGTTTCGATATCAGCTCATCAAGTGCATTTATTAACTCAGCAAGACTATAATTCATAAAGTCATGCTTGAAAAAAGGAAATTCTTCAGTGTCACCGAATGATTGATACTTTTCATAAGTTAAATGATCTCGTAAGCTGCCACTGAAAACTGAGGTATGTGCATAACATAGGAAGTCACAAATGTAGTGAGCAGCAACCCCCGAGTAGTATGAAAACACTAATCGGTTTTTATGTGATGCTTTATATATACGTTTGAGCAGTTTATTAAGGTGTGAAGAGCATTTTAGTTGAGAATGTTTATTAAAAATATACGTCGCAAGTATATCGGGCACTAAGTTACCAAGTATGAAAAGGGACTTCTCGAGTGGAACTCCACTTTCAATCATATTATTACATATTCTTTGGCTCATTTTGTAATGGTTTTTTAGTTTCATTGTATTTTTCTCCTTTTTCGGATTGACCGGAGACGTTCCTCGGTTAATCTATGACGCACGTCTGCTTGACGCTGAAGATCTTTTTTCAACTACTTCCATATAATCTTTGAGCAAATTATCAAAGATATTTTCCCAGTTCCTTGATATCGCAGTATTAACAGCGTTTTCCGAAAGACGATTCCGCAGGTCCGCATTTTCCATTATCGATATGAGATTCTTTGTGAAGGTATACTGATTATTCTCACCGGACAATAGCGCATTATAGTCGTGAGTTAAGAAATCAGTCACCCCTCCTCCATTGATACCTACCACAGGCAGACCGCTTGCCATAGCCTCAAGCGGAGTGTTTCCAAATGTTTCTGTTCCCGACGGAAAGGCGAAACAGTCACAAGACGCATATATTTCAGACAACTCCTGACCATGTTTAAAACCTGTCATCTTTACGTTATTTAATCCGGCTTGCTGAATTTTTTCTGCATATGGACCATCACCTGTGAAAATAAAAATGGCTTTCCCCGGAAATCGGTTGTTGATTTCTCTAATAGCACGAATCAGAAGATGCAAGCCTTTTTCCGGCGAAAGTCTACCGACATATAAAAAGGCAAACTTATCGCCGGCCCCGAGCATTTTTCTGACGTCCTTGCTCCTGAATCCGGCGTTGAATTTAGTTGTATCGATGCCTCTTGTCCAAATCCCTAAGTTTTTATAATCTTTTTCTTTGAGCTTTTCCAGAGTGTTCTTTGACGGAACTAGTATTTTGTCTGAGAAACTATAGAGCCATCTAAAGTATTTTTCTGCAATGACCTCCAATGGGTCTAAGTCAAAGTACTTAAGATATTTGCAGAAATCTGTATGACAGCTCATTACAAGCGGCAACTTACGTGAGGTTGCGTATTTTACTCCCCTGAAGCCGATTCCAAACTCTGTCGTGACGTGAACTATATCAGGTCTAAAATCGTCGCAGAGACTATTAATCAAAGCTGTCCTCGGGAAAGCCATGCAACTTTCCGGTGAAATCTTTACTCTGACCCCTGAGAAGCGATGTACTCTTTTACTCTGTGATAAAACATCCGGCTCCATGATCCCATCGTTGTTGTTGTACGCCGGAGCGAAAAAAGCATGCTTGACATTTTTCTGTTCAAAGTAACTGCTCAACTTAGCAAGCGTGTTTGCGACACCATTTACCTCAGGTGTGTATGTATCTGTAAAATAAGCAATTTTCATTTTAACCTCCAAGCTCACCACAAGTTGAAGTTGTTTTGTCTATTAAGCGATGCGTAGGTTTATCATCTCCAGCAGTTGGATAAAATCTGCCAAAGCACCATCCATACATGGTCCCAGTACACGATCACATAGTCTTTGCAATTCAAGCGGTGTTTCAGCTACACAGGCACTAAACCCGGCAATCTTGAATATTTCCATATCGTTGTAACTGTCGCCAATGAAAAAGGTTCGGTTTATCGGTATTCCCTGCATCTTGCATAACTCGATAAGCGCCGTGCCTTTATTTCTGCCTTTTGGCATCATCTCTATGTATGAATCTGATGACTGTATAAAACTGACCCCTGAAAAACCCAAGTTGTTCCAAAGAGATACTTTCTCTTTTATATTGCAACCCGGTGGGAAGCTGAATACAATTCTCATTTGTGGTGTGTGAATTTCACTAAGCTTTTTTAGTCTTCGTTCCAAATCCTCGTCATTGGGCATGTCTATACGATCGGATTTCATAATGTGAAAGAATCCTGAGTTAGTAACAGCTGTGACATCAAGCAAGTTTTCGGTATCTAATATGAACCTGAGATACTCGATAGATTGCTCCGGAAGCGTTCGGATCCCATAGCGTTTCCCGGTTGAGTAATCATAATATGCTGCACCGTTGTCGATGATACAAGTCCCGTTTACAGCAATATCCTTTGTAAAGCTTTTGATGTTGACCGCCATTCTCCCGGTACAAAGCGAAAAAATACCGCCATTTTCGACAAATCTCGAAATCGCAGTAATGTTCCTAATAGGTATCCCTTTGTTCTCCATTCCAAGAGTTCCATCAATATCAGAGAATAAATAACAATTTGAAAAAATCATATGGCATCAGCCTCCGTTCATCTATTATAAAATCATATTAGTGTAAAACCTAAAACCATAATACTGTAAAAAAAACGTAAATACCCCAAATTGGGGTATTTGTAAATTGGCAGAGAGCTTTGCCTGGTAACAGTTCCTTGGAAAGAACTTCTTTTATTGTTTATTAATTTACTGGTCAGTGGTTTGATATGACTTCGCTCACTGCTTGGATCAGCCTTTTTATGTCACAGGGATAGACTTCTCCAATGTTTCCTACACGGAATGTATCTGCCTGTGATATTTTTCCGGGATATAGCACGAAGCCACGAGTTTTGACTGCATCATAAAAAGGTTTGAACTTAAAATCGGAACTTGGATAAAGGAATGATGTTATGATTGGGGATTGAAGTTTTCCCTCTATGAGGGTTTTAAAGCCTAATTCACACATACCTTCCACTAAGGTGCGCTGATTCTCGGTATACCTCGCATGTCTTGCTGCAACTCCGCCTTCTTCTTCAAGCTCATCAAGTGCCTGGTAGAAGGCTCGTACAACGTGTGTAGGTGAAGTGTATCGCCATTTGCCGGATTTATCCATATCCTTCCATTGTCCGACCATATCCAGACATAATGAACGAGCATTACCTGTGCATTTTTTCAATACATCGCGTTTAGCAATAATAAATCCAAATCCGGGCACGCCTTGAATACATTTATTTGCAGAACTGACAAGAAAATCAATATCGAGTGCACCAATATCCATTGGAATACCACCAAAGCTACTCATTGCATCTACTATCAATACCTTTCCCGCAGCTTTGACCACAGAGGATAACTCGTCCAACGGGTTAAGAATACCTGTTGTTGTTTCGCAGTGAACTAATGCAACGTGTGTAATATCCGGATCGCTGGCAAGAATATCGGCAACTTCTTTAGGATTGGGTGCTATTGTTTCCCCTAAATACATTTCTGTATGATCGATTTCCAAAATTTTTGCAATATCGATGATCCTCTTACCGTATGCGCCGTTTGTGGGAATCAATACTTTACCGTTTCTCGGTATGGCAGTACCTAAACATGCTTCAACTGCAAATGAACCGCTACCCTGCATGAGCACGGTTGTATAAACATCGGTGCTTGTAGTTGCAAGCGCTACAAGACGCTTGCGGATATTTTGTACGATGCCTTCGTTGTAATCAGTATCCCATGTACACCAATCGCGCAACATTGCGTTTCGCACTCCTTTTGAAGTCGAAAGAGGACCGGGTGTCAATAGTATATATGGGTTATCGGGAATGAAATCAAGCATTTTTAATGTACTCCTTCTGTAAGTAAAATATCGCTTTCCATATTTATCGACTCGATCAACTTTGGAAGTTCCATAATCTCATTGATCACTTAATCTGCACCGGAATCAATATATCTCCTGTGTGCTTTTGCATATAGTTCATCAATTTTGTTAGGGGGCATTTCCGCATACTCCTTTTCGCACAAACCCAACATGCTTGAACCTTTTAATATACCTACGCAAATACATCCTGCATTTTTACCTTCTTCCATATCTGCAACGGTGTCCCCGACTTTTACAACGCGTCTTACATCCACAACTTTAAGTATCTCCAGATTACGCCACACCATGTATGGGTATGGACGTCCGCCACCCACATCTTCGGGGCAAACAAGATAGTCCGGATAATAGCCTTTTTCTTTTGTAATAGGAGTAACTACTTCCATCATTTTTTTTGTGTAACCTGTTGTAGAACCAATAACGATCTCCATTTCTCGAAGAGTTTTCACCGTTTCAAGTACACCGGGAATAGGGTCTGTATAATCAGACAGAGTTTCAAATAATGCAGGTTCGAACTTTTCATATATTGCGTCTATATCTTCGTTTGTATGTGCACGTTTGTATTTGCTGATCCATAATTCAGATAATCGTTTTCCTTCAAGCATTTTTGCAATATGGGCGCGCTTTTCCATTCCCATCGGTTCACGAGTTTCTTCGATGGTCGGGGTTATCCCATATGCTTCAAATGCCTTGATGAATGCATTAACGGGAGCAAAACAACCATAATCAACAGTCGTTCCTGCCCAATCTAAAATAATTGCTGATACTTCTCTTTTCAATGTTTTTCTCCTCATAATCTGATTAATTATGTATGACTATTTTTCCGTATCCTAATATGAGTTCTAAGAATACAACTCCCGAAAAACAGCTACTTTAATATATTATTTAAATGTAAAAATAACACCCAGAGTTAGGTAAAGATTAGGTAAAAAAGTAGAATCCAAAATGATAGTTCTGATTTTACATTTTTTACATAACCTATGCTAAAGTTTTACTTTATTATGCTATTGGATTTTACATAACCAGACTATAAATACTTGTAGCAGCATCACAGAGATAGTTGCAAAATAAAAGTGAGGATAAGGTAAAAGCAATGCAAAAACACAAATTCTTTAAAACAGTAACAGCAATCATATTGGTGTCCGTTATGTTGTTTGTCATGATTGGCTGCAGCTCCGAAACACCACAATCACAAGCATCCATTCCTGAAACACAGGCACCTACTACAGAAGCCGCAACAACCACGACCACGACCACTGCAACCCCGGCAGAAACAGCAGAAGAAACAGCCAATACTTCCCCCATCACAGTTGTTTGGTATCCCAACGAATCAGCTAACGATTATGAACCTGCACGCGAAGAGTTCGGTAGATTGATCACGGAAGTTACCGGCAGAGAAGTTATTCATAGGCTCACGACAGATTATGTTATCGCAGTTGAATCGATAGCGAGCGGTGCGGCTGATATCGGTGCGGTATTCGGTGCAGTCGGAATGCTTGAAGCTCAACAAAGAAATCCTGAAGTTATGCCTCTGTTCGTTAACTCCGGTGCATCGGGCACACTTGACGATGCGGTTTATTACTCATGGCTCACCGTAAATAACGGTGATGAAGGTGAGTACGCTAGTGGAAACAGTTTTTCGCTCGAAAATATCGCCGGTAAAAAGATTTCTTTTGTGTCAAACAGTTCGACATCCGGATTCAGAGTTCCTTCAGCCAACATGATCAACTTCTTCAGCCAAACGGCGGAGTGGAGTAATATTGATGAAGATGACATTTTAGGCTTGAGCAGCACACCTTTATTCGGTGAGGTTCTGTTCGGCAACTCACATCAGGGCACTTTATTTAACCTGCTTGATGGCAGAGCAGATCTTGCAACGGTTTGCGATACCTGTGTTGACTCATACATTGAACTAGTATCCGGTACTCATAACGCGGTTGGAGCAGTATACAGAATACAAGAGGACGCTGCTGAACCATTTGAAGACATGGCGGGCAAGGAATTTATTCTGATAAGTATAGTACCCGTTCTTAACGGTCCAAATGTTTATAATCCGGCAAACTTCACTGAAGCAGAAATTGAGGCAATTCGTGAAGTATTCACTTCCGATGAAGCAGCAGAAAATCCCAAGTTCTTTGGCGAAGGCGGAACGTTTTCTCTGTATCCCAAGAGTGGTGAAATGCGCTATGTCGTTGCTGAAAATTCCTGGTGGGATCCCCTTCGCTAAATAAAAATATAAGGAAATAGTAGTGTGATCATATGCCTCTTTTAGAATTTCAAAATGTAAGTAAAGTTTATAATAATACAACAAAAGCATTGACCGATATTTCCTTTTCCATAGATGAGGGTGAGTTCGTCACTATAATCGGGCCGTCAGGTTCCGGGAAGTCTACCATCCTTCGTTGCATCAACCGCCTGGTTCATGCAACGAAGGGGGAGATAAGGTTTGATGAACACGATGTTACTCGCGCTAAGAAAAAGGAAATACGGCAAGTACGAAAAAAGACCGGTATGATATTCCAGCATTACAATCTAGTGGATCGCCTGAGTGTCATTGAAAATGTGCTGCATGGGAGGCTGGGGCATAAGTCTGCGATAGGTGGAGCTGCCGGCATCTATACAGAAAAAGAAAAAGAAACCGCTTTTAAAATCTTGGAAAAACTCGGTCTTACCGAACAGGCATACAAACGCTGCGACCAGTTGTCGGGCGGACAAAAACAACGTGTCGGCATCGCCCGCTCCATAATGCAGGAGCCGAGATTGATTTTATGCGATGAACCTATTGCCTCACTAGATCCCAGTTCCTCAAAGGTTATCATGGATCATTTGAGTGATATAAATAAAACAATGAAGATTACATGTATTCTCAATTTGCATCAAGTTGATGTTGCCTTGAAGTATTCCAGACGCATCATCGGTTTGACAGGTGGAAATATCATATATGACGGTCCGCCGGATAAGTTGAGCAGAGATACGATTTACGAAATCTACCAAACAAATGAAGGCGAGTTAATCACAGATGTCGGGTGAACAATTAGAACAAGCTAAAAAACCTACGGATCAAAAGTCTATATTTATCAAAAGAAAACAGACGTTTACTATTGCATTCATAGGTATTCTCGCAATCTTTCTTATATCTTCACGTGTGACCGAGTTTAGCATTATCGGTGGCTTTGAAGCTATCCCGCAGGCTTTTTCATGGATTACGAGAAATTTTATCCCGGATGAGCGAGCAATAGCGCGTTTTCCGCTTATCTTAGAATATCTGGCAGAAACTGTACTTGTATCGGTTGCTGTTACGGTATGTGCTGCGATATGTGCGTTTTTTTTCAGTTTGATGGGAACCCGAACTACAAATGCCAACCCATGGATCGCAAGGATAGTTAGGATCATTGCAGCGTTTTTCAGAAATGTTCCTGATGTAGTTTGGGCACTTCTTTTACTCTTTACATTCGGACAGAACATACTGACCGGATTCTTTGCCCTGTTCTTTTACACGTTCGGGCTCTTAACCCGGACATTTATTGAAACGATAGATGAAGTAAGCTCATCCTGTGTCGAAGCCCTCCGCGCGACAGGTGCAACAAGCTTGCAAATAGTAACACAAGGTATCGTCCCTTCCACGATGTCAATAATTATTTCGTGGGTTCTGTATATGATTGAAACCAATATACGTGCTTCTACTTTGATCGGGATGCTAACAGCGACCGGTATAGGTTTTTTATTCGATACATATTACAAACGAATGGAATATGGTTCGGCAAGTCTTGTTGTCCTTGTAATTGTAGTGACAGTTATTGCTATTGAACTAACTTCAAACAAAATCAGAAAGGTGATAATGTAATGAGCGAACTCGTTATGACTTCTCCCACACCGATTGCGCTTGATTTTCGAAAACATATAAGAAAAACACGCAACGGTAAAATCAAAACAGGAGCAATGTGCAAAGGCAACATGGCTATACGAGTAACCGTTATTGTGTTAGTCAGTCTTACCATATACGGCTTTCTTACATTTAATTATAAGGATGTAAATATAGCTAATGCCGTTGCCGGAACCTTCAGTAATGCCGCAACCATGTTCGGTTCACCGACTCTGTCAAACATCACATTTGCACATGCGATGTGGGGATTGCTTACTGTTTTCTCACTTGGCGTGCTTTCAACGATCAGCGGTGCTATCATCGCTTTCTTTGGAGCATTGTTATGTGCCAGCAATATAGCAAACCCAAAAGTAGGAAATGTTGTCAGGAGCATAGTTGCTTTCATAAGAGCAGTACCCACTATTCTTTGGGTTTTGATTTTCACGGTTTCAGCCGGCTTAGGCAGTGTTGCTGCTGTCGCCGGTTTGACATTCCACAGTGCCGGATATCTCATAAAAGCGTACGCAGAATCCATCGAGGAAATAGACGGTGGAGTTATTGAAGCTTTGAGGGCAAGCGGTGCGAGTTATTGGCAAATCGTTTTTCAAGCGATTATTCCTGCATCAATAAGTTATATGATTGCATGGACTTTCCTGCGATTTGAAATCAACTTTACCAATGCTGTCATGGTAGGTGCTTGGGCAGGAGCAGGCGGCATCGGCTTCGATCTGTTTATGGCAGGCAGTTTTTACCATAACCTCCGCGAACTCGGGTTTATAACATATGTGATCGTCGCGGCTGTAATCGTATTGGAGTTGCTGGCAACAAAATTCAAAGCAAAGGTTCGGTAGGTATGGAAAAAAAACGGCTCTCCAAGATTCTAGCAAAAGCGGATAGACAAACAGTTGCAGCTATCTCTAGTGATATCTTAAAGAGTTATCGTCCGGTTGTTGTAAAAGAGCCGGGCAAAACCTTAGCTATGATCAAAATGCGTGAACCTGTTAAAAATAGTCTGTTCTACATAGGTGAAGTAATTGTCTGTGAAGCAATCGTAGAAATTGACGGTTCTAAAGGTATTGCCGTTTTTATGGGTGATGATGTTGAGAAAACTTTGAACATGGCGATCATCGACGCAGCAGTCAATAAGGGTATATTCACAGGGACTGCTACACTTCTTGCACTTGAAAAAGAACAAAATGACCGTGAAATGCGCGAAAACGCCATGCATCTTAAAACGATGGTCAACTTTGAATCATTGGATCAGGAGGCTCCCGATGACCTTGCCGCTAACAAAAAAGCATAATTTTGATTTGGTGTTCGACAGCCAAATGATTTATCGTCTAATACTCAGAGCTATGTCAAACCCGGGGGAAATCGTCTCTTTACAGAAGTATGCAATAAAATTATATGGTGATGATCCTGTTCTTTTGGCTGTTGCATTAACTCTTTTAGATAATGAAGTAAGCTTCCATGTTTTTGG
>Ga0123355_10019327_pt1 | contig 10845 bp, 6 predicted proteins | sample TergutEmb28metaG_3_FD_89872 | JGI IMG/M metagenome (GOLD analysis project Ga0123355, IMG submission 89872) | Embiratermes neotenicus P1 segment gut microbial communities from Petit-Saut dam, French Guiana - Emb289 P1 | ecosystem: Host-associated > Arthropoda: Insects > Digestive system > Gut ...
AATGTAGTGTCACTAGGGCACACTAATGTAGTGTCACTAGGGCACACTAATGTAGTGTCACTAGGGCACACTAATGTAGTGTCACTAGGGCACACTAATGTAGTGTCACTAGGGCACACTAATTTTGAGTCACTAGGGCACACTAATTTTGAGTCACTAGGGCACACTAATGTAGTGTCACTAGGGCACACTAATTTGCTTTGTCCTCTATTATTTAAAAAACAACTTTTTAAGAAACTGACGTTGCTTAGGAGAGCCATACTGTGTGCTTCCTGTGCTAAGAAATTAGGAGAATCTACACAGTTGGTCTCATTATGTAGAGATAATAGCCATAAGAAGTGTAAAAAGATCAGTAGATACATCTCACATATCCCCAATTATTTAATTAATTGGGTTTTATAAAAATTAACGCTGTTATTTCTTTAATCTTAAGCAGACAGTCACAGTGTATAAATCGGAAAGTTTCTCCTTTTTGAATACCTCAACAATCTCTCCGATTTTTAAATCTATTCAGATTTTTGTGCCTTATTAGACGGCATATCTCAATTAGTAAAATGACGGCCACAGAAAAAATACCAAAATATTTTTTTTTCTCGAAAAGATGATGTATTTTTTCTGGGAAAGATTACTTGGCCTGACGTGTTCAATACAGACACAAAAAAATGGGGGGAGGAGAGTTTCAAGGCAACTGCCAAAACATGTGCCTACAGAACATGTAGCAGGAGTGTTAAGCTATGTATTACATATACCCTTCGGTATTTTTTCCTTCTTTATCCCCGATTACCTGAGAATTTCTAAACGTAAAGAAAAGCAACGAAATTTTACCTTTCTTTTTTGCTTAATGCATGTCTTATGAATATGTGCACGATCGTTCTACTAATGCTGGGTGTCACTGTGTTGGTAACATGGAATACAGAACTCTAATTATGTTCACTGAAGTTAGTTTTAATTACTGTTAATAACGTTAGTCACGTTAAAGTATGAAACCACGTTTGTCTGGTCACATTTTAGTGTGACAAGGAAACGGAATAAAGTTACATGCTGAACTGATCTGCTTCAATGTTTGTTGCACACAGTTTTAGGCAACACTTATACAAGTTTTCTAAGTAACCAGTTTCGGTTTTGTTTCCAAGCCATCATCAGACCTTTTTCTTTATAAGGCCATCCAGTGAAACGCAACTTTGCATATAGGACTGATATCTCATTCCTATACATACGTCATAAAATTCATTAAAATTAAATATATAAAATGTGGGTAGTACATGGAGAGTAGGAAGGTCTTGTACTATTTACTTTGCATTGATAAATAACTCTGGTGACTGTTGATGTAGGAGCAACATCAGAAGGTTTTGTCGCCATTGGCTACTGCACTAGATCCACCAACTTAGATAATATTTTAATAACAAGTTCTTTAGAAGCAGCAAGTGTCAACTGTTCGTAACGTGCATTTCTAAGTATAATATTCACATAACAGACTGCTGGATTAAACTGGATCAAATATTTATTTCGGCGAATGATCACACGAGTACGGAATATCCCAGCCTTAATTAATACGGTAATACCCGGATATCCTCTTGCATCGCACGTCATAGCCCTTCTTTGAAATACATTCTTTATTATATAATTGCTCCACTGAACAGAATATTACTTGAGAAGCTAAGAGTCGTTCAGCTGGTCAAGAAATTCCCCGGCCTTTACTAAATCCGGAAGTCCAATTTTTTCCATTTGTCTTTTCAGTCTGTGTAATTCGATAGCTCTGTGCAACATCTCGTAAAGGCAAGCATCCCTCCGCCCACAGTCCGCCCCGCCAGCCCAAGTACGACCGGTATTAGAAATAAAGCAATTAGGTTTTTGATAATAAATTAAATTATGTACAAGCTACACGAATACGAGATTTATAATCCTTATGTATATATATACATATATATCCGTTCTTTTATGTTTAAAATTAAAATATCTCGTACCAATTTGTCTCGTAAAACTTTCTTAGAATGTAGTGTACAGTATATCTTATTCTTTTTAACTCTGTCGTAACGAGATTAGTCACGGTTGTATTATGACAAGCAGGATATGGTGGGCTAGACAATCAGACTCTACTTGTTTCTTGCAACTTTGAATAGGTCCAGCACATCTAATCTTCTTTAATTCGCTACTCTAAATCCATTAAGGGGACTTATTTCCGAGTGGCAGTGAGCCGTCTGTCTCGCGCTAAAAATTGTGTAGTTCACAAAACTGTTGAAATAGTGGCGTCAGTTAGACACTCGTTCTCATTAAATGATTCTATAGAGGCACCGAACACATTTTCGTTATTGTAAGATAATTCGAAAGCTATATTCTCACAATCGATCGATACGGTCGTTGTGGTATATTAGGCCTGCAACCAATCCTTTAGCCTCATAATCTTAGAACGTGCAGTAAACCAAGTTGGAAAGGCCCGGTTTGGCTTTTTTATTGAGTGTAATAGATAGAATAAAGTGAATATATATATATATATATATATATATATTCCAGAGACTCCATGTTTGAGTTTTTATAGGTATTTCAATCCAGGTCTGTGTTCTTTAATTCCGGGCACATAACTTTCCTCTACACGAAGCTTCTTCATGAGACATTAAAAACAATGGACAGCAGTACAGACATTTCATGCTTTGCGCAGTTTAAAGTTACCCAATTTCATAAAATAAAGTGAAATGCCAACTTGATGCAACTAGGTAATTTTATTGATGTATTCTTAGCTCGACATGTTTCGGGTACATAACCCATCATCAGGAGCATTAGATATTGATTTGAAGCATATGGTTTCTTGAACCGAGTTTTGGATGGGTGGTGGTCTTGAGAGCCGCTGCGTAGGTCGTGTGTACGGTGCGGATAGTGCCGTGCACCATCCGCGCCGTACACATGACCTACGCAGCGTCTCTCAAGACCACCGCCCATCCAAAATATCGGTTCAGAAAACCGTATGCTGCAACTCAACATCTAATGCTCCTGATGATGGGCGTATGTACCCGAAACATGGTAGAGCTAAGAATACATCAATAAAATTACCTTGTTGCATCAAGTTGGCATTTCACTTTATTTCATGAGGAAGATGCACGGTCAAACAACCCTCAAGTTACCCAATTTCAGTCCTGTTCAGTTTTTTAAAGACATAAATTATCAAACTTATAAAATATTTGAAATGCGCACCCGATTTTTCCTTGTGGGTACGAAAACGCAATCAGACTACAGTAGATGGCGGAAGAAGACCACCGGACGACAGACCTGGCGCCTGTGGAATCATTTTGTGGCCGATCAAGTTCCAGTGTGTTGGGGCATAAATTTCAGTTGGACTCCCCTGTATATAATTTATTTTACCGACTAATGCACTATATGTTAAAATTGTATATTTTTCAAATATAATCCATCGAACTGCTATATGTTTCGATTTTGTATTACCTTAAAGGATTTTTACAACAAATAAGCATATATAAAACATAGATAAATAAATAGTGGATTAAAATGTTTGTGTATACGTATATATGTCTATGTGCATACTGAATTCGTACATGAGCAAAATTCGCCTTGCGCCGGACCTTCTACTAGTGTTTTATTATTAGTGTCTAACTACCGAGGCAGTATGTAGTTCACCTACTTCCTCTCGTAGCGGTTAATTGTCTTTTTTACTACACATTAGCTGGAACTGCTGATATGTCATCAGCTGGAGAAGCTGGTTGTCGGTTGTAAAATTACCTTTCCTGACAACGGCCTGTAATTTACTGACGACAAAACAAATCAGACGCGTTACTTGGACTGCAGTGTTACAGTAGTCATGATTCCAATAAACGATTTTCAGTATCTACACACGTAGCGGGGTGGTTGGACATATTTTCCTCCTCTCTTCTGGTTTCTAGTGCCTCGTAATACTGATACCTACGTTACCTTTATTTCCTTTTCGGTACAAGAAATCCGACTCGCAAATTTAGTACCTCCATATGTAATTCAAAGTAAGAATTCAAGCGATCTCACGCTACCAGTAATAATAAATGGGTGTGGTGTGCACATGAATGCTGTGTTGTTGATCATACAGTATCAGTGCCGGAGATTTGTTGACGATTTGCAAGTCATCTGTTCAAATATGGACTTATATATGAGCTACAGTGTTACTTGTTTCTTGCAAGGATAAGCAGGTCTATTAGAACGGAGGGTGAGTGACGGAAATGCAAGTTATAACAGCAACTATTTTGCATTTTGTTTAAGCGACTATATCCGGGAAGATGTCAAGGGAGACCGGAGTTAAAACTCCACATATTTAGAACCTTGACGCTACACGGAAATAAGTGGTCAGTCTACACTCTGACAGTTCTGAAGGTTTGGAATAGACCCCAAAAACCAGTGGGTAAAGGCTTGGCGTAGAGCATATAAGATTTTATACGCTCAAGTACTTTACTTAATCTATATAAGTGGGCCTAAAAAGCATGTGTTTTGGGTTTTGAATTTTCAAATTTAATGAGAAAAATCTCTTTTAATTTTACTGGTGTCCCTCAATTTTTCCATCTAAACTCCGCCACAACTGGCATATTTACTATTTCACGGAATGGGCTTTAATATTCCGTGGTGCGTAATCCGTGTCCTGTGTTATCACCGATTGTGTTACGTCTGGATCCACTTTGCCATCTACTTAAATTTTTGGACAGTAAGGTATTGCTTCAGTGCTGTAAACAGACGATAATCTTACGGCGGCGATATTTATTGAAATTCAGTGTAGGATCTTTAGACATTAACATGCGCACGGGTAAGTTTATTTCCTAAACAATCCTCGTGACCTTTTTATATATTTCATATATTTCATACATTTCTCAAAAGATGGTCCGCAGGCTACTAATATTAGGAGGCTTTACAAACTGCGGATGCTCAGAAATTTTAATTGGCGGTACATGTTGCCAAAAGTAAAAAGATCTCCTACAACTGGCATCAGTTTTGGTTTTTTTTATTTTATCAAATGAGTATTTAATACCGTGTATTATGGCAAACTCCGAAAGCTGCGTACATAAAATATGTGTCAAAAATTGACAGTGTCATACCTAATGGCGGTAATATATATATATATATATACATATATATATATAATTTTTTAAAACGTTCAAACAATAATAATAACAATAATAATAATTTAATCATCATTGTATCACCGTGCTGAATATTATTACATTTATAAGTGGCAAAACACTGAATCTGTGAAAATTTTAACCAAAAGTGAATGAAGTCTGACGGAACAGTGTGGCAGCTTGATATATTTACGAGTTCACAGCTCACTTTCTTCCCTCCGCTTCCACAGATATATTTAGTAAATATAAAATACATTTTTTTCCAAAACAGTAAGAAGGAATATGAACTCCAACAATACCAGAGAAAACGTCAACATTGACAGCACTAAAGAACAGGCATATGATTCAGCAATACAACACTCCATATCAGTCTGTTTACAGATTGCTACATTCTAATTAGATTAAGCGACGGAGACACTTACCCAACCCCAGGCACGCGCTGCAGAGGAAAGCCAGGTGCCTTAGAGAACGTTGTCATGGAGAGATTAAAGCAGACTGGAAAAAAAGAATGATTTTTTTTAAATCTCGCAACTTATACAGTTTAAATATTTACCAGTGAGTAAACTGAACCACATGGATAATTATTGAATTTACACCGCCCAGTTTTAAAAATTTATTGATCTCTTGCAGCAAAATTACATCTCTAACAGTCATGCTGTCAAAATTCAAGGTGACGATCAAAGTTGTTAGGCTATGACATCACGTAGGCTGGAATTTACGTAACGTCTTACATGTCCACAAAGGACCAGTCTACACGGCATCATATTCCAGACGTCTTGAATCTTTATAAACACCCCTCTGAAACCCTCAAGCCCCTTATTCCGAAATATGAAGATTTAAATGTAGACCCCGCTTAAATTAGAAATTTTACATAATAAATTTATGACCGGTTATTTTCACGTTTCGGCCGTCTTTATTTCAGTGAAATATATTTAATTTATTTCTAGTGTCCTCATTTCCAAAGCCTGTTCAGAGGAGCATCTTATTTTGAAATAAATTTGGTAGCAGTGACTATTAACAGTCCATGCCTGCCAACAATTATAATCGAGAGGAACTTCTTTTTGCCAAGCCAGTTAACGTTTGTCGTCTTTTGTGTTTATGGGTTCAATTTGAAACGTCACGGTATAAGAATTTTATTACGCCCAGCAGAAAGTATCTGGGCATTCCGAAGTAAGCCGTATGAGGATGGTGGTGTTGGTGGTCTTAAGACTGCTCGGTGGGAAGTTTCACTTTTGTGAGGAATTCCCAATATGTATAAAATATTATAATTAACGGTTGTCAACGCAAATATATTATGTTTTATTCATATCACAAATTAGAAATTCTTGGCATCATTCATTCGCGGCATTCCATAATTTTCTGGCTCACGGAATTTTCATACAGGGCATTACAAGTGTTGGATGTTCTATAGCATGGCTTGTTATGACGTAACCAAATTATTTCTTTATGACAATGAAATATCTGAAGAAGTGAATTTGTTTAACTCCCGAAATGCCCTGTGTGACAACTGTACCGAAAAACGAAGAAATTCCCAACGTAGTGTTAGCAGTGAATAAACCGTTGTCAGAGAGGGAGAGGAAAGATAAATTATAAATCTCTGATTTAAGTTTCAAACAGCGGAAATTATGAAGGTATCTGAACTGTGTAACACGTAATACTGGGTAATTTAATAGCAGTCCGGCATCTTTTCTGGTAAATACAAGGTCTCCAGGTTCAAGGTGGAAAAAACATCACGGCATGTAGAAAGGATGCTTCCGTTCTACAGCTGTCTAACTCAGACTACATATTTAAGAATCTTAGCGCAAGTATATTATTAAAAATGACACAAATAAATAAGAGGTGAACACGATACGCACTCCACCGGTCACTGATATAATAGGCAAGCCAAAGGAATTTACAGAATCTCACATATACGAAGGCATCCTCTAACGAAAGACTCTGTAGTACATCTTGTATAGAGAAAATGCAAGAACTGGAGGTTCTGAGGCTACATATTTTGATGCATTATTTTAATTAAGCGCAGAAAATATTTAGATGGACTAAACATTAATTTCATACTTTTGGTTTAAAAACAGCGCAGAAGCAACATGGTGGTTTATGTTTATTTCCGTGGTTTGTATGATACCGTTGGGGTTCAAAAGTGTGTAGTAGAAAGTAAAGATATTCCTGTCCACGCCATGTTAAGTGTATAGTGGAAATAGAGTTACAGTTCCACTCATTCTTAACCTTGGAGCTAGATGAAGGTAAGTGGTTACCTTCACGTCTTGGCCGCTTTAACCCTGATACCCATTAAATAAGAGGTTGGGTGGTCTCCTGAGCAGGTCTGGATATTTTGGAGAAGAGAAAAAAATATCTTACCCATACCGAGGTTCGAGCCACGGACCTCCATTCAGTAGCCTAGTCTTTATACCGACTGAGTTATTCCGGCTTCCGTACGGAGCATAACAGTTGAAATGTAAAATGATAACACATTTTTCTTATTTCGTAGGCTGCTTAAAATTCAGTATTCTTCGCTGCTTTACGATAAAAACTTCTGAAACACACGACTACCGCACAAATCAGTCCAGAATTGCAGTGTTTGTCTGCGACTTAAAAGAACCGACAGGACAGCAACTCTTCTGACAGTCTCCTGCATTTCCTCTTCATTAAAGTAATGACATGATTCGCATCCCGCAGAGTTCTCCCCTTGCAATTCCAGCAGCGCCTGCTCGACTAATGACGGCAAACTACAGCAGAGGAATAATAAGAGACGCATTAGCATCCAAAACAACTGGCATTTCGGAATTGATCTTACAGCTTTTAAAATGTTTCTTTTGCCTAATGATTGATGACTCGACTTAAATTACCTTCACAGCGGTGGATTATATTAACACGAGATGAAATAACAGGACGTCGTTTACAAGTAGAAGTGTTGTGTTTCGTCAGATTATACCCCTTGTTTATGTAAACTACATTTTTGTTTTATTTTCATTGTTCTAATCACATTACTGCCGTTTATAAGAACCCCAATGATATGATAATACAGTTGGAGCGAAAGCTCGAAATAACAGACGATAGACGGAAGTTGTGTTTTCTTTTTCCTGTGGCGCTGCTGCCCATTGCGGGCAGTGCTCCTAGTTGAGGTTTGTAGATCACATACAACGAAGCACCGCAGTCGGTAGGACTAATCTTGACGAGTGATCAGCTCGTCACAGAAATCTCTACCTGACAACACACAACACTCATAACAAAAAAACTTCCGTGCTCCCGGCGGGGTTCGAACCCGCAATCCCAACAATCGAGTGGCCGCAGACAAACGCATTAGACTGCTCGGCCATTGGGATCAGCTGTACGTAATATTTAAATAAGTTTTCTGAACCGCTTTCCCTTAGCCCAATAACCATCAATCAAATGTTCCTGCAGAGATTGGCTGATAATGATTCAATAAAAATAATTTTTTTTTGCGACTGAGTATAAACGAATAGGGATTTTAAAACCGTTCTCAGAAGCTTTTGATTTGATTCGGACCATTATGAAGAAGGAGGTTCAACTTGCCTTTTGATTTCAATACAGCTGAGAGGGAAATCTGACCGGTGGTCTTCATGCAATTTTGAATGGAATTAATTATGGCCCGAAAATAAATTCGGAATGGTTCGAAATTATGCCTCTTGACTAAATTTCGTTATAAATACATAATTAAACATTTAAATCATCATCATATACCTGTCATGGAGTTGGGCCACTTGGTGACCCTTTCCGATCTCACGTATCCAGAAGTCTCTTCAAATGTCTGCCGTGATTCCTTCTGCCCGTTGGGTAGTAGTGTGTCATTACCCTAGGTAACCTATTTCGAGGAATTCTGTTTACATGTTGTATCCAGTTTCTCTTATATTCCATTAATTTTTCCAAAATTTGTGTTATTTTTAAGTCCTTTGTAACTTGTGTATTTGTTTTGTAATCTGTCCAAGTGTATCCTGCTGTTCTTCTCATGTGTTTCATCTCTGCTGCTGTTATTCTTCTGGCGACCCTTGCCTTAATAGTCCAAGTTTCGCTGCCGTATGAAAAAACTGGAAGGGCCAGTGTATTGTATATAGTTTTATTCTTCTTTTCCTAAGAGTTTTTTTTGTGGTCTAAACACATTATTTAAAATACATGTAATTAAAAATTTAAATTACAGTTATTAATATATGCAATATGAATATTTGTACAGTCCACGGAATTTCTAACAAAATCGTTTAAGAATTTATAGTGGGAAATTTTACAAGAAGACGGCTTTTCTCATTCCTTATTCCTATCCGCAAATTTATAACTTTCTGCACGTCCAACAATCGGCCCATACAAACAATAGCGGTCCAGTACAGTACATTAAATCTTATTGTCTGACACTGGTATTAATTTAAGATTGAAGATATGGTAAGATATCCCTGAAATATTGTTAAAATTTTTTTATACCATGCAGGGTAATATATCAGAGCACTTCAAAGTGTAAATTACATGAATTTATTTATCTATCACAAATTCAAATAATGGTTATATTTACAAATTGTTACACTGTGCCCCAATATATGAGCACAGATTTTGGGAATAAAAAGCTACGTAGTATCAATGCGATATACCTCACGTCTGCCTTTATTAAAAAAAACACGTATTTATCATTTTTCCTATACTATTGTGATTAATTGTACACAAATTACTAGTTGGTTTGATATTTTAGGTGTTTTGTGGAGTTCCTTGAGTACGAGAACGGCACATTTGTAAGGTCTGTGTTTGTAAAACCCAAAACAAACAATGCTTGCTAGGAGCTGGATTCTATCCGGCTACCCACTGTGAAGAGCACTCCTAGTTAATACGCTATTTATTTCTTGGTTCTTTTTCAATATTACTTTAATCCCGTTTCGCCCTTTCTTTACACAACGACTGTAATATGTGCGATACATTAAAGGCAGTAACTAATAATTACGAATATTCGGTGTCTGAACACTCTTATTCCTTTGTTATGATTTAATGCAGTCTTGTTGTCACAACACGACCAAAGGAATAATAACTAAAATCCGCAATATGGAAACTATACACTTTCAGAACCATCTTTCTTTTAATCTGTGTGCAATCAGTATCTCTAACTGAAGAGTAAAAAACCAACTAGACGCCACTTATTATTTTATCGTACTTCTTATGGGCTTAACATGTTTCGGGCACTACTATGCTCATCATCAGGAGCTCACGACTATGATGTTGATTACCACATTGGTCGTTTCGTTGAATGTTGGAGGTTAGGTGCGGTTAGTCTGCAGTAGTGTCCGGGCTGCAGGCTAGCCCCCACTTCAGAATACAGGAACACTTTTCTACCGCCCGTTGCTAAATCTCTGGTGCCTATCTGACGAAGTGCATTACGTCACATCCAAAGAAAGGACAATCTTCACAATCACTGCAAGGGAAAGCCCAGATCTTACAAAAAAAATCATTTTTCTGAACGCATTATAAAATATTTCCATAATTCCGTAATTTGAAACGCTCAAACACCTTCAAAAGACATTGCACACCTCCTCTTTTTTGGAACCCAGGACATTCAAAAAGTTGATCCAAGTTCAAGGCTTCTTCGTGCCCTAAACTGCTAGACCACTCCTTATCGACTGCTGTAAATACTTATTCAAAATTTCTGCAATTACCCTGTATACCTGAAGTCTATTTCCTGCACCCCCCCCCCCCTCATCGAACATAAATTTCTTGTCCAAAACAAACTTCTTACCTCCTTCCAAAAAACCCTCTTTTATAGCTACACTCT
>Ga0123355_10019328_pt1 | contig 10844 bp, 8 predicted proteins | sample TergutEmb28metaG_3_FD_89872 | JGI IMG/M metagenome (GOLD analysis project Ga0123355, IMG submission 89872) | Embiratermes neotenicus P1 segment gut microbial communities from Petit-Saut dam, French Guiana - Emb289 P1 | ecosystem: Host-associated > Arthropoda: Insects > Digestive system > Gut ...
AATTCAACAGAATAGTCGCAAGCTCCTGATGATGGATATATTAATGTGCGAAACATGTTGAGCACATAAGAAGTGAAATAAAATAGCAAGTGACATCAAGTTGGTCTTTTATTCTTCAACTAAGTGCATATCAGTTTGCTGAAGTTTTGTGACACAAGGCATCACATAAACAAATGGTAAATAATACATAATGTACATTTACTGTATGGTAAAGTTTTCTTCTCAGAAAACTCTAAAAATCTGTACTTTAGAAGTAACCATACTGTTCAATATCAAAATTAATATATACATTTTTCAGTACCCCAGTCTGAAGCATTTCTCAGTCAGTACAGTGCCTGAGCTATGGACTGGAAGATTGAAAATCAAGTTCTGATGCCTCATAAGGGAAGACTTTCTCTTCTCCACAGCATCTATGTCAGTTCTGAGGAATCACACAAGCTCTTATTCAATAAGTAATGAGTGCTCTTGTCCCAAAGGTGTGAAACTGACCATGCACCTCCATTTACTGAAGAGCTATACTACATCCACTCCCCTCAAAATGTCTCCAGTGCAGACTTGAATAAGCAGAGGCATAACTGAACAATGACTCAGAACATTCGTGTCACTGTCTGCCCGTCTTGCTACATACCTGTATGACTGGAGATCAGGCTCAGAAAGAAATTCTCTGTGAAGTGTACCGTCAGTCATATATTTGATGACTGTACGCTCAGAGGTACAGTCCTCAAATCTGATACTATAGCCAACCTGTGAATAAAAAATTACAAAAATACATTTCAAACAATGTGTAAAGGAAATGTTCTCATACTGTATGTAGCTCGTATCCAGAACATAATCTTGAACTTTTCCATTGTATGTGATAATTAATGTATAAAGATCAGTCAGCAGCATGTACTAATGAAGATATATGTACAAAGTTTCAGGTTGTCACAGTGGTCTGGCTGAAGACTCAAATCTACTGGGATGTGGCACTCTGTTGTTGGACAAGCAGTTCCCGATCTTTTGCAGGACCATAGTACCTTCATCTTCAGAATTCTTTGTGGAATGCTGAACCCAGTTCAAAATATTGTATGTGGATTTCATTATGCTCTTTTATCACTGCTGATTGATGATGCTGCTGATGATATCTTCTTTATTGTCAGATATAGTTTTGTCATTTTTGACTTTGAGTCCTGTTTTCTTGTTGTTTTGATTTCATTGGTTAGTTTCTGCTGACAGTGTTGCAGTTTTACTGTAGACACACTCCACCTGGCTACCGTTTACATAGCTGTGTGTATATGTGCCTGTACACTTTGCTCTGACAATGCGGTCTGTTTACTCAGATCTTGCATTCTCCCCACCAATCAATAAATTAAACAGCACATGTGGAGTTGCTGTTGTTGTTATAATTTGTTTGTTTAGAATATTACTGTTATTATATTGTCTATACAGTATTTTTCAAAGATATCTAATAGTGAATCCAAATTCTGCACCTGAATGATCTATCACTTTAAGCATAGGGCCATAACGACATTTGTCTCTGTTACGCTTCATATCCCTTATATGTGCTTTATATCTTCATAAATATTTTGTGTGTCTCTTCTATATAGACAGATCTCGTTTTACACAATTTCTTTTTGCAAGATTTTGATTTAATGTGACTTGAAAATATACACCACTCTTCAAATTTATGTGACAGTTTTCGATTGAACATGATTTGGCATGGACAATAAGTGATATTTTCAGTTTCACATGATTTGACATAGACAATCACTGGCTGCACTTTTCTTGTGTTGGAGGCTGGCAGAAAGTGGCATCACTGTCACACCATCATTCATATCTGCGCATTCATTACATTGGTGATACAATCATGTGGCTGATGTAGTTCCCCCTTCAACATCACCTAGAGCAATCCAAATGAATAACTGGCAAAAACAATCAGTACTAATAAGAAATTAGACGTCAAAAGCCAACTTGAAAATGGAAGCGAATTGTTGACATACCATAATGTTATATTCACTCATATTAGCATACATATAATTCATGATAATGCTTACGGCATTACAGAAGGAGCTAAGTATGAACATTATGTATTTGTGTAGCAAGACTACCACAGTCCTATCGGACTGAACTGTGCCAAAAACTAAGGATGCATCTCTTACATTTTCACTGCATGAGAAATAAATAAACATAATGTATTGAACTGTATATACAGGATGTCCCAGGAGGAATGTGCCAGACTTCGGGAGAGTGTTCCTTATGTTAAACTAGACCGATATAACCCAAAACACCTATATCCAAAGTTGAACGGTTACGGAGATAATAGCCAGAGAAAAGTGTGGGCTTCATCGGAGTCGACGTACTGTACGCCGTCCATGACGTCATACTTGTCCAATGCGCCTGCCCAACAACTAGACATTGTAATGCAGTGACCTTGGCGTGTGCGCTACAGAATAATGCTACAAAATGGTGAAGTGCATGGAATGGGTGAGCTGTAGCTGTACATTTGTCTACATTTCAGCTAGTTCGTGCTGGGTCATGTGGTGCAGAAGATAAGTTAACAACACTGACAGATGTGAAGACCAAAGGCCCCTTGTATTGTAAAAGAGAAGGTAAAAGTAGAAAAGAGTCACATGAAGGAGCATCGAGGATTATTACATTAAGCATTACCTCATTACCAAGCTTAACTCCCATCTCCTGGGCAACACGAGCTGACACACTCATGGCTGCAACTCTACGTGGCTGTGTGCAGCCAATCTTCTTCCCATCCTGTGTAAACCCAGCTTCATACAAATACTGTGGAATCTGGGTTGTTTTCCCAGATCCTGTCTCACCTTCTATGATCAGGATCTGTAGGAACAAGTTAAATAATAAAGGGTTACTATCTTACGTGACAACTGTTGGCTGACGTTTTGTGTTGGGCCATTTATCATACTAACACAGCCGACACAGCCAACCACCCACGTGCACGGCACAGTAGCAGCAGGACGTGACAAACAATAGTTGTCAGGTAAAATAGAGACCCTGCAGATATAAACACAACTTGCTCATCAGTGTTCTGTTTCCTACTACACACCTAGTAGAGATCACCTGAAATATTAAAAAATTTAAGGCATTTGTCTTCTGGGAAATGTTACCCAAATGATGGTAATGTACGTCTCCACCTTCAGACACTCACACCAGTACATACAGTACTTACTGTTGTTTAACTGCCATGGCGCTTCTGGATGCAATTCAATTTCTCATTCTGAATCTTGGTTATTTAATTACATGAGTAAACTTATAATTTCCCAGTTTGGGTGGTATGTGTTCTTTAAGGATGCAGCTAGTGAATATTAAGACACTGATTGGGAAAGTGGGTACATCCCAGCAACCAACCTGATGATCCTTGATTGCCTGTATCAGATCATCCCTAAAGGGAAAGATGGGTAAACTTCTTCTTGTATCTTGCAGACTGAGTTTTTTCTTCTCTATTTCTGTTATTTTTGGTTCACTATCTGCCTGTGTAGAAAAAAATACTGCATTTAATGAACAGGCATAACATGAAGACAGGACAGCACATACATGTATAAAGTCATTATGTTTACAGCAGACCTCTAGCCAAGTTACGAATACCCACATTCTAACACAAGCCAACATTGCCCTCCAAAATAAAAGCAAGTTAAAATATTTGACACTGAAGTCTTGATATCAGCATTTGTGATCCATATTGAGGTTTCGGTAGTCTTCACCCTTGTGACAATGCTTGCAAGTACCCCACAGCACCCCCTTCCTCAACTGATCTACTACTATATTACCACTACTCTATTTTTCATCAGGTGCCAACTTGCTAGCACTAAACCATGAGCGCTAACAATGGATCAATTTTATAGTTAAGAAATAGCCTTCCTTTTAAGTACATGGGGTCTGTTACCATGTGTGTTGTGAGATGTCATCTTTATTGATATTCTGTGTCTGTAGCTGTACACACCAGGAATATTTTGAAATATCCAATACACAAAGAATGTGTTTGAGTTCTTTTGCTTATAAAGTTGACTGATAATTTTCAGTGTTTGGAAGTCACATACAATCTGCTCTGTCAGCAGACTGTGAGTGTAATTTGCTTAAACAGCCTGACAAGATATCATGTTCAAAGGGCAGAACGACTAAATCTTACGTCTTCTTCTGTCTTGGAGCCAGGCATCCTCAAGGCCTGAATGAATTCAATTTCATCATCTAAAACCAGTTCATATTCGTGCTTTTCTTCACTAGTTTTATCCTTGTCACGTGCACCAAATCGGAACACAGCTGATGACATCTGTTCCTCCTCCCACTTGCGCTGTTCATAATGTGGTGCCTTCTCGCGCTCATCCACTTCCACATATTTCTCATCTGCCTGTCCCTGGAAAACAGGATATGGTGTTAATGTAGCAGTTGACTGTGGTGACAACACATTGTGCTATTAGTGTGTGTGAAGTTGTAACTGTGAAATTGTAATTCATTCTCTTGTACAAGCTGTCTCCTTGTGAGACATGAAATGCTAACCACAAAACTTGTCATCACTTGAAAAGGGTGGAAGTAAAGGGGATATACAAAATGTCACTTGGTGCCATAGTAATATTTGTGAACATTACGTTGTTAATACTGAGCTGGTAGAGTAGGGAGTCGATATTCTGTGAGAACACTGCCAACTGAGGTCTTCTGGGCAAGTAGTTCTTGATGTTTCAAAGTACCATAGTTAAGCAGTCCACAAAGAGTGGGCTGCTTGTCTCTAAAGAGGAAAGCACCATGGTCCTTCGAAATGTTTGAACTACCCAATGACACACTGTCACATCCCAGAAGACTTGACCCTTCAATCTAGAGCAGGTCTGTCGTTTTATTCAGTTTTTATTGCAGTAAAAGATGCGTGAAGGCAGGACTCTTGCCCTCAAAAACTCAGATAAATTTTGTCAAATGGTATACCTGTTTTTAAGTTAACATAGATGTGATAAGTATATGAATACAGTACCTTTTTTACATCTTCTGGCATATGATAACGTTGAATTTTCTCAAGTTCACGTGCTTTCTCATGCTCCTTTGCCAGTTGCAGCAGTTTCTTCTTATGTTCACGTTCCTTGCGTTCCCTTTCTGTTAGTCTATATTAAAAAGTAATAAAAGAATATTAAGAGTCAACCAATTTGCAACAGATAAATTCAGACATGGAACATTAGAACACTGCAATGGATAAACTTACTCTTCTTCCTGAAACAGGTATTCATCATCGATGATATCTGCCTCTAATTCTGCTACCTTATCTTCCTTCCTTTTTTCCAAGTACTTTCGTCTTGATTCTATTCGCAGCTTTGGAATGATTTTAGAGCGATCCTCTGCTTCAAGTTTTAGACGTTTGGCTGCTTCTTCATAAGCTCGTTTTTCTGGAAGTTCATTAAGATCAACCACATTTTAAAATCCACACTGTTAGGTATACTTTTATATCCCAGTCATTAACTTCAAAAATGGGAGGGTACTCACCAGAGCCTGATGGCTGAGCAACATTTCGTGTCTTCTCTTTATCTTTCTCTTTAAGCCGATCAGCAAATTCATCCCTTTCCTGCAAGTCTCTAAGCCTCTCTTTCTCAGTACTATCATCTGAATCAGAATCAGACTGATATCTGCTCCTTTGATGGTGCTTCGACTGTCTGTCTTTATGGCTCTTTGGCTTCATTCTGTCATGGTCATTCCGGCTTTTAGCATGACCATGTTTTGAAGAATTACTTGATTCACCTCTGGATTTTTCACTGTGATGTCGACCCATTTCTGGCAACTACAGTAACAAAATTGTGTAGTGATGACTTGCACAAAGAACATTACAAGTACTTCAGCTTAAAAATGTTTGGCAACTGAATAAGATATGAACCTATGGTACTCTTTGAAAAAGAGTTCTATTCTTAAAAAGACTAGTTTATGATGGAGGAATTTTCTGTGATTTGTCAAATGCTTTTGACTGTGTAATCATGAAATTTTGTTAGCCAAATAGCATTCAAAATATAAGTGCAGATTGGTTCAGATCCTATTTAACAAATAGAAAGTTAAAATAAAATCATGTAATGCTACTCAGAATTTTTTTTATCCAGAGAGTCAATAATAGGGTCTTTATTGCACATAATATACATAATTGACGTTCTGTGAATAAATTCATCATAATCCATAATATGTGTTGATGATGCTACTGTCATAATTTCTGGTGGATTTTGATTATTTCTGTACAGTGACAATATCGGTGTTATGCAGTTCAGTCATTATTCCACATCAGCAAAACCCACATTCTCAAATCTATTTATTTTTCTTATTTTGACTTTACAATAAAATATGAATAATTTTGTGGGGTAACTCTTCTAACAGTGACAGAAAGAAAACTTAAAATTATGGTTGGTACAAAACCTAGAACTTCATGTAGAAGTCTACTGAAGAGATTAGAGACTTTATTTGCTCCATGCCAATCTACATTTTCATTAATGAATTCATTCTAAATATCCAAGAAAGTTACTTTAATATGTTGGTGAGAACAAAGTGAATAATTTTTCAGTGCATTTGTTGGTTATTTATAAATTTTGGGACCAAAAAATGATAGAATAAATCCACCTGTACACAGTGTTAATAAATAAATAAATAAATAAAAAAAGCACCATCTTCATACACCAAATGTCAAACTTTCATGTTTCAGAAAAGTGCACTCTGTGTTGGTATCAAAATTTTAAACAGTTCATCACTTAGTATCACAAGTCTTAAGAACGAAAGCACACAATTTAACAAGATATTTAAGTACACACTCCGTTTACTATACTTGATAAATGTTTTGTTGTTAAGAATGATTTATATGGTACGTGCATTCCTTACAGTACTGTACTAACTGTATTGGTGTTTTTTTTGTATATTTATGACATATTCCACGTCCTAATGTCATTTTGGCAAAATTCTGTATCTATGGAATGTAGTAGGTATGTATGTCCTGGAATCAATATCCGATATTCAAGTTGCATGGTACAAGCTTCATATACTAACCTTAATGGCCCTTTGTTCTCCAAAAGATTCAAAATTATCTGCAAGTCAGCCTCCTCACTATTGCGCTTTTCTGGCTCGTTTTCAACCTACGTTATTACGTTCTCAACATTTTCATTAACAGATACCCAATAGTGTGTTTTGAGGTTAGGATACCAAAAATTAACCTGAAATAATCAAGAATGCCTTTACAAATCTAACTCTCTCATTACCAATAGGATATTTCATTATAGTGCTTTCGTTTCGTACGGTAAACTAAGCAATGCTGATATAAAGTGACAATCTTACACAGAGCGCATATAAAACTCTTCTTCTTCTTCGAAACTACACAACCACCATATTGATTGCTACCAGGTGCAGTAACTAAAACAAGAGTTGGGGAAATGGACGGGAATGATTAGTGTCATGTACACAGGTCTATTATGTTGGTATGACTTCATTGTTACCAATTTTCAGCTAAGTCCGCTACAAAAGGGTCTCTGTATTAACAAATATTTTTTAAATAACGCCATATTGTTCAAAGAAACATTTCTGAAATGTTCGGAAAAAAGTGTGGACTCCTAAACCATAAGAAAGTAGTGTTAATAAGTTGGATTGGTTCATTTTAATTTGTTTTCATTCATTGTGTCTGGCTCATTATTACCAACTTCCGATTCAATTTTAAATATGTTGCTCCTCCCGTTTTTAAAGGTTTCGCCAAATTTTGTAACGAACATTACATGGCTGAATTTTGGTGGTAGTACACCCTTCAATATTTCGAAATTTAGTTTCGTGATAACGTATTCCGAATATGGAAGTTCATACATTCTTTACGGAATATTGAGCACTTTCCTAGTTAGGATAACGACTAGCAGCGGACTTATGCTAACGCAGTATAAATTTACAAGGGTTCTTCAGCTGACCCATGGTCTTAAGGACCTGCTAGATATGAAGCGGTGCGAAGTCAAAGCTTCTGACATTTCATTTCATTTATTTCACATTCCATTGATCGTATATGGATGCGGAATTAGTCATGTATACAATTAGCATAATAAATGAAGCAAGTGTACATTCAGCATTAGTTGTGTTTTATTGTAATGTCATACGATAGCTACGTTAACAATTAATTATAAATACTATGATTAAAATAAGCATAGGTAATAATCTGAATAAAATTAATATCATAGTTAATTATGTATTAAAATATTTCTCCAGACTATAAAAGGAATTATGTAAGAGATATCTTTTTAGAGCTAGTTTGAATTTATTCTTATCACCAGATACATTTTAATGACTTTTCGTAGTTGATTGTAGATCTTAATTCCTGAGTAATAAACACTCTCCTGGTATACTGCCAAGTTTGCTGAAGGTAGGTATAAATTGGAAGTTTACCTTGTGTTGATTTTATTTACTTGTGAGTTAAAGAGAAATTGGTCTTTATTTTTATCAACAAATAAAAATGTTGGGAATATATATTGGGATTGAAATGGAAGGACATTTAATTCCTTGAATAGTTGCCAACAAGAGGCTTTCTTACTTGAATTCATACTTGTTCTAATTTTTATTTTCTGACTTTTAAACATTTTTCACTATTGGATGAATTCCCCCAAATTATGATTCCATATGATATAATTGAGTGAACATACGAAAAATATGTACTTCTCAGTACATATAGGGACATAAAGTGCTTTATCGATCTGATGGCATAACAAGCCGTAATCAGTCTAGACGTTAGTTCACCAATATGGTACTTCCAAATTAAGGAAGTGGCAATAGTCAGTCCTAAAAATTTTAAACCTTGAGTAGTAGCAATTTTTCTGTTACTGAATGATACTTGCATATAAATTTCATGATTAGTTTTAGTTAAAATTGCAAAAAATATGTTTTATCATAGTTTCACCTTAATAAATTACTATGGAACCATTTATTTATTTCAGTAAATATCTCATTAGTATTAAACTTAAATTCGCTCTCATCGTGATTTACAATTTGTGTCATCAGCAAATAAGATTTCACTGGATTTGTCAGATACACTTTTAGATAGATCATTAACATATATTAGAAATAATAATGGTCCAAGAATTTAACCCTGTGGGACTCTGTGTTGTACTTTTCCCATTTAGAAAAAAACCCGTTTGAGTTATTACGTGTGTTTATAACTACTCTCTGATATCTATTTCTTAGTAGGATTCCATTAACTTATCAGCAACACCTGATGTAACATGAAATTTCATTTTTGATAATATGTCATAATTTACGCAGTTGAAAACTTTTTGCAAGTCACAAAATAATCCACTGACTATTATTTTGTTATTTAGAGATGATAATATTTTATTAATTAATGGATATATATAGCTATTTAAGTTGAATTATTGCAACTTAAGCCAAACTGCTCCTTTACTAATATATTGTTTGAGGTTAAATGGTAATGTGGTCTTTTATATATAATCTTTTCAAACATTTTTGAAAACGCAGGAAGTGATGAAATTGGCCTGTAGTTAATGATAAGTGTTTTATCACCTTTTTATATATAAATTTAATTTCTAAAGATTTTAGTCTGTCCAGAAATGTTCCAGTTGAAAGCATTCTGTTACATAAATATGTTAGGGGTGACACAATAAATGGATTCCTAATTTTTAAGATTTTTATTGTTATTTCATCATGTCCACATGACTTTTTACTTTTTAATTCTCTGATAATCTTTCCTATTTCATTAATAGTTGTATTTTTTATTTTAATATTTGTGTGTTGTGTAGTTGACATACATCGATTTTTTCATTATGGTTTTCTTTTTTGCATTCTTACATGTACTGTATGTTAGTCATAAGCTAAATTTACTCATGCTTAGTTCTCACCTCTCTTAAGACCAGGCATGGGAGGAATATAATATCCTTCCATTTCTTTTTTGTTTATAACTGGACTTGCTAAGTGTATCGCGCAAGACACACATGTAACAATAACTCCCTTGTTCTGCAGCAGCAGTCTGCTGCGTAGCTCAAACTATGTCTGAGCAGCAGCAGACACAGCTGGACAGTCAGTGAGTGCGAACGGTAATGAAGTGTCCACTGGCAAGAATTGTTACTTATACATTTTAGTTGTAAATGCAATTACTCCATACTCTTGCACAATAAAACTCCAATATATTCTACACGGGGATTATTGAGAGTGTGTGCGACCTGCCCGACTCCACGTCTTAACCAGAGTTACAAGCTCCGTCCTCCCTGGGAACAACATCTAAGATACGTTCCTCATCGGGTCTGCAACAGATACAGCATGTGAAAGATTGTTTAAACACAGAATATAAATAATTTAACAAGTTGATTTTATTTAAATCACCATTAGTGTTATTTATAGGATTATGATTAGTAATGTTGTCAGCATCAGAAACATAATAATTATTAAATATTTCTGCAGTGGTTTGGCAATGTGTTATGATCTTTGGTTTGGCAATGTGTTATGATCTTTGGTTTGGCAATGTGTTATGATCTTTCCATCAGTAACCAACATTAATATATTATTAAGATTCTTTTTGATAGTTGAAGAATAAAAGGCCAATTTGATGTCACTTGCTATTTTATTTCACTTCTTATGTGCTCAACATGTTTCGGAAATTAATATATCCATCATCAGGAGCGTGCGACTATTCTCTTGAATTACCAAATTGGTCATATTGTTCTTGGTTCGATGTGTGAGAACAATACAATCAATGTGGTAATTCAACAGAATAGTCGCAAGCTCCTGATAAGCCTGCAACACAGATACCACTCCAACCCAACCACACCGAAACTCCAACACACATCGAACCAAGAACAATACGACCAACGTGGTAATTCAACAGAATAGTCGCAAGCTCCTGATGATGGATATATTAA
>Ga0123355_10019329_pt1 | contig 10844 bp, 9 predicted proteins | sample TergutEmb28metaG_3_FD_89872 | JGI IMG/M metagenome (GOLD analysis project Ga0123355, IMG submission 89872) | Embiratermes neotenicus P1 segment gut microbial communities from Petit-Saut dam, French Guiana - Emb289 P1 | ecosystem: Host-associated > Arthropoda: Insects > Digestive system > Gut ...
GAGCGGCGGACGGCCAAGAAGGCGCCGAGCAGAGGTTCTCCGAGCACGTCCGCTATCCGCGTGTTGTCGATCAGGGCTCGCTCCTGGTCCTCCGGCGTGGTCGGCAGCCTGGAGATCCCGCGGTCGGCGCGCTGCTCGTCGCCCCAGGCCCCGGGGTCCTCCTGGATCGACGCCGGCAGGTCGGCGGCGTCCTCGATCCCGGCCAGCCCGGCGGCCACGACGGCGGCCAGAGCCAGGTAGGGGTTGGCCGACGCGTCGGCGGCCTTGAGCTCGACGTTGGCGTTGTGCACGCCGACGAAGCGCGAGGCGGGCACGTACCGCAGCGGCGCTTCGCGGTTCTCAACGCCCCAGAACCAGTAGGCGCCGGCGAAGTAGCCGGGGCGGCGGCGCATGAGGGAGGGAACGCTCGGGGCGCTGAGCGCGCCGATGGCCGGCAGGTCACGCAGCAATCCGGCCAGGAAGTGGGCCCCGTCGCCGTCGGGGATGCCTCGTCCGGCGTTGTCGGCCAGCAGGTTCGTGTCGCCACGACTCGCCGACACGTGCAGGTGGAGGCCGTTGCCGACCCCCTCGACGCTGACCAGCGGGGCGAAACTGACCCGCAGCCCGCTGGCGCGGGCGGCGGCGTGAATCGTCTGTCGGGCAAGCAGTTGCCGGTCGGCGGCGGTGACGGGATCCGCCGGTGCCAGGCTGACCTCCACCTGGGCGAGCCCGTATTCGGCGTGGAACTGCCCCACACCGACGCCGTTCGCTTCGAGGTCGGCCAGCACCGAGGCGGCGAAACCGTCCAACTGCAGCAGGGCGTGCGGGCTGTAGGCCGGCCCCGAGTGGGCGGGGCGGGGCTCGTCGCCGGCCCGGGAGACGAAGAACTCGAGCTCGAAACCCGCCAGCAGAGTGAGCCCGGCATCGGCCGCATGAGCCACCTGGCGCTCGAGGCGGGTCCGCTGGTCATAGGGCCACGCTTCGCCGTCGGGACCCACCTGCCGGCCGGGCACCCACGCCAGGCCGGGCTCGCCGGCAAGGGGGGTGATCCGCTCGACCTGCGGCACGAGGCGGATGTCCCCCGAGGGGGTCGACAGCCCGCCATGGGCGTAGGTGATGGCGTCGTGGGAGTCGAACACCGCGAACAGCGGTGTGATGCCGACCCCACGCTCCGCTGCGTCATCCAGCGAGGCCAGCGGCACGGTGCGGGAGCGGGGGATGCCGTTGTTATCGGCCCAGACGATCGTGACCCCGACGACTCCGGCTTTGGCCAGGCCGGCCCGGATTTGTTCCAGGCTTTCGCTCACGACGCCACCGTAGTGGGCCGCGGGGCACCGGGCGGGATGCGGGATCAGGCTGCCGACTTTGGGGCGCGATGCGCCCCGCAAATCGCAACCCGATTCGCGCCCTGAACGTTGCTGCGGCCCCAGACCCCGGGCAGGTATCGCGGGGCTGACACCTGGCCGTCATCGAGTTGGCCGCTATCGCGACCGTGGCTCCCGTGGCCGGGTGCCGGCGCGCTTCGTCGCCTCCTCTGGGAGCGCCAGGTCCCCCTCCTGGTAGAAGACCTGGAGGGTGAGCGCCGCGATCCTTCCATCGATGAGCCTGGCGACATAGTGCCCGTGTATCGCCCAGGTCTCCGACCCGAGACGGTGGTAGCCGCGCACATGGGCGTCGGCCCGCACACCCGGTTCGTCGTCGGTGCTCAGGAGCACGGGCCCGGTGATGTGCTGCGTCGCGTCGAAGCCCGGAAGCAGACGGCGCCAGCGCCCGATGAGGTCGTCGGCCGCCAGCGTCTCGGGTTCCCCGCCTGACATCTCGGTGTAGTCCACCCGGACTTCGTCCGAAAAGCAGCGCCTGATCTCCGTCCAGTCGAGTCGGTCCACGGCGTGAAGCAGTCGCGTCAGGACATCGGCATCGCTCATGCGGGCAGCGTCCTCCTGAAGTGCTCGGCGGCCGCGTTCGCGGCCAGCGACACCTGCTTGGGCTGGTCGTAGAAGTCCGTCTGGTCGCCCTCGGCCCAGATCAGTTCCGCCGGGCCCGCCAATCGGTCGTGGACCCCCTTGACGTTGTCGGGCAGCACACAACCGTCCGAATGCACGAACAGAGCCGGGATCCGCACGCGAGGCGCCGCCGAGAGGCCGTCGAAGCCGAGCCAGTAGGGCCAGCTCATCTCAGCCATCTGATTGACCCACGACGGGACGGCGCCGCGGCCGGGCTCGGCGTAGTACTCGAGGTCGAAGAACATGCCCGCGCGGTCGTTGCCTGCCTGGTACGCAGGGACCAGGGGCGACGCTCCGGTGCGCACGTATTCATCGAGCGCCGCCTGGCCCCGCGCGAGACGCAGGGCCACACCCTCTCTGCCGGCGTAAAAGGGCGCCACGGTCTCGGTGTCGTGGAACCATCCGGCGACGCTCGCAAAGGAGGATATCTGGGCTCCGTCGGCGATGGCAGCCAGTGCATACTGGGCACTGGCGCAGATCGCCAGGTACCCGACTCCGCCGGGCTTGACGAACGACAGGCGCGAGACCTGGCCTGCCGCCGCGCTGATGTCGCTGATCTTGCGGTCCGGTATCTCAGCCTGGCGCGGCACCCCGCCGCTCTGGCCGAAACCGCTGAAGTCGAACGTGACGGCCGTGAAGCCCTGCGTCGCGAGCGCCCGAGCGTAGAGGTCGGCCATCTGTTCCTTGACGGTGAGCCAGGAGCCCGTGACGAGTACCGCGGGCTGGCGCTCGAACAGGTCCACGTCGTCGTCCCGGTACACGCAGGCGGCGAGGGGAACTTCACGATTCCACAGCAGGTGAGGCGTGATCTGCATGACCCGATGCTGCCGGACGACGGTGCGCTTGAGCGGGTCCGATCTTGCTGTTTTCGCGTAGTTCCCCCGGCAACACGCCCACATAGCGTCGGAAAAGGCGCCGGAAGTGGCTCTGGTTGGAGAACCCGACCGCGGCAGCGACCTGCTCGACCGGGTCGGCTCGCGACGTGAGCAGCGTCGTCGCCCGCTGCATCCTGCGCTGGGCGACGAACTGGTGAGGAGAGAGCCCCGTCGTCGCCTTGAAGGCGTGGGCGAAGTGGAACGGGCTCAAATAGACGACTTCGGCAAGCCGCTCCAAGGTCAATTGCCCGGACAGTTCGGCGTCCACATACTGCGCCACGGAGTCGACCGCCTCTTTGCTGAGCTGCCCTCTCGGTCTCTCCGCGTGCCTCCCGGGGTTGCCGTAGTGCGTCACGAGGTGTTGGGCGAGGCGGTGCGCCAGCGTGCTCGACGCCACGTCGGAGAGCACCGCGCCGGCCGAGTGCGCCTGGCGCAGCACGGAGCAGAAGGCCAGCACGGTCCCGTCGCTGACGGCCAGCGCGGGCTCCAGGACCGGCTCACCGCCGGCCGCCGAACGCAACAGCGCTGCGCTGAGGTAAATCTCGAGTGCCTCGGTGGTCTCCCGGACCCGAAGCCAGGTCACGGGTTGGGTCGCCGTGACGAAGACCGAGCCGCCGGGCACGTCCGCCTCTCTCGTGCGGCCCGACGTCTCGAAGACCGTCCCCCGGTGCGCGCTGAACGATACGCCCACCTGGTTGGTCCCGGTGAAGCTGGGCGCCTCGCCGGGAGGTATCCAGCTGTACTCCGAGCGCATGCCCGGCCAGGACAAGACGTCCGTGCGGCTCACGCTTCCAGCGTACGAAGCGTGACCGGTCAGGCGGGGCTGGAAGCCATTTGCGGGTTCCGGGCCGCTTTCCTCGGGCTCGTACCCGCGGCGGGAGGCGGGGGGAAGGCGACCCTGAGCGAGAGCCCGCCTTCCGGGGGCGCCTCGGCGGTGACGGTGGCGTGGTGGGTGCCGGCGATCGCGCGGACAATGGACAGGCCGAGACCGTGGCCGTTCTTGTGGTGGGTGCGGCGGGGGTCGAGGCGTTGAAATGGCTGGAACAGACGCTCGAGCTCACCGGGCGGGATGACCGGACCGGTGTTGACCACCGTGAGCATCGCGCGCCCATCGGCCGCATCCGTGGAGATGCGCACGCACCCGCCGGCGACGTTATGGCCGATGGCGTTGTCGACGAGGTTGGCAACGAGGCGCTCGATGAGTCTCGGGTCGCCCTCGACCGGGGCGGGGCGAAGGTCGGTCTCCACCTGCAAGGCAAGGGTTTCGGCGTCGAGGGCCGGGCGTGGCAGGACCGTTCGGCAGAGTTCTGCGAGGTCGGTGCGCTCCCGGCTGTCGAGTCCGCCTTCGCTGCTGGCAAGCGCGAGGAGGGCCTCGATGAGGTGCTTCTGCTCGTCGTTCGAGGCGAGCACTTCTTCGGCCGTGCATCGCCAGGTTTCGGCGTCGGTGTCGGGGTCGTCGAGCGCGACCTGCAGCAGGCTGCGCTCTGCGGTGAGGGGAGTGCGCAGTTCGTGTGAGGCGTTGGCAACGAAGTGACGCTGCGCTTCGAACGCCGCATCGAGGCGCCCGAAGAGGTCATCGAGGGTGTCGGCGAGCTCCGTGAGCTCGTCGGGTGGGCCGCCGAGCGCCAGCCGCTCGTTCAGGTTGCTCGAGGAGATCCGCTTGGCCGTGCGGGTGATGGTCCGGATCGGTCGCAGCATCCTGCCGGCGACGAGCCAGCCGGCGAGCAGCGCAACCACGGTCACGACGGCCAGGGCGATCCCGGAGTTCACCAGCAGCTGATGTGAATCGGAGGCGCGCTGCGCGGCCTGGATGGAGCCGTTCTGGGCGATCTGGTGCACGGCCTGCGCCAGCTGCTGCGAAGCCTGTGCCAGCTGATGCTGGCCCTGCGCCAGCTGGTGCTGGACCGCTCCGAGGGGAGACGCCGCCCGGGTCAGCTTCTGCTGCGCCTGGGCCAGCTCGTGTTGGTCACGCGCCAGCACCTGCCGGACCTGCCCCAGCACCGTAGGCACACCCGGTCCCGGTGCCACCGCCAACTGATGCTGGGCCTTCGACAGGAAGTTCTGGGCCTGTGCGATGGGACCCCCGTAGACGGCGCGGGGAAGGAGGGCCTGAGCCAGCTGATGCTGCGCCTGCATGAGCTGTTGCCTGGCCTCCGTCAACGGAGCCAGGTTCCCGATGGCAGGGGTGTGCGGGACCTGCGGCAAATGTGGCTTCTTGTATGCCGTCGCCCGCTCGAAGAGCACATAGGTGATGGCGACCAACGCCACACCCGATAGGGCGAAGAAGCCGCCATAGACGGCGGTGAGCCGGAACCGGGCGGATCGTCGGGGCCAGTGCAGCCAGGCCGGCCAGCCGGCCCGACCGCGGGGTGCAGGCATCATGGTCCTCCGATGCGGTAGCCGCTTTCGCGGACGGTCTCGATGACCGGTGGCTCACCGAGCTGGGCGCGTAGCCGGTTGACGGTGGCTTTGACCGTCGTGGTGAACGGGTCGGTGAGCGGGTCCCAGACCCGTTCGAGGAGCTCCTCGGTCGATACCGGCTTCCCCTCGGCCGCCAGCAGGCACTCGAGGACGGCGAACTCCTTCGGCCGTAGCGTCAGGCGGCGTCCGGCCCGACTGGCGATCCGGGTGGCGGGATCGAGCACGAGATCGGCGTGGCTCAAGCGTCCGGTCTGCGCGGCCCCGGGACGACGGCCCAACGCCTGGACGCGGGCCACCATCTCCGTGAAATCGAACGGTTTGGGGAGGTAGTCGTCGGCCCCGAGTCCGAGCCCCTCCACCCGGTCTTTCACCGAGCTCGCAGCGGTGAGCATCAGGACCCGGCTCTCGGAACGCTCGGCCACGAGGGTTCGGCAGATATCGTCGCCGCCGGTACCGGGCAGGTCCCGGTCCAGAACCACGACGTCGTAGCGGTTGGCGCCGAGGCGGGCGAGCGCGTCGTCGCCGTCGAGGGCCACGTCCACGGTCATCCCGTACCGTCGCAGCCCGGCGGCTACGGAGCGGGCCAGACGTTCGTGGTCCTCGGCTACCAGCACTCTCATCGCGTCCTCCCGCTGTAAGCGTGGCACCTGGCCATGCCGGTTCGCGTGCGCCTTGCCCGGACAGGCTCAGCAGTGGGCAAAGGTCGCAGGTTGCGGGTCACACCGAGGTCACACGTGTGACCGCCGTGTGACAACCGGTTTCGTACAACTGCGGCCGATGGCTCCGAAACACGCGAAGACGTACCTCCGATCCGGCCAACTCATGGTCCTGGCCGCGGCGGCCACCCTCGTGCTGGCCGCATGTGGCGGGGGCTCCGGTCCTCCACAGATCGCCAGCCTCGGGACCACCACCAGCTTGGGCACGACCACCAGCCTGCGCACGACCACCAGCCCGGGCAGGAGCACGGTCACCAACGGCGACAAGACCACTGGCGGCACAGCCACCTCGACGACCGTCGACCCGAACGGCAACGCCACTGCGTTGCTGGACGAGTGGACCACCTGCATTCGTAGCCACGGCGATCCGAATCAGGTCGACCCGACGATCGACGCCAACAGGGACATCGACATCTCGATGGTCAACGTCTCGCCTGCGCTTTCGAACGAAGTCCATGGCAGCACCGGCCCGTGCAGCAACTACCTGCTGGCTGCGGAGAACGTGTTGCGCGCGGGTCAGCAGGCCCCCCAGGCACCCGACGCCGCCCAGACGGCGAAGTACGTCGACTGCATGCGGGCCAATGGGGTCCCCAACTATCCGGACCCCTCACCGGACGGCAAAACGAACTTCAACGGTACAGGTGTTGACACGAACAGCCCGACCTTCGAGAAGGCCGACCAGGTGTGCTCGAAGAAGAGCGGCATTCCCTACTACGCGCCGGGGGCGGAGGCGCCGGGCGTGGTCAAAGTCACCAGCTGTAACGGGCCATGCCCGAACGGAGGCCACCCGCCCGGCGGCAACGGCGGCGCCGGGGTCGTGCCGACCAGCAGTGGCTGAGTTCTCCCCCAGGCGGGTCATGGTCATCGCGGCCGTCGTCGGCCTCCTGGTCGGGGGAGCCGCGGCGGGTGGCGTCGCCGTGGTGTCCGCCACCGCCAACCATGACAGCCCCGCGCCGTCGGCGGGCGGTAGTGGCGGGGTCACCACCGCCGCGGTGGTGCGGACGAATCTCAGCACCAGTGTTCAGGTCGGCGGGTCCATCGGCTATGGCGGATCCTTCACGATCGCCGCTCCATCGGGGGCGAGCGCCCAGACGGTCGCCCAGGCGCAGCAGATGGTGACCGGCGACCAGCAGACGTTGTCCGGCGACGAGCAGCTCGAGAGCGACGAGGCCGGCGGGGACGGCCAGGCGATCTCGGCCGCCCAGAACGGCGTCGGCACCGCCCAGTCCACGCTCAACTCGGACCAGGCGACGGAAACCCAGGACTGCGCGGACCCGCCGACGACCACGACCACGTCCACGACGGTGCCGCCGACGACGACCACCACGTCGACGACCCTGCCGTCGAGATCAGCGTCGCCGGCGTCGAAGTCCGGAAGCACCTCCACGGCCCCGCCCCCGAGCTCCGCGGCCCCTTCGACGAGCCCACCGACGGCGAGCCCGCCGACGACGACGGACACCGGGCCGAGCTCGATGGCGTGCAGCCAGGACAAGCAGAAGGTCAGTCAGGATCAGATGCAGGTGAACCAGTCCCAGCAGCAGCTGGCCACGACCCAGTCGACGGCGACCCGTGATCACGACCAGAACCAGGCCAAGGTCGCCTCGGACCAGACCAAGCTTCAGGGCGACCAGGCCGCCCTGGCGTCGGACCAAGCCACGGCGGCGAACCCGGGCACCACCTACACGGCCCTCCCGGCGGTCGGTCAGGTCATCGGCGAGGACCAGCCGGTCTATTCGGTGAGTGACGTCGCGGTGCCGCTGCTCTACGGTTCGATCACCGCCTACCGGGCGTTCTATGTCGGCATGCCCGACGGTGCGGATGTGGGCGAACTGACCCACGACCTGATCGCCCTCGGCTACGGCGCCGGCCTGTCGGAGAGCGACCATTATTCCTCGGCGACGGCGTCGGCGGTGGAGCGTTGGCAAACGGCGCTCCGGTTGCCCGTAACCGGCGAGATCCTCCTCGGCGAGGTGGTCTTCGAGCCGGGCCCGATCCGGGTCACGTCGGTCACCCCCTCGATCGGCGCGTCCCTCGGCGGCGGAGGCGGGGGCGGTTCGGCTGCCGCCGGCGGTGGGGGCGGTGGGGGCGGGGCCGTGTTGACGGCCACGAGCACCACCCCGGTCGTCACCGTCGACCTGGACGTGACCCAGGACTATCTGGTGAAACCCGGTGACGCCGTTACCGTCGTTTTGCCCAACGGATCCTCGAGCGTGGGCGGGAGAGTCGAGACGGTCGGCACCGTCGCCGTCTGCCCGAGCGGGGGCGGTATAGGCAGCGGCAGTGGTGCCAGCACCGCCGGCAGCTCGGCCGACCAGACTCCGTGTTCGTCGGCGGGTTCGGGCAGCTCGGCGGCCCCGACCGTGACCGTCACGATCGCCCTGGACCAGGCCCCGTCGGGTGCCACCCTGGATCAGGCTCCCGTGAACGTCGACATCACCTCGCAGACGGTCCATGACGTCCTGGCCGTGCCGGTCAGCGCCCTCCTGGCGCTCCAGGGCGGCGGGTACGGCGTGGACGTGGTGAGCGGCAGCACCAGCCACCTGGTCGGGGTCACGACCGGCCTGTACAGCAACACCCTCGTGCAGGTCAGCGGGTCCGGCATCAGGGCCGGCATGCGGGTCGAGGTGCCGGCGCAGTGACCGTGGCGCCGGCGCCCCCCTTCCCGGTGCTGGAGTTGATCGACGTGGTCAAGGAGTATCGGGGCGACCCGCCCGTGCTGGCCCTGGCCGGCATCAACGTGCAGGTTCATCAGGGCGAGCTCGTTGCCATCGTCGGCCCCTCCGGCTCGGGCAAGAGCACCCTTCTGCACGTGATGGGCACCCTCGAGCGACCCACGGCCGGCGAGCTGCGAATCGCGGGGGAGGACACCTCGACCATGTCCGACAAGCAGCTGTCGGGGTTGCGCTCGCGCCGTCTGGGGTTCGTGTTCCAGCAGTTCTTCCTGCTGGACGGCCAGAGCGTGCTGGACAACGTCGCCAACGGCTTGTTGTACCGGGGCGGACGGATGGCCGAGCGTCGCCGACTGGCGCAACAGGCGATCGAGCGGGTCGGGCTCGCACACCGGGCCGGGCACCGGCCCAACCAGCTCTCGGGCGGTGAGCAGCAGCGCACCGCCATCGCTCGCGCCCTGGCGGGTCGACCGGCGCTGGTCATGGCCGACGAGCCGACCGGGAACCTGGACTCTGCGACCGGTGCGTCGATCCTCGACTTGCTGCAGGAGCTGCACCGGGAGGGCACGACGATCGTGGTCATCACCCACGACCATGACGTGGCCGCCGCCATGGACCGGCGCATCGAGATCCGGGACGGGAGGATCATCGGTGATACGCCGACTGCATGGTGACCCCGGGGGGTCCCGGCTCTCGCGCCGGGATCTCCTCCGGGTCGGCAGCCTGGGATTGCGCAGCAGGCGGGTACGGGCATCGCTCTCCGCGCTCGGCATCAGCATCGGGATCGCCGCCATCGTCGGCGTGCTCGGCATCTCCCAATCCTCGAAGTCGGGGCTCCTGAGAGAGCTGGGCGAACTCGGCAACCTCATCAGCGTGCAGGCGGGGAGCACCGTCGCAGGGCAGGCGACGGAGCTCCCCACCACCGCCGACGGCATGGTCGCTCGCATCGCCCCGGTCACGAACGTGACCGAGCTGGCGAGCATCTCGAGCGTCTCGGTGTACCGCAGCCCCTTCGTCCCGACGATCGACACCAACGGCATCTCACTCGCCGCGACCGACGCCGCCCTGCCCGAAACCCTCGGCGTCACCATGGCGCAGGGCGCCTTCCTCAACCCCGCCACCGCCCATTTTCCCGCCGTGGTGCTCGGCGCCGAGGCGGCGAGCCTGCTCGGTATCAACAGCCTGGCCAATCCGACGCAGATCTGGATCGGCGGTCACTTCTTCACGGTCGTCGGCATCCTGCACTCCGTCCCGCTGGTGAACCAGTTGGACAGCATGGCTTTCGTCGGGTTCCCGATCGCCGAGACAGAATTCGGCTTCGACGGCCACCCGACCGAGTTGTTCCTGCGCACCGTGCCCAGCGAGGTCAGCCAGGTGGCCGCCGTCCTGCCCGAGACGGTCGAGCCCGCTGACCCCACCGCCGTCCAGTGGAACCTGCCGTCGGACACCCTGAAGGCCGCAGTGGCGGCCAAAGGTGCCTACAACGGACTGCTCCTCGGACTCGGCGCCGTTGCCCTCCTGGTCGGCGGCGTCGGGATCGCCAACGTGATGGTCATCTCCGTACTCGAGCGCCGCTCCGAGATCGGCCTCCGCCGGGCATTGGGCGCCACCCGACGTCACGTTGCCGAGCAGTTCCTGGCCGAGGCGCTGCTGTTGTCGGTCCTGGGCGGCGTGGCGGGCACCGTCATCGGCGGGGTTGCCACCGCCGTCTACGCCGCCTCTCAGCACTGGTCGGTGCAGATCCCCGCCCTGGCCCTCTACGGCGGGGTCGGCGCTGCCCTGGCCATCGGCGCCATCGCCGGCCTCTACCCCTCCATGCGAGCGGCCCGGCTGTCACCCACGGAGGCCCTCCGCACCGTCTGACCGCCGTCGGGCCCCTTCGCAAAGAACGTCGCCAGCGCTTCCCGATAGCCCTCGCCGTTCTGCAGCCAGTGCAGGTGCCCCGATCCCTGCAGGGTGACGTGCGTGACCTGCGTGGTCTGGGGGAGCCGCCGGCGCACGATCGCCTGAGCCTGCGGGCCGAAGATATCGTACTCGCCGTAGAGGACCAGGATGGGCCCCCCGTAGGACGAAACCCCGTCCAGCACCGCGGGGTCCTCGTGTGACATCGCCCGATCGGTGCCGATCATCGCCTGCGCCGAGGCGCCGGCCAGCCAGGCCGGCTCGGGGTCGGGCGCGGCC
>Ga0123355_10019330_pt1 | contig 10844 bp, 6 predicted proteins | sample TergutEmb28metaG_3_FD_89872 | JGI IMG/M metagenome (GOLD analysis project Ga0123355, IMG submission 89872) | Embiratermes neotenicus P1 segment gut microbial communities from Petit-Saut dam, French Guiana - Emb289 P1 | ecosystem: Host-associated > Arthropoda: Insects > Digestive system > Gut ...
CAGTAGATTGGAGCGTTCCATAGTTAGCATAGGCAGCCACGATTTAATCCTCGACATTCTGTCAGATTTGCTTCCAAGGTTATCTTTAGGGGTTAGCCTATCTAGTACACATGTAGGCAGCATGGGCGGGCTGATGGCTTTGAAAAATGGTGAAGCGCATATAGCACCATGCCATTTATTGGACGAGCAGACGGGGGAGTATAATAGCCCGTATCTGAAAAAGCTGTTTGCCCAAAAGAAAATGGCTTTGATAAAAGGTGTAGGCCGTATACAAGGCATTATGGTTAGTAAGGGTAACCCTTTAGAGATTGCAGGAATTCAGGACTTAACCCGTTGCAGCTTTGTTAACAGGCAGCGTGGTGCAGGTACACGTTTGTTGCTAGATTACAAGCTGAAAACGATGAACATCGCTCAATCTGATATATTGGGATATGAAAGGGAAGCTGCGACCCATATGGCTGTTGCTGCCATGGTTAAAGTCAAAGGTGCTGATGCCGGGCTGGGTGTGTGGTCAGCTGCGAAAGCAATGGAATTGGATTTTGTTCCAGTTGGAGAGGAAGAGTTCGATTTTGCACTCCCAGAGGAGTTTTTAGAACTCCCGCATATTCAGGCTTTTATAGATGCTCTGTCAAGCTCTGAGTTTCTTTCTGAACTTGAAAAGCTTGGGGGCTACACCGCAAAAAGATGTGGGGAGGTTGTTCCAATCGACTGCTAAAATCACAGCTTTGATAAGATACAATAAAAAAGGCGAGCCCGGCGAGGTATTGGAGAAAGTCAAACTGATCGCCGGGCTTGGCATGGAAGGAAATTTGCATCAGGGTGGTGAGAGGCAACTCTGCCTGCTCACTGCTGAAATTCGCGAGTGGATGGATTCATGTGCAGAAAAAGGGCTCTGTTTTCGGCGTTTTAGTGAGAATATGCTAATTGAAGGTCTGCCCGATGGAGTTCTGCCCCCCAGTACACGGCTTCAAATTGGTGAGGCAGTTTTGCAAGTAAGTGAAAGTCACAAACACTGTTTCACTGAGTGTCGACTGGTTTCAGAATCGATCCGATGTCGCTTGTCTGAGTGTGCTGTATTTGCTGTTGTTGAGTGTGGTGGAACTGTGCAGGTTGGTCAGAAAGCTTGGTTATAAGCCCAACAGTCTTATATCTTCAAACACTGACCTTTCCCAGTTATTGTATGCAGCAAGGTCTTGTCTGTTATCGTAAATTACTCTTTGGCCAGAAGGCGGTGTGTCTATCCATCTAAACATCCTCTGGCTGTTAAAATAAAACCTTTGGGCATCATTTCCTTCCCAAAAAGCAAAAAGCAATTGACCATTTTGAAACAAATAAGTCCTTGAGTATCTTATATTGCCTGTACCATTTACAACCTCTACTATAGAATTGGCGCCAGAAGAATATCTAGTAATACCATTTGCAACTACACTTCTGTGAAAAGTGCCATTTTGTTGGCCGCTCCTTGCGTTGTCCCAAACATTTCTGATGTGCGCAAGGTTGGCTTCAATGTTAGCAGCGGAAGTTGGAGGCGGTAGTTGGTTTGAAGCAGGTGGTTGGTTTGCAGCTGGCGGCGAACTCAGCCCTAATCGGTTTATATCATTAAACACAGTATTCTCCCACCTGTTGTATGCATGAAGGTCATGTCTGTTATCGTAGATTACTCTCTGACCGTTAGGTGGTGTGTCTATCCATCTAAACATTCTGTTGTTGTTAAAATAAAACCTCTGGGCATCATTTCCTTCCCAAAAAGCAAAAAGCAATTGACCATGTTGAAACAAATACGTTCTTGAGTATCTCACGTTGTCTGTACCATTTACTACCTCTACTATACAATTGGCACCAGATGAATATCTGGTAATACCATTTGCAATTACACTTCTATGATAAGTGCCATTTTGCTGGCCGCGCCTAGCATCGTCCCAAACATTTCTGATGTGTGCCAGTTTGGCTTCGATGCTAAGGGTGGATGCAGCAGGTGGCTGTTGGTTTGCAGCAAGTGGTGGTGGCTGGTTTACAACTGGTGGCTGTTGGTTTATAACTGGAGGCGGCTGGTTTACGGCAGGTGGCTGCTGGTCTGCAACAGGAGGTGGTTGCTCAACGCGCAATGCTGGGGCATCAGGCGAATCAAGCGATGGCAAAGGAGGAACATCTCCCGGGCGTCTTAAGAATGACTTTGCCACCCAGCCTTCTGTGCCATCAAATCTCACATATTCCCAATCTATTCCTTCGTTGTCTGCCCTTATTACTCCGTTACTCATTACAGAACTTCTATTCGGCAAAACCCGAAGCGCGTCGTAATTCATTCCCACGCCGCTTCTTATATTTACTATTTCGTTATCAGCATCGGATACAACTATCATTTCAGTTGTAAACGGAAGACTAGTTATTTCCTCGCTCTGCGCAGCTCCGTGATCTAGTGCTGCTTGGACTTGCGCTTCGATATTTTCGATATCAATTTCCGTTATTGGCTCGCTTTGTTGCGATACTGGAGTTTCGTCTTCGCGTACAGCGCGAACAAGAACAAAGGCTCCAACGACAAATGCCAGAAGGAACATAATGCCCATAACCGCAACCAGTTTTGTGAGAGAACTGATTTTGCGTTCTTCACTTGGAATAAACACTGGTGCTGAATGAGATTCTGGAGCTTCATTCTTAATTCTCTCCGTCTCTCGGAGAGTGCTATATTTCTTCTTTGAGTCGTCGAATGATTCATCCTCCATCAGATCAACATCCCATATATTCTCTGTTGATAGATCATCCCATGAACTTTCTTTCGCCCGGACAAAATTGTCATTTTTATTAGATTCTATGATATCACTCCTATTCGCAGTTTTTAGAAGCTCTTCTAAGGTGGCTTTCATTTGAGTTGCATTTTCATGTCTATGTGAGCTGTCATATTGAATTGCTTTAATTATAGCGTCTACCAGCTTTGGATATTTTTTCGGAATTGTTGCAGGCATTGGGAACTCTTCGCCTCGAACTCGTTTTCCCAAAGCATCTTCTAGTTGGCTAATAGTAGCGTTTTCGGGTTCAAAAGGAAATCTTTTTTGATTTAGCAATACATACATCATTAAGCCCAGTGAATATATATCACACTTATGGTCTATCCGTTCCATTCTAATAACCTCAGGGGCTGCGTAAATCGGAGTTCCTCTACTAGATGATGTAATAGCGGAAAAAGATTTTTTTGCTATGCCAAAATCAGCTAATTTATAATCTCCAGCTGATGAAATAAGTATGTTTTCCGGTTTTATATCTCGATGAATGATCCCAGCCTCGTGTATGGCTTCCAAGGCCCCGCACATACTGATTCCAATGTTAATAATCTCATCTTCAGTAAATATGTAATTCTTATCCTTAATCAGCTTCTCAATATTGGAGTCAAACAGTTCCATAAGAATAAGTAAGTCCACACCCTTTTTATCAGGGTGTTTTTGCAAACCAAAGTTTTTGCCGCTGGCTATGTTATCATTTTTTGGCAAGCTCTTTAAGATTTCAATCTCTTGTTTATATCTATCAATTTCTCTAACATCGTCCATATTCAAAGGAATAAATTTTAGAGCTGCCTTTTGATTGGGGTAAGCTGCTTTTTGCACTTCAAATACTATAGAAAAAGCACCTTTTCCTATAGGTTTAACTACTGTGTATTCTTTAAAAATGGGCTCATATGTCCTCAGTCTGTCCTTAATTTCCATAATGCACACCTCCAGTGCTAATCCAATTAAGAATACTATGCCTGTAGTGCAGATTTGTAATGCAAATATTTTATTAGTTGCCCCACTTGCTATTTCATTGCTTTTTTGGCATAATTATTTTAAATGATTTTATGGAAAATTTCAACAAAATTTTTTGGAATACGACTTTTTAAAATACATATTCAAAGAAAGGATGCTAGCCATGCAGAATAAAAAATCAAAAAAAAGAAAAATTGCAAACATAAGAACATTTATTGTTGTTCCAATCTCTCTCGCCTTTTTTACGATTGCTTTGATTATAATGTTTAACTCGCTCATTGTCCGGAATTCGGACGATGATTATAGCACAGATATTGAAATCACAGCAATGACTGCAGAAGAGAATATAACACCGATATTATCTGAGCATGCGACCAATTTTCAAAGGCAGTGGGATGAAGCTTACGATGTGGAAAACATAACACCAGCATTATCTGAGGAAAACACGTTATCTGATTATTCACATATGTATGATCAAGGCACCGATTCTACCTTAGATAATTTTAGTGAAAGTACTATCCAACAGGATAGCAGAGAAACTGATAGAAGCGAAGAAGCAGCACCGCCAGAAGCGAGAGAAAATTATCTGCTCGAGCAGAACAGTTCGATGGACGAAGCTATCATGCAGCGGACTGGGGATGAAGGCGGCAGTCCAAATATGGATGGCTGGTACGATCGAATGACTGGCCTTATCCGGTGTATATCAGAGTTGGGCCTGACATATGAACCGTCCGTGGCGGATAGGGCTGCTGATAGCGAGGTAAGGTTTATAATGCTGCATCATACATATGGCTTATTTGATAGTGATGATTCTTTAAGAGGCATGCATAATGATCATAAAACAAGAGCGGGCCTTGATGGTGGAGGCATTGCTTACAGTGAGATAATCCAAACAGATGGTACTGTATGGATTGCCCGTGGCGAGAAAGCGACATCTCACACTGGGATCTCTGAGGATGATTGTATTCATAGTTATAGTATTACTGTTTCAGGTAACTTTGATGAAGTCGGCAGAGTCATGTCTGAAGCTCAATATAACTCACTAGAGTCCCGTTTAGCTGCAGCTATGAGACAATTCCCAAATGCAACCATTATCGGACACTCCGACTTAGCACCGACGGCATGCCCTGGCCAAAGCTTTCCATGGGATAGGCTGGAAGAAAATATTGGTGCTGTGAGGGGAGCTCCCAGAGGACGCAACATCATTGGGCAGTGAGCGAGTTTGTTAAAGAAATTAGAGGTCAAGACCTTGTCGAGTCATCCCGGGCTTGACCCGGGATCCCCTGAAATCAGCCAATCTTAGGGGATTGCGGGTCAAGCCCGCAATGACGTTTTGTATAACCTTTAGTCTGAACAAAGCACTAGGCGTGGTGGGCTGTTGCCGATTATCTCCTTATACCCTTGAGTACCAAAACTGTGCGTGGTATACTTTAGCAAACGCACAGTTTTTTACGTGAACTTGGAGGGTTTCATGACACACGATCAAAGTAAAATACGTAATTTTTGCATTATCGCACATATAGACCACGGCAAATCTACCCTTGCAGACAGATTAATCGAAAAAGCAGGCCTTTTAACCCAGCGTGAAATGCAAGAACAGATTTTAGATACAATGGATCTGGAAAGAGAGCGCGGAATTACGATTAAAGCTCAAGCCGTACGACTGGTGTATAAAACAAAAGGTGATGAGGAGTATATTTTAAATTTAATAGATACCCCTGGCCATGTGGATTTCAATTATGAGGTCTCGCGTAGCTTGGCAGCTTGTGAAGGTGCTCTGCTGATCGTGGACGCAGCTCAGGGAGTAGAGGCTCAAACACTAGCTAATGTTTATTTGGCTATTGACCATAACCTCGAGGTTGTGCCAGTAATTAACAAGATTGACCTGCCCAGTGCAGACCCAGAGGGAGCCATAAAAGAAATAGAAGATATAATAGGCTTGCCTTCAGAGAACGCCCCGAGGATATCAGCTAAAGCTGATATAAATATTGAATCTGTATTTGATAGGATAATATCAGACATACCTGCGCCAGCCGGCGATATAGAAGCACCCCTCAAGGCAATGATTTTTGACAGCATATATGATCAGTACAAAGGTGTTATCGTGTTTATGAGGGTTCGGGATGGTATGATTAAAAAAGGCACGAACGTTCTGTTTATGGCGACTGAAATGCAGTTCGAAGTAGTCGAAGTGGGATTCTTCGGACCTGGTAGATTTATGCCTTGTGATATGCTATGTGCCGGCGATGTTGGTTATTTAACCGCTAGCATAAAAAACGTGGCAGATACCCGAATTGGCGATACAGTAACAGATGCTGATAACCCTACCCCCGAACCGTTACCTGGCTATAAAACAGTTAATTCGATGGTTTTTTGTGGTGTATTTCCTGCTGACGGTGCCAAATACCCCGATTTGCGGGATGCTTTAGAGAAACTAAAACTCAATGACGCAGCTTTGGCTTATGAACCGGAAAATTCGACAGCTTTAGGATTCGGATTCCGCTGCGGCTTCTTGGGGCTTCTGCATTTGGAGATAATCCAAGAACGCTTAGAGCGGGAGTTTAATCTTGATCTGGTGACAACTGCTCATAGTGTTATATATCACATCTATTTAACTGATGGCAGTATGATTGAGCTCTCAAACCCGAGGGATATGCCTGATCCGGCAAAAATCTCAAAGATGGAGGAGCCGATAGTCACAGCAGATATAATACTACCTAAAGAGTACATCGGGCCGATTATGGAAATATGCCAGGAACGCCGAGGTGAATATCTTAGCATGGAATATATTGAGGAGACCAGAGCTGTGCTAAAGTATGAGTTGCCGTTAAATGAGATTATTTACGATTTTTTTGATACCCTAAAGTCGCGTAGCAGGGGATATGCATCTTTCGATTACGAGCTAAAAGGCTATAGGGAAGCAGAGCTAACCAAGCTGGATATTTTAGTGCATTATGAAGTTGTGGACGCTTTGTCATTTATAGTTCATAGTTCCAGTGCTTATGAACGTGGTCGTAAAATTACCGAAAAGCTGAAGAAAGAGATCCCGCGTCATATGTTTGAAATCCCGTTGCAAGCATGTATTGGCAGCAAAGTAATCGCTAGAGAGACTGTTAGTGCAATGCGCAAGGACGTATTGGCCAAATGCTATGGCGGCGATATATCTCGTAAGAAAAAACTCCTTGAAAAACAGAAGGAGGGTAAAAAGCGCATGAGGCAGATCGGCAGTGTCGAAGTTCCGCAGGCAGCATTTATGAGTGTCTTAAAGCTTGATGAGGAATAGTTTAATTCAAGTTCATAATAGCTGTCTTCCGGTTATACAGGAACGCCAACGAAGAGCAGTTAACCATCTGCGTCATCCCGGGCTTGACCCGGGATCCCATCAACTTGGCCAATCTCAGGGGATTGCGGGTCAAGCCCGCAATGACGGAATTGAGGATATTGGCGTGTATGTTCATATTCCTTTTTGCCAGAAGAAATGCTTGTATTGTGATTTTCCATCCCAAGCGGGGCAGGAGATCTATTTTGAGTCATATAAAGAAGCATTGATATCAGAGATCGACAATTCACCCGAACTTGCAGCCTCATCTATAGATTCAATTTTTTTTGGCGGAGGTACTCCAACGATTATCCCCGCCGATTATTTAGCTGAAATTCTGGAACATATCTATAGATACTCAGTTGCGGCTGATGCTGAAGTTACTATCGAAGCGAACCCCGGGTCTGTTAGCCCGGAGTCGCTTAAAGTTTTGTTCCAGTCGAGATTTAATCGGATAAGCTTTGGGGCTCAGGCTTGGCAGGATCATTTGTTGAATTGCTTAGGTCGGATTCATTGCCAAGACGATATCTTATATGCATACGAAGCAGCTGTAAACGCTGGTTTTACAAACATTAATTTAGATCTGATGTTTGCTCTGCCTGGGCAGACAATGGATGATTGGATGGAAACATTAAAGTCTGCCGCAGGGCTGAAGCCGGCCCACATCTCAGCATATAGCCTAATGATTGAGGATGATACAACTTTCGGACACCTTTATAATGAAGGTGAGTTGCATTTTCCCAGTGAAGTTGAAGACAGGCGCATGAATCAGGCTATTGTCGACGTATTAGATCTATACGGCTATCATCAGTACGAAATATCGAACTACTCTCTTGAAGGCATGGAATGCCACCATAACATAAAATATTGGAAGCGATGCCCGTATATTGGGCTTGGTACATGTAGTCACAGTTTTTATGACGACACTCGGTGGCATAATACTCACTGTTTAGAAAAATACTTGAGTGTTGCTGGCAAACAAAATAACGTGAATTTGCATGAGGAGTGCATTAATATTTCTGTGCCTGAGGCCATGAGTGAGACAATGTTTTTGGGTTTGCGACTTAATGAAGGCATAGATGTGCAGGGATTTTACAATACATTTGGTGTAAGTTTGCTTGAAATTTATGGAAGTACCATCGATAAGATGACAGAATGCGGATTGATCCGCCAAGCTAAGGGCAAGCTTTTTCTGACAACAAAGGGCAGGGATGTTTCAAATTATGTTTTTATAAACTTTTTGTGCTGAATTAATGTGTTAAGATCATTGAACAAATAAAAACTCTGTGATATACTTTCACGGTAAACCCATGCGTGGAACATGGAATCTCCGACCTTTTCTCTGCATTGGGATATAATAAACCAGGAGGTCAACATTGATAGACAAAAAAGCGATCATCGCTAAATTCGGTAGGAAAGAGAACGACACAGGTTCTCCGGAAGTTCAAGTCGCACTTTTAACGGAACGTATTAACCACTTAACGAATCATCTGCGCACCCATCCGAAGGATTTTCACTCGCGGAGAGGCCTGCTTAAAATGGTTGGCCAGCGAAAAGGCCTGCTTAATTATATTAGGCAAGGTGATGTAGTTAAATATCGTGAACTAATTGGTGAGCTTGGTCTCAGGAAGTAATAATTTGCCTTTAGTGCTAAATACCAAAGATCACGGGCGACCGGGGACGGTCGCCCCTACTAGGATTTCAATAATTTAATATACGTTTCAATATGTTTTAAAAAGGAGTTTATATGTCAAAAATATACGCCATGGATTTGGCGGGACGCAGCCTTACTGCAGAAGTAGGGCGTGTTGCAGAGTTAGCAGGTGGCTCAGTCATCATGCGTTATGGGGATACATTGGTGCTGGTTACAGCAACCACTTCGGACAAACCTCGCCCAGGTATCGACTTTTTCCCACTCTCGACCGATTACGAGGAACGGCTGTATTCTGTTGGGAAAATACCTGGGGGCTTTATTAAGCGGGAAGGAAAGCCGACCGAAAAAGCCGTACTCACGTCCCGCCTAATTGATCGGCCAATCCGTCCGCTGTTTCCAAGCGATTACCGTAACGATGTATCCGTTGTTGCCACAGTGCTGTCTGTTGATCAAGACAACAGCCCCGAAGTTGCGGCAATGATCGGCGCATCCATTGCCCTGTCCATTTCCGAGATACCGTTTTTTGGGCCAACCGCAGCTGTTAATATTGGTCTGGAAGACGGGCAGCTGATAGTAAATCCAACCTCCGATCAACGCGAGAAATCCGATCTGCAACTAACGGTTGCATCAACCCGAGAGAAAGTTATGATGATTGAAGCAGGCGCGAACGAAATCTCAGAAGAAAAAATGTTTGAGGCCATTACGCTGGCACATGAAGAAAATAAGAAGATAGTGTCGTTCATTGACTCGATTGTTGAGGAACATGCTAAACCAAAACGCTCATATACCGAGCATATAGTTCCGGATGATGTATATAATAAGGTCAAAACATATATAACTAATGAACGTATGGAAAGTGCTGTCTTTACGGATATGAAGCAAGAGCGTGATGAAAGGGTATCCCTCATCACAGAAGAAGTTTTGGATACATTGCTACCATCTTTCGAAGATGATGAGCAGATAGAATACTCCTCGTTAATTAACGACGCAATATACCAATTTGAAAAAGAGACCGTCCGAAGGATGATACTTAACGATCATAGGCGCCCAGACGGCCGGAAATTGGACGAAATCCGAAAGCTATCTGCTGAGGTAGATATTCTTCCGCGTACACATGGTTCCGCGCTGTTCAGCCGTGGACAAACACAGGTGCTGACTGTTACCACATTGGGTTCTATGGGAGAGGTGCAACGCTTAGACGGACTAGACGTTATGGAAGAAACAAAGCGATATATGCATCACTATAATTTTCCTAGCTTTTCTGTGGGCGAAACGAGGCCGTCCAGAGGTCCTGGCAGGCGGGAAATAGGTCATGGTGCATTGGCTGAGCGGGCACTATTGCCAGTGATTCCATCAGAAGAGGAATTTCCTTACGCCATTCGTTTGGTTTCTGAAATACTAAGTTCCAACGGATCCACATCACAAGCCAGTGTATGCGGCAGTTCATTGTCTTTAATGGCTGCAGGCGTGCCGATTAAACGCCCAGTTGCGGGCATCTCCGTAGGTTTAATTACAGGGTCATCGGATGACGACTTTGTATTGATAACCGATATACAAGGGATTGAAGACTTTTTCGGAGATATGGACTTTAAAGTAGCAGGCACAACGGAAGGCATAACTGCCATTCAAATGGATATCAAGATTAATGGCCTTACACCAGACATTATCAAAAGGTCTTTGGAACAAACACGTTTGTCGCGGCTCCATATATTGGATGTAATGCAAAACGCTATAGACAAGCCTAAGGCCGATATTTCTGGTTTCGCGCCTAAAATTGCCATGATTCGCATCGAAATAGATAAGATTGCAGATGTAATCGGATCGCGTGGCAAGGTTATTAAGCGCATTATTGAAGAAAGCAATGTAGAAAAGATAGATACAGAGGACGATGGTCGGATTTTTGTGGCCGATCGCAATATAGACAACGTGCGGCGGGCTATTGAAATGATAAATATGATTGTTAATGACCCTGAAGTTGGGAAGATATATTCGGGTAAAGTTACCCGTTTGCTTAACTTTGGTGTTTTTGTAGAGATTGCGCCTGAAAAGGAAGGTTTAATTCACATTTCGCAATTGGCTAAAGAACGAGTCAAAAAAGTGGAAGATGTTGTAAATGTTGGTGATGTTATACAGGTAA
>Ga0123355_10019331_pt1 | contig 10844 bp, 18 predicted proteins | sample TergutEmb28metaG_3_FD_89872 | JGI IMG/M metagenome (GOLD analysis project Ga0123355, IMG submission 89872) | Embiratermes neotenicus P1 segment gut microbial communities from Petit-Saut dam, French Guiana - Emb289 P1 | ecosystem: Host-associated > Arthropoda: Insects > Digestive system > Gut ...
ATACCCTTCCCTTGAATTTCACAATGACTTCATCGATTGCCAAATGTTCGGAAGGGTTGTAAAATTTTTAAAAGTTTGTCCTTATAATTTCAAATAAGTCTCGTAATTTCCACAGTCTATCATATTTTCTGTCAACTCCATTCTTATTATTGTCCGTGAAATGCAGAAAGCGTAGTATGTGATAGTACCTAGCACGTGTCATCTTTTGTCCGTAGAATGGACAACAAAGCTGCTCCATTTTTGTCCAGTAGTCCCGAAGCCTGCCTTGAATTGTATGTCCCATCTGTAATGTCAGAGTCAAAAAAGCAAACATTTCCGCTTCTGTAACCTCACGTTGGGGAGATGTTCCGTCGTCAGAATTTTGTAAGAACTGATCATAATATCGAATTGTCTCCACAACCAGCAAAGTCATTATTTCCCCAAAGAACAACAAGAGAAAGTTGAGTGGAGTAGACTCTTTCGTTATGTGGACAGCCTCACTGCTTTTCCCGTTGGACGCCCCAATAAAGGTGTGCACTACACGCTTTTGGGGTTTAGGGGGCAGTGTCCACACACAGGGTTGTGGCTGTTGTCCTGTCACATTACCAACATCTTCCTCATCTTCAGAGCTGCTGGCAGAAAAATCTGGGATTGCAGGCTGTGTAATGGAAGACTTTCGGGAAGAGGGGCCTGGCTGCTCTTCGTCCATCTCCTCACATGCGTAATGTGTCTCTTCGTCCCTGTCAGAATTCATTACGATTTCTCGAATTCCATTCTGCGACAGCACACGAGCCCGATTCACACGTGAAACCTCACTTTCCATTGCGAAACAAACGAACACATCTACTTTGTCCCTAAAAGCAAAACTCAAGTGGACTGCTAAGAAATGTCTCCTAACCTACTGTAAAACTTCACTCCAGGCTGCTAGCTGGTAAACATCATTAGATTTTATTACACAAACCACTTCGTTCCGTTTACTAAATGCAAAACTATACTAAATGTGCGATATTTTTGAAAACTTATAACACTTAAGCAATCATGGCTAAATAGGGTAAGGGTGAGACAGGAATGAAATGTTTATATTTGAACAACACAGAAAAAGCATTGAGAACTCATTCAGTGTTGAAACGTGCCCAGACAATTATTTCCACTTACTAAAAGCAAGACTGAAATAACTGTAAGGTAATTTATGAAGACTTCAGACACTACTGCATTCTTGGCTAATTAGAGTCCAAACTATAGTTTTTACACTCTAGCAAGCTAGAGGAAGTCTCCCAGAACTGATTCATTGTTGAGATATGGTTAATAGTGATAGCAGTAAAGCAGATTGGATATGTGTAATGTTGTGAAATGGATAGAGAAAAGTGTATTGCGTTGTTCAATTCTGTTAATAGTGATAGCGGTACAGCAGACAGTGGATAGTTGTAATGTTGTGAACTGGGTACAGAAAACTTAATTGCATTGTGCTGTGCTGTTAATAATGATAACAGTACAGCAGAGAGTGGATAGTTGTAATGTTGAGAACTGGATACAGAAAACTGTATTGCTTTGTACTGTGCTGTTAATAGTGATAGCGGTACAGCAGACAGTGGATAGTTTTAATGTTGTGAACTGGATACAGAAAACTGTATTGCAATGTGCTGCGCTGTTAAAAGTGGTAGCGGTACAGCAGACAGAGGATAGTTGTAATGTTGTGAACTGGGTACGGAAAACTTAATTGCATTGTGCTGTGCTGTTAATAGTGATAGTGGTACAGCAGAGAGTGGATAGTTGTAATGTTGTGAACTGGATACAGAAAACTGTATTGCATTGTGCTGTGCTGTTAATAGTGATAGCGGTACAGCAGAGAGTGGATAGTTGTAATGTTGTGAACTGGATACAGAAAACTGTATTGCATTGTGCTGCGCTGTTAATAGTGATAGCGGTACAGCAGAGAGTGGTTAGTTGTAATGTTGTGAACTGGATAAAGAAAAATCTATTGCATTGTGCTGCGCTGTTAATAGTGATAGCGGTACAGCAGACAGTGGATAGCTGTAATGTTGTGAACTGGATACAGAAAACTGTATTGCATTGTGCTGTGCTGTTAAAAGTGGTAGCGATACAGCAGAGAGTGGATAGTTGTAATGTTGTGAACTGGATACAGAAAACTGTATTGCATTGTGCTGAGCTGTTAATAGTGATAGTGGTACAGCAGGCAGTGGATAGTTGTAATGTTGTGAACTGGATACAGGAAACTCTATTGCTTTGTGCTGTGATGCTAATAGTTATAGCGGTACAGCAGACAGTGGGTAGTTGTAATGTTGTGAACTGGATACAGAAAATTGTATTGCATTTTGCTATGCTGTTAATAGTAATAGCGGTACAGCAGACAGTGGATAGTTGTAATGTTGTGAACTGAATACAGAAAATTGTATTGCTTTGTGCTGTGCTGTTAATAGTGATAGCGGTACAGCAGACAGTGGATAGTTGTAATGTTGTGAACTGGATACAGAAAATTTTATTGCTTTGTGCTGTGCTGCTAATAGTGATAGCGGTACAGCAGACAGTGAATAGTTGTAATGTTGTGAACTGGATACAGAAAATTGTATTGCTTTGTGCTGTGCTGCTAATAGTGATAGCGGTACAGCAGAGTGGATATTTGTAATGTTGTGAACTGGATACAGAAAATAATATTGCATTTTTCTGTGCTGTTAACAGTGATAGCATTAAATCAGAGAGTGGACAGTTGTAATGTTATGAACTGGATACAGAAAATTGTATTGCTTTGTGCTGTGCTGTTAATAGTGATAGTGGTATATCAGAGGGTTGTTATTTGTAATGTTTGTAACAGGATACAGAACATTTTAATGCATTGTGCTGTGCTGATAATGGTGACAGCGGTACAGCAGAGTGAAGAGATGTAATTTTGTGAACTGGAAACAGAAAATTGTATTGAATTACGCTGTGCTGGTAATAGTGATACAGCAGACTGTGGATAGTTGTAATGTTGTGAACTAGATACAGAAAATTCTATTGCATTGGGCTGTGCTGTTAATAGGGATAGTGGTACAGCAGACAGAGGATAGTTTTAATGTTGTGAACTGGAAACAGAAAACTTTATTGCATTGTGCTGTGCTGTTAATAGTTATAGTGGTACAGCAGACAGTGGATAGTTGTAATGTTGTTAACTGAATACGGAAAATTGTATTCCATTGTGCTGTGCTGTTAATAGTGAAAGCAGTACAGCAGACAGTGGATAGTTGTAATGTTGTGAACTGGATACAGAAAATTGTATTGCATTGTGCTGAGCTGTTAATAGTGAAAGCAGTACAGCAGACAGTGGATAGTTGTAATGTTGTGAACTGGATATAGAAAATAATATTGCATTTTTCTGTTCTGTTAACAGTGATAGCAGCAAATCAGAGAGAATAGTTAGGTGTAATGTTGTGAACTGGATACAGAAAAGTTTATTGCGTTTTGCTGTTCTGTTAATAGTGTTAGCACTACAGCACACAGTGGATAGTTGTAATGTTGTGAACTGGATACAGAAAATTGTGTTGCATTGTGCTGTGCTGTTAATAGTGAAAGCAGTACAGCAGACAGTGGAAAGATTTAATGTTGTGAACTGGACACAGAAACTTGTATTGCATTGTGCTGTGCTGTTAATAGAGATAGCGGTACAGCAGACAGTGGATACTTTAATGTTGTGAACTGGATACACTTTGTTATATTGAATTTTGCTGTGCTGTTAATTGTGTTAGCGGTACAAACGATTGCATATTTGCAATGCTGTGAACCGGATATACAATACTATATTGAACTGTGCTCTGCTGTTAATATTGATAGTGGTACAACAGATTGGATTTTTGGAATTTTGTTAAATGGATACAGAAATGTGTATTCCATTGTGCTTTGCTGTTAATATTGATAGCAGTACAGCAGACAGTGGATAGTAGTAACGTTGTGAACTGGATAAAGAAAAATGTATTGCGTCTTGTTGTGCTGTTAATAGTGACAGTGGTATAGCAGACTGTGATTAGTTGTAGTTTTGTGACCAGGATACAGAAAATTATTTTGCGTTGTGCTGTGCTCTTAATAGTGATAGTGGTATAGCAGACAGTGGATACTTTTAATGATGTGACCTGGACCCAGTTAATTTTTTGCATTTTGCTCTGCTCTTAACAGTGATTGCGGTAGAACAGACAGTGGATGATTTTAATGTTGTGAACTGAATACAGAAAAATATATACCATTGTGCTCTGCTGTTAATAGTGATAGCGGTACAGCAGAGAGTGGATTGCTGTAATGTTGTGAAGTGGATACAAAAAATTGTATACCGTTGTTATCTGCTGTTAATATTGATAGCGGTACAGGTGAAAGTGGATAGTTGTAATGTTGTGAACTGGACATAGAAGCTTGTATTGCATTGTGCTGTGCTGTTAATAGAGAAAGCGGTACAGCAGACAGTGGATAGTTGTAATGTTGTGAATTGGACATAGAAACTTGTATTGCATTGTGCTGTGCTGTTAATAGAGATAGCGGTACAGGAGACAGTGGATACTTTAATCTTGTGAACTGGATACAGTTAGTTATATGGAATTGTGCTGTGCTGTTAATTGTGTTAGCGGTACAACCGATTGGATATTAGCAATGCTGTTAACCGGATATAGAATACTATATTGAACTGTGCTGTACTGTTAATAGTGATAGTGGTACAACAGATTGGATTGTTGGAATGTTGTGAAATGGATACAGAAATGTGTATTCCATTGTGCTTTGCTGTTAATAGTGATAGCAGTACAGCAGACAGTGGATAGTTGTAATGTTGTGAACTGGATACAGAAAAATGTATTACGTTTTGTTGTGCTGTTAATAGTGACAGTGGTATAGCAGACTGTGCTTAGTTGTAGTTTTGTGACCAGGATACAGAAAATTATAATGCATTGTGCTGTGCTGTTAATAGTGATAGTGGTATAGCAGACAGTGGATAATTTTAATGATGTGACCTGGACCCAGTTAATTTTTTGCATTTTGCTGTGCTCTTAACAGTAATTGCAGGAGAACAGGCAGTGGATGATTTTAATGTTGTGAACTGAATACAGAAAATTTTATACCATTGTGCTCTGCTTTTAATAGTGATAGCGGTACAGCAGAGAGTGGATAGTTGTAATGTTGTGAAGTGTATACAAAAAATTGTATACCGTTATTCTCTTCTGTTAATATTCATAGCGGTACAGGAGAAAGTGGATAGTTATAATGTTGTGAACTGGATACAGACAACTGTATTTCACTGTGCTGTGCTGTTATTAGTGATAGCGGTACAGCAGATTGAATAGTTGTAATGTTGTGAACTGGATACAAAAATTTTATTGCACCGTGCTGTGCTGTTAATAGTGATATCGGTACAGCAGAGAGTGGGTAGCTGTGTTGTTGTAAACTGGATAGAGTTAATTTTATTGCATTGTACTCTGCTGTTATTAGTGACTGCTGTGCAGCATAGTGGAAGTGATAGCTGTAGAGCCGATTAGATAGTTGTAATTTTGAGAACTGTATACAAAATTTATATTTCTTCTCACATGTCATCGAAAGCTGGACGCACTTACATTTTTGATAAAATATATATTCCGATTATATGTGTATAAAAACTGTGTGGTTTTGAAATAAGTACTGCTTTTTTTATTTCATTTAAACCATCAACGCTGCCTGCAAATATTTTATAGCTGCAGACTGAAGGGAATTAATTTCGTCTTTATTTGAACGATTTATTGATATATTGCTTCTTCACAACATTTACATACTCAATGAAAATATTATACATCTATAGTACTCTCCTTATAAATCAACACATTTGTTACACCAAATCGAATTATTAACAATTCCAAACTCTTAAGAACCCACAATTTCCTTACTCATTCCTTAAAATATTACTCCTTCAATGACAATTTAGCAAACACAATGTTCATACACAATGCGGATTGTCTGTTGAGTGAAAACGACTTCATTTTCCTTACAAACAATTCAACATTCTCTAAAATCTTTAAAGATTTTTTCGGTATGTCCCTCCGTCCGTCCGACTTTCCGTCTGCATGAAATAACTCGGTTCCCAGTGCACGGGATTTTATAAAATGTAATATTTGAGGGTTTCTCTCAAACCAGTAGATACAGTTCAAGTTTTGTTAAAATTCCACAAAATAAACGATATTTAACGTAAAGACCAACATACGTAAATTTATTGACTATCTGGCTGTGTTTGTTGTAGAATGGGAAATGTTTGAGAAGAGAATTTGTAGAAAAAATGTAAACACTTAATTTAAGTTCAATAATTTTATTTTCGAATGTTCAGCGCTTTACGAGATAAAGTGGCAAAATACGGTAGAGTGAGCAGGTGACAGATGGCAATTTGGGGTGTGTGCATTTCGTGTTGCATAACTGAGTCTGCAGACACACACTGTGAAGATGTAATGATTATTGCTTTCCGGCGGCAGAAATGGTTACGTGTGTACGTGGATATGTGACTGACTGGAATTTATTGACCGGTAGGATAGGAAGATGTCAATAAACTTACAAAATATATAAAGCAAGCTGTGTGATGGAAATGTACTGAAAATTGTGATTTTGGCTTCAACTACAGGTTGTGTACTTTATAGGGTGTTAGTAAAAAAGTGATCCCGTTACAGGCCCTGTGTGGCCCAATGGTTGGGTAGAGGTAAAGCTCTACTGTTCCATGACCGCGGCGCTAAAAGTGGTGAGTGGTCAGCAGCACGCTCCGGCTGCATTTTATCCCGAGAAAAGTCCCGGTACCCATTTTACCGTAGGCTGGCTGGACCCCGTCGCCGGTATGAACGAGCGGAAAATCTCGTCCCCAAAAGGGAATCGATCCCGGACCGTCTAGCCCATAGTCAGTCGTTATACCGACTGAGCTACCGGCGCACATAGGGTCTGTTTACTGGGATTTATTATGGGACTGTAACAGAGACAAAGCGACATCAGACTTTAACATCAAAAACCAATAAAAAATTAACTGTTAGTACGTAATTAATATATTAATTTATGATCTGCTTTAATATTACCCTAAACGAATTTTTGTTTCAAAAAAATTAAAGGGAATATTTATAATTTTTGTTTTATTGCTTGACGTATTCTGAGGTCGCCTTTGAATACAGTGAAATGTGACAATGCATATGTTTAACTGTCACAAACTCAACTTGCATTGTGTTACAGCAACGTAATGTTCACTGTCATTACTGTAATTTACAAGATGACAATTTGTAACAACTGTATATCGTACTGGTGGCTGCAGAATATAATGACAGTTGTTACAAATTCAATTTCTTCTTGCAAGTTCGAAATCATTAGAAGAAGAACTTGTTTTGCAAAAGCAGGTTAAGTAACGTTTGAGATGCTGTCTGATCTTATAACTGGTACAGAACAGAGCGACAGGATTGAGACAGGAATTGATTGAAAGAAAAAAGTTTGAAATTAGATACGTGGACCGTACTTCATAATTCGAATGATAAAGAAGGGCGTTCTTATTGGATGAAGACAGGTCTTTTTGGCTGCAAATGAAATAGGTCCAGAAGACGTGGTATGGCACATAGCTGATCACAAAAACAACAGCCAGTCCCACCACAATCTTTGCTGCATTTCTGCGAATGTTCATTTGGGGATTTTGTGTCCCCTCAGATATAGGACGAGAGTTTTCCACAAGATGGCGGGCGGTCATGATGTAAGAGAAGGCTATCAGACACACAGGAAAGACACAGGCTACTATGAGTTCAAAAATAACCACATGTTGGTAGTAAATTATAATAGTTACATCCGAAGTTTGTGCACACAGATTCATTGAGAGAGTTGATGGAATGGCGAATAATGCAGCCACAAGCCATACTCCACAAAATGTAGCTACAATATCACGCCAGTTTTTTTGTGAAGAGACACGGACATGGAATGGCCTCACTGTTACTCTGTATCGCTGGAAGCTGTACAAAGCTACAGAGTACGCTGACAGACCGACTGACAAGCGGCGGCAAAATGAAACAAATTTACACACAAATTCATCGTTTACCCGCATGTAATTTATTCTATTTGCAAAAGCCTGCGAGAAAAATACCATTAAATAAATGATGTCGCTTATAGCCAAGTTAAGGATGTACATATTGGGAACAGTTCGCATGTCCTTGTTGCATATGATAATGATGAGAAGAATAACATTACCGGTTGTACCAAATATAAAGGGAAATACATATACCGGTACTTGGTATAGGTTTAAAAACTTATCATCATAAATGTTTCTGTACTCGGAATCGTACTCCTTCTCCCCACTGCCAGTGTAACTGTAGCTTGTATTTTTGTAATCCCCAAAATACTTTATATTACCCTGTAAGCATTGACCTTTCTCTAACACCCCCCACCACATTCCCTCCACTTCGCTCGGTGTGTCACATTCCGGCACGTCTCCCAAATCCACTGTCTGTATGTTCCGATCCTGACACCATCGCCACACTTCCAGCAGCTGACAGTCACACTTAAGCGGGTTACCATGCAGATACAGTTTGGACAGTTTTGGTAATGTTCTCAATATATTTATATCTACAGTCGTCAGATTGTTGTAGTGCAGGAAAAGCCGTTGCAGTGCGCTGACGTTTGCAAATGTTTCAACTGACAGTGAACTGACATTGCAGTTTGATATAACAAGTGTTGACAAGAAATTTGAATTGATGAAATGGCGGTCAGTTGGTATTTTAAAGCCGGGATTTTTGCCTAAATATAATATTTTCAGATTTGGTAAACCTAAGAAAATATTTGGATGGAGGGTCTGCAGTTTGTTAGCTGAAAAATCTACATATTTTAAGTTAAACATGCCACTGAGCAGATCGCTATCCACGTGCTGTAATTTGTTATTACTTAAGTCAAGATATTTCAATTTCTTCATATTCTCAAATGTGCCAGGTAATAATTCAAATATCTCGTTACGCTGCATTATAAAAACTGTCAACTTTGTAATTCCGTTGAATGCTCCCAACTCTATGGTTCTCAGTCGACCACCAAGTATATACAATAAATCCAACTCAGTCATTGAAACAAAACTGTCCTTCTCCAAAGTTGTTATGTTGTTTTCATAAAGCCAGAGTTGTCGGACGTTTGTGGGATGAATTAAGGGAATATGCTTTACTGACAGGAACTTGCATGTGACAGAGTATCCTCCTGTGGTACAATTGCATTCCTCAGGACACAAAATTGCCACTCTTGCAGGCACGAACACCAACCATAACCAGAATGCAACAACAGGTGTAGCCAGCAGCATTAATACCAACACGAGGGTCAGTCTTGATGGAATGACGAGTTGCTGTAATCTGCAGAGAGAGAGGAAATTATAGTGAATATTACTGTGTTTGTTGTGAGGGTCTGGGGAGGTTAATATGGAGAGGAATTGATACTGAATGTTACTGTGTTGGTTGTGAGTGTATGGGGAGGGCAATATAGAGAGGAACTGATACTGAATGATACTATATTGGTTGCGAGTGTCTGAGGAGGGCAATATAGAGAGGAACTAACACTGAATGTTACTGTGTTTGTTGTGAGTGTCTGAGGAGTGTAATATAGAGAGGAACTGATACTGAATATTACTGTGTTGGTAGAGAGGTTATGGGGAGTGCAACATAGATAGGAACTGATACTGAATGTTATTCTGTTTGTTGTGACGGTCTGCAAACCTCCTTCTTCCCGACTCCGCAAGACACCAGCCAGCCCATCAAAGTATTTACACTTGAATTCTAAATAACCCCCTCACTCACTGACCCACATATGCACACACTACCTCCGCACAATAACCCGTCAGTCACTGACCCACATATGCACACACTACCTCCACACATTATCCCCTCACTCACTGACCCACATATGCACATACAACCTCCACACAATATCCCCTCACTCAATGACCCACATAAGCACATACTACCTCCACACAATATCCCCTCACTCAATGACCCACATAAGCACATACTACCTCCACACATTATCCCCTCACTCACTGACCCACATATGCACATACTACCTCCACACAATATCCCCTCACTCAATGACCCACATAAGCACATACTACCTCCATACAATAACCCCCTCACTCACTGACCCACATATGCACACACTACCACCGCACAATAACCCGTCAGTCACTGACCCACATATGCACACACTACCTCCACACATTATCCCCTCACTCACTGACCCACATATGCACATACTAACTCCACACAATATCCCCCCACTCAATGACCCACATAAGCACATACTACCTCCACACAATAACCCCTCACTCACTGACCCACATATACACATACTACCTCCACACAATAACCTCCTCACTCACTGACCCACATATGCGCATAATACCTCCACACGATATCCCCTCACTCAATGACACACATATGCACATACTTCCTCCACACAATAAACCCCTCACTCAATGACCCACATATGCACATACTATTTCCACACAATAACCCCCTCACTCAATGACCCACATATGCACATACTACCTCCACACAATAACCCCCTCACTCAATGACCCACATATACACATACTACCTCCACAAAATAACCCCTCACTCACTGACCCACATATGCACATACTACCTCCACACAATAACCCCCTCACTCATTGACCCACAAATGCACACACTACATCCGCACAATAACCCCTCAGTCACTGACCCACATATGCACACACTGCCTCCACACAATATCCCCTCACTCACTGACCCACATATGCACATACTACCTCCACACGATATCCCCTCACTCAATGACCCACATATGCACATACTACCTCCACACAATAACCCCTCACTCACTGACCCACATATGCACACACTACCTCCGCA
>Ga0123355_10019332_pt1 | contig 10844 bp, 13 predicted proteins | sample TergutEmb28metaG_3_FD_89872 | JGI IMG/M metagenome (GOLD analysis project Ga0123355, IMG submission 89872) | Embiratermes neotenicus P1 segment gut microbial communities from Petit-Saut dam, French Guiana - Emb289 P1 | ecosystem: Host-associated > Arthropoda: Insects > Digestive system > Gut ...
CGTAAACATCTTAGAAGGCGAGTAGATCTTTCTTCTGTGTATCAGCAGGATTGGAATGTTGTCAAACATGCCATTCAATTGGCGTTGACTCGGGCTTTGGCTTATTAACTGCGAAACTCGTATATTGTTAGCATTTTTACCTCCGGATTTTTATTAGCAAATCAATGTATGTCTTCACTTTGAAGTCTAAGTTGATAAAAGTACTGTAACCATTCCGGCAAATCTATTATTGATGGCTTGATTTTTTGCAAAGTGCGCTTTCCTGTACGTCTGTCCATAATTGCAAGCATACGTACGAGCCAATTGTCGGAATTTAATGAGGTCTTTATATCGGAAGATAAAAATTCATCAAGCGCGAAGCTGAAATCGCCGGGATAATAAAGACCGCGTTGGGCGAAATCATCAAAAATTTCTTCGTGAATATCCCAAAAGCCCCTGTCCGGGTTATCTTGCTTGCGAGCATGGGTTTCGGCGTATCTATCATCTTCAATATGGAACGGCATGTTGATTATTTCTTTCTTATCAACCAACACGCATGCTCGTCCTGCTTGGTCATGTGCTTTTCTGTATCTTGTTGCGAAATACCGCACACGTCCTTTCAACGAATCACATAACAAATCTTTTTCTAATGTTTTGCGAACCTCTGCCCAATGTCGCCTTGTAGTCACAACATAAACCTCGCATTAAATAATTTTCACTTTCAATTGATTTAGAAATTCAAGTCGCTGTGCGATGCAATGCGAGCTAATATCAGTAACAACTCCCCATTGTTGTTTTTACGGTACACTAATAGCCAATCCGGTGTAACATGGCATTCTCTGTGTGTCTTCCAGTTGCCGGATAAGGCATGGTCGCGGTATTTTTCAGGTAGCGGCTCGTCATTGGCAAGCATGACAATTATACTTTCCAGCAATGTAATATCTTTGCCCTGCTTGTGTGCTAATCGAATATCTTTGCGAAACTGAGCTGAACGGTGCACTGCACGCTTAGTCATCGTCGTCCTCGCCATTCAGGCAGTCGGTGATTAGCTCCGAAACATTATGGTAGCTTTTATATGCACTGGGGTTCGCATCAATCTGATTGCTTTCTTCTAATGCCGCCAGAGATGCCGGGTCATTCCATCGTGCTCCGTTTAGCTCAAATGGAAACCCACCAACACGACAGGCGTGGTTAAGAAAGACCGTTATTGCATCAGGCAGAGAAATGCCATGATATGCGAAAACACCTTCCGCTTCTGCCTTTAATTCAGGGTAAAGGCGTACATTTATATTTGCTGTTTTTGTCATATACAATCACCTCAATTTAATTTCTACCTATGCCTACCCGCCAGCGTTGACTTAATATCACTCAGCGTCACGCCCTGCTCAAGCATCAGCACAAGCAGATGATACAGCAAGTCGGAAGCCTCTTCCGAAAATTCGCTTTTGCTTCTGTTTTTGGCGGCTATGATTGTCTCTGCGGCTTCTTCGCCTATTTTTTTGCATATTTTATCTACGCCGGTATCCAACAAATAGTTGGTATAAGACTTTTCCTTCGGGTTTTCACTTCTGTCTTTGATTTGCGAAAAGACCTTATCTAAAATGTTAAACTCGCCTTTTTCGTCGCCAAAGCAGCTATAGCTGCCGGTGTGACATGCACCGTTCCCGGTTTGTTCAACCAAAATAAGCAACGTGTCGTTATCGCAGTCAAATGCCATATGCTTTATTTTTTGAACATCTCCCGATGTTGCGCCCTTGTGCCACAGCTCGTTGCGAGAACGTGACCAGAAGCAAGTCTCGTTATTTTTTAGCATAAAGTCATAGCTTTCTTGGTTTACGTAGGCAAGCATCAGCACCCGGCCTGTGTAGAAGTCTTGCACAATTGCAGGGATTAAGCCCTTTATTCTATCTTCAGACATTATATATCTCCCATCGCGTTTTTAACATCTCCAACAGTTGCCTTACCATAGTGAAACAGGCTTGCAGCAAGCGCGGCGTCGCAGCCTGTTTGTTTAAACACTTCCACTATATCTTCCACTTTGCCGCAACCGCCGCTGGCTGTAACAGGTATATTAACGCTTTCTACTACAAGCCTGGTCATAGCAAGGTCGAAGCCGCTTTCGGTTCCGTCACCGTCCATGGAAGTTAAAAGAATTTCGCCTGCGCCAAGGGCTTCGCATTTTTTAGCCCATTCTACCAAATCTATGCCGGTATCTTCGCGCCCGCCTTTTACATATACATGATACTTATCGTTTACTTTTTTTGCATCTATTGCCACAACAATACGATGTTTGCCAAACCTGTCTGCGGCTTGTTTAATAAGATCGGGGTTTTCTACTGCGGCACTGTTTACCGATACCTTGGATATGCCGCGGGCGAATAACTCGCCAAAATCTTTGATGGAACGTACGCCGCCGCCAATGGTTACCGGCACAGTCAACTCGCTTGTTGCGCGCTCTATCATGTCATAAAAGGCTTGGCGGTTTTCGGCGGTTATGTCAAGGAATACAATTTCGTCTGCGCCTTGATTTTGGTAATTTTGAGAGATTTCTACCGGGTCACCAACATTTGTGAGGTTTACAAAGTTTACCCCTTTAACCACACTACCGTTCTTTATGTCCAAGCATGGGATAATGCGTTTTGGTGGGATATATGCCAGCATTTTTTCCAGGTTTACTCTGCCTTCGTAGTATGCTTTGCCCACTATTACGGCATAGTAGCCCTTTGCCCTTTCGATATCCATGTCACAAGAAACACCGCCGGAAACTACAAAGTTTATACCTTTAATTTTTTCGTACATTTCCCAGTTGGGGGATGTCAGTGAACCGTCCTTGATAATATCGGTCGCAACGATATATTTTACACCCATGTTTTTTAGGCTTTCGATAAACTGTAAATAGTCTACGGTGCTGTCTTCGCGCCAGCCTGCAGTAGATACCATGCCATTTCTTACATCCACGCCGACAACAATTTTGTTTGCGCCGTGCTTGTCAATCATTTCTTTGACAAAATTAGGTTCTGTTACTGCTATAGTGCCCAGTATAACACGGTTAATTTTAATTTCGTTTAGGTACATGTTAATGGTTTCGGCATTTCTGATGCCGCCGCCAAGCTGTATGGGTATGTCAATAGCAGCACGAATTTTTTTAATCGCTTCGATGTTAGCGGTATTGCCATTTTTGGCCCCGTCCAAATCTACCACATGAAGGTATTTTGCGCCCATTTTTTGAAAGCCGAGCGCAATAGCAGCCGGGTCGCTGCTGTATATAGTTTTTTGCGAGTAATCGCCTTGGTAAAGCCTGACAGCTTCGCCGCCAAGTAGGTCAATTGCCGGTATAATTAACATTATATTACTCCCTTCGTAGAAGAAAAACCAGTGCCGGTTGTTTCAATGGCTTGCTTAAACGCAGCCCCGAACGCCTTAAAAATGGCTTCGATCATGTGGTGTGTATTTTTACCGTAAATAAGATTAACATGCAATGTCATACCGCTGTTAAATGCAACCGCACGCAAAAATTCCTCTGTTAGCTCGGTATCAAACCCGCCTATTTTTTTTAATGGAAAGTCCGCATTAAATACCAAAAACGGGCGGTTAGAAATGTCCAAATCTACTTGTGCCAAACATTCGTCCATAGGCAACCTTGCCGAGCCGTATCTTGCAATGCCGCTTTTGTCGCCTAATATTTTTGCGATGATAATTCCCAGTGTAATGCCCACATCTTCTACCGTATGGTGGCCGTCAATGTGCAAGTCTCCGCCGCATTTAACTCTTAGGGTTGCCCCTGCCCTAAATGCGAACAGTTCGAGCATATGGTCGAAAAAGCCGATGCCGGTGTTTATATTACTTTCTCCCGCTTTGTCTAACTCCAGTTCTATCTCCACGCAAGTTTCGTTAGTTTCTCTTCCTAAAACCGCTTTACGCATCCTATAAACGCCTCCATTTCTTTGTCTGTTCCGATTGATACACGCAAGTAATCGCAGAGTTTGGGCTTGTTCCAATAGCGTGCCAGAATTTTATTTGCAAGCAGATATTCATAAAGCTCGCCCGCACGGTTTGTTCTAATAAATATAAAATTGGTATGCGAACTTGGCACATTGTAGCCCATGGCTCGCAGCTCTGCAATGGTGTTGTCTCTGGTTTTAATTGTGGCTTGTCTTGTTTTTTCCCAGTGTTCGATATCGCAAATAGCGGCTGTTGCCGCTTTTTGTTCCAGTGCGCCGAGAGGGTACGAGTTAAAGGTATTTTTAAGCCTTTGCAGGCCATCAATTAAAACCTTGCTGCCCACTGCAAACCCAACACGCAAGCCCGCCAAAGAATATGACTTTGAAAATGTTTGGACAACAAGCAAGTTCTCGTATTTGGATATCAGCGGCACGGCAGATTTTACCTCAGCCCCTGCAAAATCAATATAGGCTTCGTCTATAATTACAACACCGTTTGGGTTGTTTTTAACTATTAATTCAATGTGGTCTAAGGTAAGCGCAAGGCCTGTTGGGGCGTTTGGGTTGGCTAAAATTACGCCGTTACCGTTTTTATATTGGCTTACATCAATTGATAAATCGTCACATAGCGGTAAAACTTTTGTCGCAACATCGTACATCTGGGCCCAAACGGGGTAAAAGCCATATGAAATGTCCGGGGTGAAAATGTCACATTTACCGCTAAAAAACGCCTGATATGCAAGTGCCAAAACTTCGTCCGACCCGTTGCCGCAAAATATATTTTCGGGCTTAACATTGTATCTTTCGGCAATAGCCTTGCACAGCATTGTGCTGTCACTATCAGGATACAGGCGCAGGGCATTTATATCCGCAGCCGATAGCACCTCCGCCACTTTTGGCGAGGGAGGGTAGGGGTTTTCGTTTGTATTTAGCTTAATCCATCCAGGCTCGTTTGGCTGAATGCCGGACACATATGGCGTAAGCCGCAGGGCTTTTTCTGTCAGATAATTCATATTATACTCCATCCTCAAACCTTACACTTATAGAGTTTGCATGAGCTTGTAAGCCCTCTAGGTTTGCAAACTTAATTACATCGTCTTTAAACTCTGCCAACACATGCCGCGGGTAATAGCTATAGGCACTGTGTTTAACAAAATCGTAAACGCCGAGCGGTGACGAAAATTTTGCCGTGCCGCCCGTGGGTAAAACATGGTTGGTGCCGCTCATATAATCGCCAATTGGCTCCGGCGTGTTTTCGCCCAAGAAGATTGACCCGGCGTTTTTTACTTTAGGGAGCATTTCCAACGGGTTTTCGGTTAAAATCTCCAAATGTTCCGGGGCTATGGAGTTGGCAACATCAAAGGCTTGGTCTAAAGTATCGGTTAAAATAGCCGCACCGTAATTTGTAAGTGACTTTTCTGCCGTTTCCTTACGGGGCAGGAGGGTCAACTGCCGTGTTATTTCCGCTTCTGTTTCAATGATTAATTTTTGGCTTGTTGTAACTAAAATTGCAGATGCCATTTCGTCATGCTCTGCTTGGCTTAAAAGGTCTGCCGCAACATATTTGGGGTTGGCGGTATGGTCGGCAATTATTAATATATCGGACGGACCTGCAATTGCATCTATGCCAACAATGCCATATACAAGCTGTTTTGCGGTTGCCACATATGCATTGCCCGGCCCGACAATTTTGTTCACTTGTTTTATGGTTTCTGTACCATATGCTGCCGCTGCAATAGCCTGCGCACCGCCAATTTTATATATTTTGTTTATTCCACAGCATGACGCCGCCGCAAGTATTACGTCTGATACTTTCCCGTCGGCTTTTACCGGGGTAAAAATAGAAATATCTTGCACTCCCGCAAGTTTTGCCGGTATGGCACTCATAAGCACAGACGAAGGGTATGCGGCAGTACCGCCCGGCACATATAGTGCGACACGTTCGAGCGGTCGTACAATTTGCCCCATTATCACGCCATTATCTTTATATATGCCCCAAGATTTTTGTATTTGATTCTCATGATATTCCGTTATTTGTGCTGCGGCTCTTTGCAAAATGCGCATAAAATCTTCGCCTGCGGCTTGCACACCGTCACGCATTTCGGCAGCGGATACCATTAAAGATGTGCTTTCAAAACCGTCAAACTCTTTGGCATATTTGCGCACGGCAGTATCGCCATTTGCTTTTACGTCGGCTAGAATTTTGCGTACAGACTCTGTAATTTCGGCGTTTACGGTGGCTTGCCTGTTTAATATATTGCTTAAACAATTGTTTAGCTTGAAACGCTGCATTTTAGCACCTCCAACAGGTTAGACACTTTTTCGTCATATTTGAGGGCAGCCCTGCTAACCAATACTTTTGTTTGTATTGGCAGAGCTTCTTCGAATATAACCAGCCCGCTTTTTTCAAGTGCGGTGCCCGTTTCCACAATATCAAAAATAGCGTCAACCCCGCCATGGGCGGGCATTAGCTCCGACGAGCCTGTTATTGTTATAATATCGGCGAGTATCTGCCTGCTTGCAAAATAGTTGGCGGCTATATTTGGGTGCTGTGTGGCAACCGTAAGTATTTTTACTAAATCGTTTTTACAGCTATGGTAAAAGTCGGCTTTGTGGGGGAAGCCCGCCACACAAAAGCGCGAATTGTTGCATAGCCCCAAATTGGGCAGCATGTCTGACACAAAATTGTCCCCGCGCATAGAGTTGTTTGACGAAATGTTGGACAGCTCGTATTCACGGTAGCAATCGAATGCTGATATGCCGATATCTGCCCAGTTTCTGTCGATATATTGTGGGATGTCGGCAATGCGAACAAGCAAGAATATCACCTGTGAATTGTCCGAGACAAACTCTAATTGCTTTTGCGTGTTTTCTTCGAGTTCGCGCTCCAACTCTGCGGAGGGATACCTTGCTGTTTTAAAAACCTGATATGCTTGCGAAAGCAGCCTTTTGCCTTTTGGGAGTGCTATAACTATTTTTCTCATGATATACCTCGCTGCCGTTTCTTTTTATTGTACCAGTTACGAAAAATGTCTGCAAGTGTCTGGGGTAGAAATTTAGGAGTTGCCGAAATGCGTTGATAAAGACTCACTAGGCACGCCCTATCCTCCGCTGGTGTCGCACTTTGTGCGACAATGCGCTACGGGGGCTTAGCAATCGCTCGCTTTTTATCAACGTATTTCGGCAACTCCCGGAAAATTTAAAGGTAGAAAATATATTAGTAGGTGTGTTATACTCTGGGCAAAGTAATTGTGTTTTCTGCATTGCCTTGATCGTTTTGGGCTTGGTGGTGGTATTTAAATTTTGGACAGGAGCAATAAAAATGATATTCGATAAAAACCAAAAAGAATTTCCGTCACAAGAACACAATGCGATATGGAATCTCGGCATTCATATATTACCAATCGAACATACGCTTCCGCCAGAAGTCAAAGAAAAATTACCGCAGTATTTAGTTGAGAGTTGTGAACAAATGCAAAGATTCTTATTGCACTACCTCGGCGATATGTATGTGAATATAGATTTATATCTGCCGTTGCCGTATCAGCTATCGCGAAAAATGCTAAGACCTTTTATAGACTTTGGACTATTGGGAGAAGCGGACGAAGATAGTTTAACGATAAACCGATTTGCATTTGATAAATTCATAAAAAAACTAAAAAATAACATTGATTATGAAGATGATAGAAAAGCAAAAGTCAGTTTTGAATACCGCATAAAAACTTTGGAGCGAATTGGTCTAAAAATAAAATATAGCGACAACAGCGTAACAATAACAAACGAATTGTATCCAAATATGTTTTACGCTATGCGAGAAATGGCGCAAATAACGGTGAAAGAAAAAGCAAGTATGGATAATAGTTTTACGTATTGCGATTTTAGAAAGCTGTGCAAGGATTATAAATATGACAGGTATGCAAACGCACTTGTGTTTTTATCTGACGAACAGAGAGAAATTGCGGAGAAACTTGACTTTATAGCGAAAAAATATAAAATGACCCGTTCAGTCAATAGTGGACATTGCGCCGGATATGGAATCATTTATAGTTATAAGAAGAAAAATATAATGCAAGTTGGTTGTTTGAGAAATCAAATACTTATGCACGTTTTCCCCCCGTTTGACAAGGATAATCCTGAGAGTACAAACGATATGTTTTATAAATACGTGGAAAACGATTCATATGAATTAAAAAAATTTTTCTTAAAAAATTTGCAGAGGTGCAGATGGTGTAAGCCTAATCTTCCTTGTCAGCGCCGCGTTCGTATATTTGGTATGCCGCAGCTTTTACACTTTTCGGTAATTTTGTGAATGAATATATCGTCTGAAACATTCCCGTTATTGGAAAGAATTATTGATTATACAATGGCGTCAATCAAAAACTGTAATCTCACCAAGGAGCGATAACATGAAAAAAACAACAATATTAAGGATATTCCTAGCGTTTTTGGGCATGTTATCGCTGGTAAATATGCTTATAGTACTGCGGGTATTCAACCCCACAATCGGCTTTGCAGTTCAGGCCGTTGTTTCTGTTTTTGTGATAGCGTATGCGGCATTATTTAATAAAATCCCAAACAAGGTACACATAGGTATGGGTGTTTTAAGCTTGTTTCCGGTTGCGCTTGTGACATTTTTATTCATATATGGCAATACCACAAACGCAGACCATACAGAAGACGTAATAATAGTGTTGGGTGCAGGCGTTAGGGGCGAAAGCGTAACACGGCCGCTGGCAAGGCGGCTGGACGAAGCGGTACTGCATTGGCGCGGTAACACAGATGCATATATTATTGTAACGGGCGGGCTTGGCAGCCGCGCAACAATAACCGAGGCAGAGGCAATGGCACGGTACTTGATTGCAATGGGAGTGCCGCGCCATCGTATTTTGTTAGAGGAAATGTCCACTTCTACCTACGAAAACTTACAGTTTGCAAAAGAAATACTGGATGCACATTTCCCGGGCGGGTTTAGGGCTGTTGTAATTACAAATGACTTTCACATTTATCGTGCTGTGCGTACCGCCGGGTCGGTTGGGCTTGATGTAAACAGGCGCGGTGCGTATACAGACTGGTATTCTTGGCCGGTAAACTACTTGCGAGAGATGCTTGCTGTTGTAAATATGTGGGTGTTTGGGGGAGTGGCTTTATGACATACAAAAAACGCTTTTTATGCGGGTTGTTGTTACCGTTTTCTATTGCACTTTATCTTTTGGCGCACCGTTTCCCACACGCAACGGAGCGATGGTTTTCCATGGGTTTGTATCGGGTTTTGACGGAAACGTATGGTAGGGTTTTTGGGTATCTGCCTTTTTCAGTTTCTCAATTTTTAATTATTTTACTGCCCATTGGTGCGCTTGTGTATATTATTTATGAAACATACTTAATTATTTCTAAGCGCGGTAAACGCAAAACACACACACTTCGTATGCTTGCAAACGGCGTGTGTACGGTTGGCGTTTTAGTTTCTATGTTCATGATGGGGGCCGGGTTAAACTACGCAAGGCTGGAACTTAGTGAATCGCTTGGGTTGGAAGTTCGCCCGTCACACCCGGCAGAACTTGCCGCACTAACCGAAATTTTGGTGCAGCATGCCAACGAGCTTGCCCCTCAGGTTGCACGTAACGATCACGAACATATGGTGGTGACTGCAAACAGCATGGTTGGCCTTTCTCGCGAGGCGCGGGTCATTATGCGCAGCGCAGGAGAAGAGTTCCCCGTATTGCGCGGGTTTGTGCCGCATGCAAAACCGATTGCGTATTCACGGTTTATGTCGCGGCTCCGCATTGTGGGCGTTTATTCGCCATTTACCATGGAGGCGAATGTTAATGTAGACGTGCCGCATTACCACATCCCAGCAACCATGATACATGAATTGGCACATTTTAGAGGCATAATGCGCGAAGATGAAGCCAATTTTATCGCATGGCTGGTGGGACATTACAGCGGGTACGCAGACTTTGCCTATTCGGGCACATTATTGGCACTGACCTATGCCGCCAATCAATTGCACCGTGTAAACAGTGACGAACACGGCCGCATTATGGGCAACCTAAGCCACTACGTTTGGGCAGACTTTGCCGCTAACAGAGAATACTGGCAGCAGTTTGAAGGCCCGCTTGCAGATGTTTCCCGGGCAGTTAACGATGCCTATTTACGCGCCAACCGACAAGACGACGGGGTGCAAAGCTATGGCAGGGTTGTTGATTTGCTGCTTGCCTATTTTAGGGATAGACTTGTCCTTGAACCATAGTTGAACCAATTGTTTCGAGTGTAATTTGTGAATTTTCGAACAACTAAAAACTGCGGGAGTGGGCGAACTGCGTTAATAAAAGTGAGCGGTTGCTAAGCCCCTGTAGCGCTTAGTGCAGTGGTTTTCTGCACTACCAGCGGAAGAAAGGGCGTGCATAGCGAGCCTTATCAACGCAGTTCGCCCACTCCCAAAACGGCTATAAATTAAAAAGTGTCTGCACCTCTGTAAACAAGTCATTCACATATTGTATTACCCAAAACAGTACCAGCACTATGCCTGCAAGGCTAATCATCATAGCTTGCTCTTCACGCCCGGCGCGGATAAGCACCTGGTTTAATACTGCCACCAATATGCCAACCGCCGCAATTTGAAAAAGCGCACCTATATCCATTGTCATGTCACTCCTACCATAGTACTACTGTTATCAGTAACCCGCATATTATGCCCAAACTGCGATACATACGTTTGTTTTTGTCAGACTGCGTTTGCAAGTGCGTCACTTTCTCGTCAATATAATTAACGGTGTGGTTTATAGCGTTTTGTTGCATGTGCTTGTCCAAATAGCCAAGCGTTTTGCCAAAACTGTCTATAACCAATAAATCTTCTGCGACCATAAAGGTCTTTTTTTTGATGCTTGCGGTCGCAACGCCCCATAGCTGATAGGCCGTTTCGCC
>Ga0123355_10019334_pt1 | contig 10843 bp, 3 predicted proteins | sample TergutEmb28metaG_3_FD_89872 | JGI IMG/M metagenome (GOLD analysis project Ga0123355, IMG submission 89872) | Embiratermes neotenicus P1 segment gut microbial communities from Petit-Saut dam, French Guiana - Emb289 P1 | ecosystem: Host-associated > Arthropoda: Insects > Digestive system > Gut ...
ATCCCAAAGAGGAATTCTGTTAGCAAGTCTGCCCTCGGCAAATAACGTGTTACTGGTGGCTGTACCCGCCGTTACGGGAATTATACAAAGCACTTCCAAATATGATAGTTGCGAACCAAAATTACCATCGGTCATAGCCGCCGCAAAACGGACGTATAATCTATCTGCGCCGTCCACGATTGACGTAATATTAAACTGTTTGAGCCCCACATTATCCACAGCCGCCGAACGCGCAAAAGTAACCGGTGCCATAGCCACATCAACAAAGTTATAGCTATCCGTCGATACCGAAATTCTAAAGCCGGCTCTTACGTCGGTTAGAAGCAGATTTCCCGTAGCGTTAGGATTGATATCAAATTGATAAGTAACACTGTGACTGCCGTTAAAGAACGCTGTTCCTACCGTAGGATTGAAGCCTCCGCCCGCTCTTTCAAGAATAAATTCCCTTTCCGACGGTCCGCCGGTCAGAACGGTTTGAGTATTGACTACATAATTAGCAGGAAGGTCAAGCGGCGTATCAAAGGATTTTCCATACCAAAAATCCAATGAAAATAAATAAATCAATCTATTTTGAGTTGGAAGAGCTGTATCTCCGCCAAAACGCATAAGCAGTTGAGTAGGCCCGTCGGCATTAAGAAACCTATCAAGATGTACATAGTAAAGCGCGCGGGCGTGGTCTCCCGTCCCTGTTCCTCCGGCTATTTCTCTTATAAAAGCTCCGTTATTAGCGATAGGGCCTATACCGCCGCCAATAGCAAGACCGGGATGAGTTATTGGCGACCAGTTAGCCCCGTTGTCGTTAGATACCTCTACTCTCTTTCTGCCTGACGCGACAAAACGAGAATGTAAGAATTGCGCGCCTGCCGGCACCTTGACAGCATACGTAAATTCTTGCCTTATTCCTGATAACGGATTTTCGGCAAAACGTCCAGCTCCGGCAGAATACCATGCGCCCGCGCCGTGAGCGGCAGTTTGTCTGCGAACCTCCGCTCCCGCCGTCTGCGCGCGTACAAGCGAATTGTCAAGGACAGGAATATTAAGATGTAATTGTCCGGGCGCGAATTCGTTGATATGCCCGCCAGTAATCGCGCCGCTTGTGCCTAAGTCAGCGTTAGGCATAACGAAATCTTGCATAAAGTGTAAAAACTCAACACGCGCACCGTGTCCGTACTGCGTACGTCGGGCCATAAAGGATACATAAATTGACCAGCCATCGCCGTCCTCCGACGGAGTAGCCCATTCCCTTACGTCAAAATACGTAAATTGTCCGCAAAAGAAATCGGCTCCGTCCAGAGCATTGTTGCGTCCCATACGGTTAATGCCTTGATATGACAGAGGTGTCCAACCGTTAAAGTTAGCCCAACCGGCATCCCTATGTCCGGGAGGAGGACTCGCCCAAGAACTATTAACCATCAGCATTCGATTGTGCCCGGTCATGTGTACTCTTATTGCCGGATTAGGATGGACATCAAGGAGGTTTTGCGTGTTAGGATCTCCGGGGAAAAGAGCTCTAAGAACAAACCAACTGCTATGGTCTGCAAATCTATCACCGTAGAAATTAACTTGCGTACCGCTAAGTTGGTATATATTTCTAATATGCGACGCGTCTACAAAGACATCCGGTCTATCAACCACAACAGTAGTATCCACTGCTTCTGGAATATTATAATCTGACATGAAGAAAATATCGTTAAGACGCGTGCCGTGTCCTTGCCCTACATTATTAGCGCCAAAAGCCAAATAAACGACATTATCATTCTCCGGCAAAACCCACTCGCTAAGGTCAAAGTAAGAAAATTGCCCGTCAAAATAATCTGCGCCGTTAAGTCTTGGATTCCGCTGAATCCCAACATAGGATATAGGAGTCCACCTGTCTCTTCTTGGATCTCCTTCAAAAGCTCTGGGAATCGTATAACTACCACCCGGCAAAACACCAACCCATCTATTACCGCCGACAAGATACGCTCTCATTGCGGGAGTATTACCGGGGTCGGTGAATTGGACTCTCATCGTCCACCAAAAATTGCCGTCAGCAAATCTATATCCGCCCGCGGCACTACGCACCTCGGTTCCGTACCACATATAAACATTGGGGTTATCCATAGTGTTACCGACACCGATTCTGGGAGAGTTTCCAGTCACCGTTACCGTACGCGCGTTAATGTCATATTCTCCCGGAATCTCTCCGTCAGCCCAAACCGAAATACTGCCCACACTGGCTCCGTGACCCGTATGATACGACCCGAATACCAAATAGAAAGATAAGTTAGTGTCACAAACAAAGTCACTGATATCAAACCAGTGATAGTTGCCCTGAAGATAATCCGCACCGTGGAATAAAGGATTGCGGCTAATTCCCATATATGTCAAATCTGTCCAAAAATAATTCCACACATCTCTCCAAGTCCCGCTTGGCAAACTGCCGTAAGGACGGATATACGTGTCTCCCGACAAAATGGCCACACGCCGATTAGCCGCGCCGACATCGATTCTGATAACGGGATTGGCGGGAACCGACTCAAATTCTATTCTAAAAGTAGCCCATCTGCCGTGGTCAAATACAAGTCGATTTTCATGAACGACTCCGTGATGTCTCTCGTACACTATCCCTAAGTTATCGGTAGTGATAGTTAAATATCCTTCATTGTCTTCAACAAGATGGGTAATATGCGGTTGATAAAAATAACTTCCGGGAGTACCGGGAATCGGCGTATCGGCAAGCACTGTTCTTGAAGGTAACATGCCAAAAACTCCGATCATCGCCACTGTAAGAAACAGCGCGATAATTATGATACCCGCGGCAAAGAATTTCGATTTTTTTCTTGATATTGTCATTTTCTTTTAATCTCCTTAAAATAAATGAAATTACTTAAGGTTGTCTCATGAAAGTTTGTCTTTCGCAAGACAACCCGTTCGCAATGCTAAATAATTAAAGTTTATTCCCTGCCCTTTTTAACCGATAAGGCAAAAGTCATCACCGCAAGCAAGAGACCTAACGCCACTAATCCGCCAACGGTTGCGCTACTACCGCAGCCTCCGCAACCGCCGTTGTCATACGGAGGAGTTTCCTCTTCGGCGACTGTTATCGTAAATGTTGCGGTTTGTGTAATCTCGCCGCGGATATAAGTTATCGTTACAGTGCGTGTACCGGCGGTAGTCATATCTGGAGCACTTACGGTAAATCCAGTAACAGCTACCGTAGTATTGTCGCTTAGCGTTGCCGTAACAACAAGTCCCGCATGGCTAAAGGCATCTCCTACCGTAAAGGAAGTGACTGAAGGCTGCGTAGTAATGGCTATACTTACAAGCGTAGGTGTCGGCGCCGTGACAGTTAAACCCAATCTATCGACCGTCAATGCAGGAGTAACCGCGCCGTTTCTGTTATAAGCCACCGTAAAACCTCTGTTTCCTGCTGTTGTCGTCAACGGCCAAGTTACCGTAAAGCCTTCGCTAATGATATAATAGTCATCATCGCTTAACACAACTCTAACGGTCAAGCCTTCTTGACTAAATGTGCTGCCGATAGGAACCGACGTAACTGTAGGCATTGTTTCAATTTCTATTCTTAAAACAGTTCTGACAACTATGTTCAAAGTTGCCGTCACCGTTTCTCCGCCATACGTATAAGTTGCAGTTATACTCCTTGTTCCTGCACTCATATCGGGAGTAGTCGTACTCCAAAGTCCCGCTTCCGCCGTAACGTTTCTGGTATAACTTTGCGTAAATACCGCCGTAACTACAAGATTTCCGAAACTAAACGTATCACCTAAGATAAAAAACAAAGTTGTCTCCGACAATGTTAGACTGGTCAAAACGGGTTCGCCTTCACCCACTTGAATATTAAACGCAACCGTCCGCGCCACATTATCGCTCCACACGCTATTAAGTGTTACAGTAACCGCACGGGTAATATTTTGCGTCATGTCGGGAGTTGATACGGTAATCCCGTAATTTGCGAAATCCGCAAACGCGACATCATGAACAGTTCCGCCCGTAAGCGCAAGTCTTACTACCATACCCGCCGCGGTGAAAGTGCCTCCTATAGGAAACTCCGTCGCATGGTCGGTAGTCGGAGCAAGTGCTATGCCTGTAACCTCTCTGACATTAATATTATAAGAGACAGTCCTTTCCACACCGTGCCTTACATAAGTTACTGTAACGGCTTGACCTAAACCTGTAGCCAAAGCAGACGCGGGAGGAGTCACTTCAAATCCCGTAAGAATAGCGGTTGTAAGCGTCGGGTGTCCGGCAAATGTTCCGGTAATAACAAGTCCCGTCGAATTAAATGCCTCGCCTAATCTGAATTCGGTGGTCGGCTCGGTCGTCACAGCTATACTTTGAAGAAAAGCAAAATCACTGATAAATTCCAAACTATTGACACGGGCCCCGTTTCCGGCATAAGCGTATGCTCCAAAAGCCAAAAAGAAGGTATAATCATTAGCCGCATTAACAAAATCACCTATATAAATATACCTATAATCACCAAAAGTAAAATTATCTCTACCGGTAGGCGTACCCGTAGGTGAATCTATAGTGGTCCAAAGAGCGCGACGAGCTGTATGGACAGCGACATTACCGTATGCGCCCGGAATAACGTGATACGGATGCACGGCATCGGAACCCGGAAACTCCTCTATAATACCAGCCCATCTGTTAGCGCCCGCGATGTTGATTCTTATATAAGGATTGACCGGAGCCTCGGCAAATTGCACTCTTAACGCAAACCATTGATTACCGTCGGCAAATCTATATCCGGCGACGGCATTATTTTGAGGCCAACCGCCCGTACCGTCGATAAACGGCTGCGAATGATATGATTGAAAAAGCGTGGCGGGATTACCCACATTAACCGATAAATTTCCATTCGCGGGTACAGTAGTAAGTCCAAGACCCTCTGAATCAATATCGGCAGGTAGCGTATGGTCGGCCAAGAAAGACAAATGTCTGACACGAGCGCCTTGCCCCGCTTGTAACATCGTGGCAAAACCCAGATAAAAAGTATAATTATTAGCTTCATTGACCCACTCGCTTATATCAAAGTATTGAAAGTGTACTCCGCCGCTCAATACGATATTATCGGCACCATTAAAGCGAGGGTTTCGCTCCGAGAAGCCTGCATGAGACAATGTGTCCCAATAATTGTCCCTAAGGGCAAGACCGGCTCCGTAATTAGGATTAGCACTCGGACGCACATTATCGCTCCAAGGCAGGTTTCCGCATCTAATTCCCATCCAACGGTTATGTCCGGTAAATTGTAATCTGATAAAAGGATTAGCCGGAGCCGTCTCGAATCTTACTCTCATTACAGAGTTAGCGGCATTGCCGTGATATCTGGAGGGAACACCCGCGTATAAATGATAGTTATCATGCTGACGGTGGCGCATAAACCTATTCTGGCTGATATCCACGGCCTGATTATCCGAACTTATCATTACGGTACCGGGTGCCCATGTCTGAACATAATTTTGTGGAACCTCAAAATCCGACAAGATATACATATCGTCAACGCGGGGACCGTGTCCGTAAGACACCATACCGCCAAACGCAATGAAGAAAGTATAATTGTTAGCCGCGCTTACAAAATTACTTACATCAAAATAAGTGTAAAACCCGTCAAAGAAAGCTGCTTCGTTAATTTCATCAGCTTCAGTAAAATTTTGTGGCCGATAACCAAGATTACCGATGCGGCATCTAGCGTCTACTGTGTGCCAAACGCCGCTATTATCCCAACCCCAAGTTCCCCCGTCATTGACCCACTGATCTCTCGCAGTCGCACTGGCAAATTGATTAAAATTCGGATGGGGGGCTATAAAATCACCGTTATCGTAAGCGTCCTCCGCTCCTAACATACCTATCCACCTATTATCACCGCTAAGCCCGAATCTAATAAAGGGATTTGCGGGAGTTTCAGCAAAACTTATCTTAAAGACAAGCAGGTGATATCTATCCGCGGCTCTCCAAAAGCCTCCTTGCCTAAACTCTCCGTTAGGTCTAAATCCGCCGTTGTTTCCGCCGTATGCCCCGTAACGCCAAGCGTACCAATTATAATTGTTATGAACATTGATATATAAATCATCCTGTGCTACATTAATAATGCGGTCACCGTTAAGTGACCTACGGAAACTGTGTCCGTAATAATGGTATGCACGATCCCAATCGGCATCGCCGGCGTATGCTTCAAAATCAGGATAAATATGAATACCGTAAGAAACACCGCCGTGTCCCGCGTCCATATACGCTCCCCACGCTAGGTAAAACACCAAACTCTGACCTTCGCCGCCGCCGACATTAAAATCGCTTAAATCAAACTGCCAATATCCGCGGGTTGTCGCAGCGGTATTAAGTAAGTAACGTCTTTGCTCAATATACAAAGGGTTAGTCTCAAGAGATATGTCCCCTGCATTAACAGCGGCGTTATATCCGGGAGCGCCGCCATGATAAAAACCGCTTTGCAGAGTAGTCCATTGGTTTCTGTTGGCTCCGCGGCTAGGAGCGACAAAATTCTCTTGCGCTAAGACACCTACCCACCTATTTCCGCCGCCCGTCCTAAGCAGAACAAAAGGATTAGCCGGAACCTCGGTAAACTCCACTCTCACCGCAAACCAACTGTTACCGTCGGCAAACCTACGGGTATAGTTGCCGGCTTGACCCGTATGATATCTATCAAAATGATAGTAATCGTACGCGGCGTTGACATAGACATCGCTATCACCGACAAAGACTGTGTGTCTTCTTGGGAAGCCGTGCGTTTGCATAGGATTATCGCGCGATGAGCTAAACACCCCTACCGCCACAACGGCAAAAATGAGCGCGAGTATTGACAACCACACCGTCAGTTGTCTCAATTTGACTCTTGTTTTTGTCATTTTTGATTCTCCTTTGCCGACAGACGAGCGAATACATATGTCGCTTGTTACAGCCGACTTCTTAAAAAAGTTATCGTCTATTACAACAATTACCCTTTCTAAGGCTTTTGTAAATTTTTCAATAATCTTTTCGGATTATTTATGTTTTTCAAAATTTACATGTTAGCGGTTTGTGTGGCCGGAAGTCCTTCACTTATTCTTAATAACATAGCCATTTGATCCATGGTAATAAATCTTATAACGTCTCTACCCGATATGCCTTCCGCGTTAAGATTATAAGACGCTCTGCGCACGCTTGCCATACGATAAAGGACATTATCCGTCCACGGAACCGCTTGAACAGTGACAAATTCCGGACTGGCATTTTGCGGGCTGTTAGCGTAAACAGGAGCAAAAGCACGAAACGCGCCGCCGATAAGCGAATAGAAGTGAGCTTGCGGATGCGCTGCCATACTCGTATTGCCGGGTTGACCTTCATTATACGGATCATCCCAACCCTTAAACATCATACCTCCGCGGGGTCTGGCGGTAGACGGATTAGCGTGAATTCTGTTATGACCTTGAAAAAGCATCAAATCTATATTAGGCAAACGCGGTGAAATAAGGTCAAGAAATGAATCGGGAACCCACGGGTCACCTACGCCTTGATACCACGTGCTTATCGCGGTAATACCAGCCATGCGGCAATAACGATTAGTTAAATCGTAAAAACGCATCATAGCGTCCCTGATCAAAGGCGCTCTTTGCTCGGCTCTGGCGATACCTTCCTCAATCAACGCTTCACGTTCCTCAGGTGTGATTTCGTCGGACGGAATAGCATTAGCATTAGCAATTACCGTGGCCGTTTGGACGTTAAGGTAATTGTACATTTGAAAAGGATAAAAATATCCTATGCCCGACGGTCCAGTTAAGAAAGAGTCCCTCTGCCACGGGCCCTCATTAACATCTCTAAAGAAATAATCATGAAGCACAGGCAGAAGCTCTACGGCGGCAGGACTGACCGTCCAAGAAATAGGCGGCAAATACGGGTCGTGACGTTGGTGATGATTCCAAAGCACCAACATATGTCCTTTCATATATTGAAGATTATCACCGTCCGCCATACCTACCGCGACATAAACATACGGTATAACCTCTCCTGTCATTGGATTGATAAACTCATCAACATTTGCCGGTCTGAGTTGTACCGGCTCTACGCCTTCGGGACGACGGGCGGCTAAAACAGTGATGTTACGGCTATGGTCGGAGGGCCAAACAAACATTCCGTTAGTTGAAGCCGCATTTATAAGCGACCCTTCGTCCCCGCGAGGAGACCAACCAAGCAAAGACGCATTGCCGAGAGCTGTCCTTTCCAAGAATTTTGATAGAAGAGGAAAATCCATATGTTGAGGAGCAAAATCAAGCCAAGTAATAGCCGCTCCCACAGCCATCGCATAATCGCGAAGCGTCAAAGTTGACGCGGGGTTAAGGGAAACAAAGGTTCTGCGAGCGGCGCGCGCATAAATATTTTCAAACATATACTCGTAGACCATATGTCTTTCTACGTCCGGGTCTCTATCGGGAACAATAAATTGCCCTCTGTAATCGGCGACAATCGGCATATCAATACCTTGAGCCGCAAGCGTAGCATAAACCATAAACGACGCGGCAAGAACACCCTCAATCCCCGCAAGCGTACAAGCAAGGTTAATGGTATGCGGAGAAGCGGTATCATAAATAACAACACCCCTAATATAATCCGAAAAGATATGGAATACCTCAAACGGGTCGTCAAGAAGATAATAGTCTATGTCAAGCTGTTGAAATACCGTTGTATCCCTATTCTCGGCTATACCGATACGCGGCTCAACAGAGTTGACCTGCGCCATAAGAGACTGAACGGTAATATTGATGTCCGCGTACGGATTCATAAGCGGAACCAAATATATCGTCTCGGCTCTCTCCGGGAAAACGGACCACGGAAGATTCTCATGCCATTCCAAACCGTTTCTAAGCTCAGGTTCATCCCATGGCTCGACAATCGGAGGACCCGGGTCCTCCTCGTCATCATCGCTGCACGCGACAACAGCAGGAAACACTAACGCAAGCATAACCAAAACCATTAATACGGAAAAAAGTCTTTTCAATTTTGAATTTAACATTAACATAACTCCTTATTAAAAATTGCATTTAAGTCGAAATCATTTCATCTATACCAATTGAGCTTGGTTATGAGCGTGATTAAATACATCTTGTATGGTCGAACCCGATCCGGGAGAATTAGCGTCTCTGCGAACCGACTGCGCGCCGTTTACATTATTAACCGTCCTTGAAAGCGCAAGCCCGTAGTGACTCCATACTTGTGTGATAAACGACGGTAAAGTCACAGGTGTGGAATCCCTAAGTATAGTATAAGCCAGGAATTGGTAAGGCATTTCCTCAGCGTACCACTCTTCTTCGGCTATTTCTATATGCGCTGTAGGAGTAAATCCGGCACGTGCCACAACTTCTTGCACTTGTCTGCTTATAACGCTTGCTAAAAATTTCCACGCTAATTCGGCGCGCTCATCGCTCACATAGAAAGGAACGCTAAGATACGGCGCTCCGATTACCATCGAAACCATTTCGGCTTGCTCGGCGTTATCAGGCACGGGTATAGGAGCTAATCCAACATCCATCCCTATATCCGCCATGAAAGAGTGACGCCATGATGCGCATACGATATAAGCTATTTGCCCGCGTTGAAACGCCGTGTTAATCGCCGCCTCGGCAGGTCCGTTGAGCGCTCCTGCAATGTTATGCTGAGCCACATCCCATAAAAATTGATACGCCTCTAAACTTCTGGGGTCATTAAATACAGGTCTGCCTTGCTCGTCTGAAAGTCTGCCGCCGTTAGCGAATACGAAAGGAGCCGAACGCAAATACCCGCCCATGTTAGGTCCCGAATACGGTCCGCCCGCAAATACTGTGTTGCTGTTAGCGCGGATTGCCGCCGAAACTTCTAAAAATTCCGACCATGTTGCGGGAGCCTCGTACACCCATCGGGAATCAGCTCCCAAAACATCTCTTATTACTTGTCTGTTCCAGATAAGCGAGACCGGCGAATAGCTAATAGGTATACCGTAAATATTGCCGTTATGCTCCATCGCTGCGTAGCTAGCGGGCAGCATTGTTTCTCTTACCAAATCAGCGAGCCATTCGGGAAAAGCTCTGAGATCCCCTCCTCTGGCAAAACCGGGCATTTGGGATTCGCCGGTAATAATATCCGGTCCGTGTCCCGCTATAAAAGCAAGACCCGTGGCTTGAATAAGAGGATCATCCCAACCCCAATCAACGACATTAACACGCAAGTTATTGTTGGTTAGATTATAATTATTAAGCGCTCTGGTAAGGTCAAACGCAAACCTATCCAACGGACTGGCTCCCGCAGGAATAAGGCGAATTTGATTGTTAAGCGTAACATTGGTAAATCCGCCCAACAAAAATTCCCTGTTATTACCTACCACCGTTATACTGTCCTCTCCTCCGACCGGCTGAATAATATAATACACATTGGGGTCTATGGGAGGACCTAAATCGTCTCCGGGTCTAATGCACGCAAAAAACGCAAACATTGAGAACATTACCGCGATTACAAGAAAAAGTTTTTTGTTTTGTTTCATAGTTATTAACCTCCGATTTGTACATATGTTTTTATTATTTATAAAGACGGCAAGCGTCTGGTTTTTTGATTTATCCTTTAATTCCCGTATTGGCTATACCTTCAATAATGTATCTTTGGAAAAATAAGAATAACAACAACGACGGTATAGTCAAAACCATTCCTATAGCTACCATCCCTGGATAATCAGGATCTCTCATACCGCTGTGATTTCCTATTACTTGACTGGCTATTGCTCCCGCTAAAACATTAAGCCTGCCGCCCTCGGTAAAGAAGAACGCTGTTCCCCAATCATTCCACCCGCCCATCGCGGCGCCTATAGCTATAAATGCCATTA
>Ga0123355_10019335_pt1 | contig 10843 bp, 8 predicted proteins | sample TergutEmb28metaG_3_FD_89872 | JGI IMG/M metagenome (GOLD analysis project Ga0123355, IMG submission 89872) | Embiratermes neotenicus P1 segment gut microbial communities from Petit-Saut dam, French Guiana - Emb289 P1 | ecosystem: Host-associated > Arthropoda: Insects > Digestive system > Gut ...
TATATTTATTACATTTAGATTGCATTATTGAAATTATAGGAGTATAATGAAATCGAACAAACATCGAACATCATAAGCGGCTTATCGCTAGTTTGCCTTTGGCAAACCGCTAAGGCCGCGCGTTTCGTACGCACGGGAAACGTTCGCTTCACTCACTGTGCGATAACAGAGCAATTTTCTAGCAAAGACAAAAGGATGATTTATCACATGAGCCAAGTAGGAGCAAACAAGATAACCATCAAAGGCGCAAGAAACAACAACCTAAAAAACATAGACCTCACAATCCCGCGGGATAAAATGGTGGTATTCACCGGGGTTAGCGGATCCGGCAAAACATCTTTGGCGTTTGACACCATCTACGCAGAAGGGCAGCGCCGTTATGTAGAATCTCTATCCGCATATGCACGGCAATTCTTAGGACAAATGGAAAAACCGGACGTGGATTTCATCGAAGGGCTAAGCCCGGCCATTTCTATCGACCAGAAAACCACTAACCAAAACCCGCGTTCTACCGTGGGTACAGTCACGGAAATTTACGATTATTTGCGCCTGCTTTATGCACGCGTGGGGATACCTCACTGCCCCAAATGCGGCAAAGTGGTAGAAAAGCAAACCATAGACCAAATCGTAGACCAAATATTGGAGCAGCCCGAAAGCACACGCTTACAAGTGCTTGCCCCTGTGGTACGTGGGCGCAAGGGCGAACACACAAAGCTGCTGGACGACGCACGCAAAAACGGATACGTTCGTGCGCGGATAGACGGCGAAGTTCACGACCTTGGAGAGCCTATCGAACTTGAAAAAAACAAAAAACACACCATAGAAATTGTGATAGACCGCCTTGTGGTGCGCGACGGCATACAAAAGCGTCTTTCAGAATCTATAGAATCCGCAATGGTACTCACCGGCGGGCTTGTGGTCATAAACGCCGCCGCCCAAGACGGAACTATCGAAGATATCCCCTTCAGCCAGCATTTCTCCTGCGTGGACTGCGGAATCAGCCTATCGGAAGTTGAGCCGCGCATGTTCTCGTTCAACAACCCGTCCGGAGCTTGCCCGGATTGCTCCGGCCTTGGCATGAAGCTGATTTTCGACCCGGAACTGATTGTGCCTAACCCGCAGCTTTCCTTGAACGAAGGCGCAATTACCGCCTCCGGCTGGAACGCAATAAAAACCGATGGCAGTATGGTTCATGCTATTTTCGAGGCGTTGGGCGCGGAACACAGCTTTAGCCTAGACGTCCCATATCAAGACTTACCAAAAGATATTAGCCACATGCTGATGAACGGCTCCGGCCAAAAGCTGATGATTGAATACGTAGGGCAAGATGGACGCTCCAGAAAATATCCATATGTATTTGAAGGCATAGCCAATAATTTGTGGCGCAGATATAGGGAGACATCGTCGCCCACAAGCAAGCAGGACTTTGAACACCTTATGACAAGCATCACCTGCCCCACTTGTAAAGGACAGCGTCTGAAGCCCGAGATTCTGGCTGTCACCGTTGGAGATTACTCCATTTCTTCCATTACCGAAATGACCATTGGCGCAATACAAAAGTTTTTTGACATGCTGGAACTGACTCCCACGCAAATGATTATAGCAGGAGCTATATTGAAAGAAATCCACGCGCGCACGGGCTTTCTTATGGACGTTGGGCTGGATTATTTGACCCTTGCACGTTCCACAGGGTCGCTTTCCGGCGGTGAAGCACAGCGTATTCGCCTTGCAACGCAAATCGGCTCCGGCCTGGTGGGCGTGGTTTATATTTTGGACGAGCCCAGCATCGGCCTGCACCAGCGGGACAACGATCGCCTGCTAAAAACCTTGCGCCATTTGACAGATATCGGTAATACGCTCATCGTCGTGGAACATGATTCGGACACCATGTGGGCGTCGGATTTTATCGTGGATATCGGCCCGCGGGCGGGGAGCAACGGCGGGGAAGTGGTTTTCGCCGGGGATGTAAAGGATATTGTCAATTGCGAAACATCCGTAACCGGACAGTATTTGAGTGGCAAGGCAAGCATCGAAACGCCGAAGAAACGCCGTAAAATTGAAAAGGACCGCATGTTGCGCATTACCGGCGCGGCGGAAAATAACCTCAAAAATATTTCAATCAATTTCCCGCTTGGTGTTTTCACTTGTGTAACCGGGGTTAGCGGATCGGGTAAAAGTTCGCTGGTAAACGAGATTTTGTACAAGCGGCTTTCCCGGGATTTAAACCGCGCGCGGGTAAAGCCCGGCAGCCACAAAGACCTGACCGGGCTGGAGCATTTAGACAAAATCATCAACATCGACCAAAGCCCGATTGGGCGTACGCCGCGCTCCAACCCCGCCACGTATACGGGGCTTTTCGACTTGGTGCGCGACGTTTTCACACAGGTGCCGGAAGCAAAAATCCGTGGATATCAAAAAGGGCGCTTTAGCTTTAATGTGCGCGGCGGGCGATGCGAAGCCTGCTCCGGCGACGGTATCCTAAAAATAGAAATGCACTTTTTACCAGATGTGTACGTGCCATGCGAAGTATGCGGCGGCAAGCGGTACAACCGCGAAACCCTGGAGGTTAAGTACAAAGGCAAATCCATTTCCGATGTGCTGGATATGACTGTTGAAGATGCGCTTACCTTTTTTGAAAATTTACCGCGCCTGCGCGAAAAGCTGCAAACCTTATACGATGTAGGGCTTGGCTATGTGAAATTGGGACAAGCATCAACGACGCTTTCCGGCGGCGAGGCGCAAAGGGTTAAGCTTGCGACAGAGCTTTCGCGCCGTGCAACAGGCCGGACGCTTTATGTATTGGACGAGCCTACAACAGGGCTTCACGCCGCAGATGTACACAAGTTGATTGGTATTTTACAGCAGTTAACAGAAGGCGGCAATACCGTAGTGGTTATCGAACATAACCTTGATGTGATAAAAGTTGCAGATTATGTCATAGACCTTGGGCCGGAAGGCGGCAACGCAGGCGGGGAAATTGTCGTATGCGGCACACCGGAAGTGGTGGCTAAGTGCGAAAAGTCGCATACGGGGCAATTTTTGAAGGGTGTGTTATAAAGAAACAAACTAGGGCGTGTTCCCACTAACGAATGCAATTCTTTAGTGTAAAAAAACTGCCGTCGTGGGATCCCACAACGGCAGTTTTTCTTGCCTGGCCAGCAATATTTTTCACATACTTACATAACTATAATAGCGTGTCCATTTCGTCATCTGCAAACTTTTCGACGAGGCCGATATTGTGCAGAATCTTTTTGATTTGGTGTGTTGCTTTTTTTTGGATAACGAAGGATTTTACTTTACCATCGTCATCAGTCACTTTTTCCAATTCTTCATCAAGCTTGTCCGCCTCTTTTGCAATGTGCGCTAAAGCTTTTTCTTGCTCGTGGACGTCCGCTTTGAGCCTTTGCTCACACTTTTTGGCATCCTTTTCTTCGTACTTGTCGATCTTGTCGTACGCTTTGGCGATTTTTTTGATTTTGTGAATCGCCTTTTCCTGCTCGATGAAGTGTTTTACTTTACCATCAGCATCATCCATTTTTTCTAGGGTGAGGTCGAGCTCTTCTGCCAGCCCCTCAATTTCGAACAATGCTTTGATGATTTTCTTTTCATGATCTGCCATCAAATCAACCTCCTTTGTTTGGTAGTTCTTTTCGCATATATTCACAACAGCTGTTGGTTGCATAAAAAGATTAACATAAAAATTTATTTCAATCAAGATATTTTGTGCATTTGTAATGCAACCGAAATCAAATCAAGCGCACATTACAAACAAATTACACAACATATATACATAGCAAACGCCGAATGACACACATTATTTACAATGACTCTGTATAATTACTGTCAAAACCCTATACCGGCCCGTCTCTTTTTACAAAGTTCGTAAAAACTACTTGACATCGTCCTATAAAATAGTCTATACTTGCACTTGCGTCACCCGCAACGGCATGAAGCGAGCCCAGGTAGCTCAGTCGGTAGAGCAACGGACTGAAAATCCGTGTGTCGGCGGTTCAATTCCGTCCCTGGGCATATTGCGGGTGTAGTTCAATGGTAGAACACAAGCCTTCCAAGCTTGTTGCGTGGGTTCGATTCCCATCACCCGCTGTTTTACCCTAAAATATAAGTGCGCGAATGGCTCAGTGGTAGAGCATCGCCTTGCCAAGGCGAGGGTCGCGAGTTCGAATCTCGTTTCGCGCTTTACTAGAAAGCCCGGTTTTCCGGGCTTTTTGCATATCTAGCCCAATCATGCTTTAGGCAAGAACCACTGTTTTCACCCTCTAAAATTGCCTAAAATTATCTGCGTTGCTGTCAAAATTGCTGTCACATTAAAATCAGTCGCTTGCTCTTCAAATCACTTGAATTTGTTGATTTTTTAGTGTTAGAGTATTGTATACACTATCCAATGTTTGAGCCGTTTGTACATACACCACATCATCAACAACATGGCTGTATAGATCAAGGGTAGTTTTTACCTTTGTGTGCCCCATAAGCTCAGATACGATTTTTGGGTTTTCGCGTTGCTCTAAAAGAACCGTAGCGAATGTATGACGAAGTGTATATAGAGTTATACCCTCGTCTTGTAAGCTATGCTTCGTAATAAATCTCTGCAATAGACTACGTAACCCCGAATAAGTTCGCATCCCACCTGTCTTTGTGTTTGGGAAAACAAAATCACTTTGAATTCCTCTCTGTTGGCAACATTGCCTCCATTCACGAAGGGCCTCCATCACGATATTCGGCATAACAATTGTTCGAACACTCTTTTTTGTTTTTGTGGCACCTATTTTCATACCGCGCGATACGACATTCCAATCCTCGTCAAACTCCACTACTCGTTTCAATGCCTTCCTTACACTAAGTATCCCATCATCAAAATTAATGTTTCCCCATTTTAGAGCTAGCATTTCTTGCGGACGGATACCTGTGAAAGTGCTGACTATTAAAATCGGCTTTAACAGTGGATCTATCTCAACCCATTCAAACATAGCTTTTCTTATCTCTGGGCGGAGGGCCTGTACCTTCTTTTCTGAGTCATTATCATCACCTTCATCTGCCCTCTTCGTGTCCACATCTTCCATTGGGTTAGCTGGCAAAAGATGGTGCTTAACGGTATACTTAAAGAAATTGTTAAGCAGATTTTTTGTTTTACCGATAAAATCTGAAGAATAGCCGATTCTATCTTTTACCTTCATTGTCTTCATTTTATTGAAGAACCTTTGAAGACGCTTAAAATCTACATCCTTAACATCAAATGCACCAAAAGCGGGGAATATGTGGGTCTTCATCATGCTCCGGAATTTTTCATCCGTCACATCCGTAAGCGCCGGTGCCTTACAAAGTTCGTACCACTCCCTAAATAAGATTTCAAAATTGGTTTCTTTTTGCGCTGATACCATTGTGTAACCATTTTTGAAAACATCATTAGTCATGGAAGCAACTTTCTGTGCAACCTCACTACGGGTCTTACCATACACATCTTTGCGGATTGGTGTTCCATTGGTCTTATAACCAACAGTAACAGAGCCACACCAGCGCCCGTCTTTGCGCTGGTAAATACTTCCTTCGTTATTGCCGCGTCGTCCAACTTTAGGTTTCGATTCTTTTAATCGTGGCATTTTGCATCCTCCTTAAAATGCAACCACGATACTCATCTGTGCATGACAGTATAAACTCGCGGCTTGAACTGTGTCAATTAATTTACTATAGGTATTTATACAGCTTTTTTCACCTGCCAATAAGCGAACGCAATCACACTGACGACTTTACGGTTTCCAACTTCAATAACAGGAAAATCTTCACTATTAATCATGTGTCGGACATTGTTCATCCCAAGCCCAAGAATTTCGGTTAGATCATCACAAGTTAAATAATCCCTGCCATACTTTTCTGCAAGCCGTCTAGCTTCTAATGCAGCAGCCACTCCTAATTCAGATTTCACAGGCATAATATCTCGTTCATAGCTCACAATTAATAATCTCCTCCCTACGGGCACACATGACTTATCTCAACACTGTGACCCCATCCATATTGAAAACACCAAAAATAAAACCTTGTCTAGCCTCGCAAAAATCACAACTACCTTTTTTCTTTTGCCAACCTTTTTTTACAAGGATACAGCCACTATCCATAAAATTTCTTTTACACTGAGGACATAGGCAAAGAGTAAGCATATCACACTTGGTTGAATGACTTTCTTTTATTCCCACACAAATAATTAAAGCATCATCAATTCTTAGCTGAACATTTTTTTCGATGCATCCTACATATTCACCAAAGCGAGAGCGGTCAATAGTCCGTATCTGCTCTACTAAAGCAAGTGAATCAACTTCAAGGCCGGATGAAAGAGGAATTTTTACATGAGTTGGTAAAAATTTTTTCTTCAAATTACATGTAATAGGAATAACAACAATAGTTGGACTATATTTGTTGCCTATATTGTTTTGCACTACCAGTACAGGGCGGATAGCCCCTTGTTCGGATCCGATAATGGGATTAAGGTTGGCGTAATAAATTTCTCCACGCTTAATATATTTTGTAGTCATACCTCACATCCATTCATGAATTTTCAATAGCGCCGCTGCTTATAGGCTGTAGCTGCGCTACCAAAAAGCAATATACTAGTTGAATATGATTACAAGACACAAGTATCTCATTAGACGATGCAAGCATTTCACCTTTTTTTCTTCCACCCCCGCTTTTATTTGAAGATATATATGCTTATCAGATGCGAATTGATGGCTGGCTTAATAACGAATTAAGAGATGCTATCATAACGGATGTAAACGCATGGCTGGTAACAGCAGCAGATGATGCATTAGGCAGCGCATATAATGACGCATTAGACTGGCGTAACGCAGTGTACCAAGCCGTTAATTGCCCGGCCGATGGCTGGTATAGTCAATTGGGCAGTATTGGCAATGATATGGCTTCGGATTATCTCCTTTTAAGCGGATGGCACACCGCCTTTTCTGCACTGGCAGGGAATTTTACCATTGCGCTCGAAAGGTTGGAAGACTGGTATGACGATTTGGGAGACTTCCGCTATGAAATGGAAATCTTCTACGGCGATATAGCAGATTTTATGTACCACGAACTTGGCCCTTGGCATGGTACCTTGTACGCCATTTCCGGTATATTGTCTTATTGGTACAGCGAATTGAACGATTTCGCACATGGCACATATTGTTCATATGGCATAGTGTACACACCGGGATTGTTTGATATATACACAGCACTTAATTATTTATATTATTGGCTGTATTATGTTGAAATGCCGGACTTGCCGGACTATGAATATTAGGTAGAGTTAAAGACCCCGGAAGCGGCGTATGTTGGCGCACAGCAGCCATTTGAGGCATTGGGAGACTTATATCTCCCCGAATGGTACGAAGACATTGCTGCTCCCCAGCCTTATAGCGGAGTTCACATTCATTATGCATTCAACCTGGGCTTCCCGCTGGAAGACCACGCCATGGCGGAACCATTTGGAATAGCACCGCCGCCGCAATACGCAGGCACTCTTCAACCGGACATGGTAGGCGACCATACGATGATAACAGCGTTCCAACCATTAAACCCATTAGTAGGCGCGCCGCCACGCCCGGACGACTTTTGGCATTCGTTAAATTTCATGCACGGCCAGTTATCCGGTTTTGATGTGGGTGATTTCTTGTCCGACGATGTACACAACCGGGTAGAGCGTTCTTTATTGTCCTATGATGCGTTCTTAGCTTCGCTTAGCGATGATATTGTTCATTTGTTCAGTGATAATATTTTGCGAATGTACGATGTAAATGCAGAGTACAATCACTTTTTACAAGATTTGCGCTGGGCCGCATTTGCAGCGCAAGCTTACGAGCATGACGCACTGCAAGACGCGATTGACGCATTTGCGGAAGCCAGAGGAGAAAGCAGTGATGATACGCGAGGCCGCTTGGGGACATTTGCGTCTATGCTGCCGGAGAGCCGGCTTGCGGGTAGTGTCAACCAAGAGCTAGTAAACTTTGCAGTTTCACCATTTGACTTTGTACCACTGGAGATGCGGGACGAGACGCCTGCGTTTGTATTTGCAGACCCATCAGCAGAAGCATTTGAGTGGTATCGTAGGATTGCGGTTATTGTTTTGGTGGGTGTACTGTTTATTACATTGGCGGGTAGCTTGATTGCGTAATATGTGAAGGGTAAGAGAAGCAGGGAAGGTTAAGCCATAGAATAAATGCATAAAGCGCATACACTTTATGTAACATAACATGTATACGCCTTTGCGATTAAGCATAAATATAAAAATGCTCCCTGCCGTTTTTTACGGCAAGGAGCATTTTTATAAGGTTGTGTCATGTAAATAATATATATCTGAAGCTAAGGAACATACAATAGTTAGAACTGGTTGTTTATGGTAATCTCTCCTCTTTGTAATAAAGATTATAACAGGCCAATTTTACTCGCGCTTCCACAAATTCTTAAAATCAAATCGAATGGGCTTAACACCCGTTAAAAAGCGCACATCATATGTCCTTGTGTTAAAATCAAGCGACTCAATCACACCTTCACCAAAAAATTTGTGTTTTACTTCCGTTCCTACGGGGAAAGGATCGTCTTTATAGGGGTTGCGCATAACTATTTGCCACTTGTGGTCTTTCATAATTTCATCGCTAATTTTGCCGATGCGGGTGATATACTTGTCGTCGATATCAAATAAAAATCGTGAGGGTGTTTTCATATATCCCTTAACCCCGATGCCTTCGCTTTCTGTTAGATATAGTTGCTGTTTTGCACGGGTCATAGCCACGTAACATAATCGGCGTTCTTCCTCTAAGGCCTTTTGCAGCCGCTCTTCAAGTGCCCGTCCAGACGGAAATATTTTTTCCGATAATCCCACCACAAAAACCGTATGAAACTCAAGCCCTTTTGCAATGTGTGTGGTCATGATTTTAACACGGTCTTTTGATTCCTCTTCATCCTCCGTATCTCGGTTTAATGAAATTTCTTGCAGAAACGTGGATAGCGTCAATGTTTCGCCATATTCAACCTCAAGAGCGACAATTGAGCGGATGAGTTCGGCAACATTATCAAGACGCTCCATTTCTCCGCTTTCGCGGACATACTGTTCATAACCTGTTTCTATCAGCAACCGTTGCAATAATTCTGATACTTGCATAGTGTCTGCCTGTTCTCTCATTTCCTCTATCACTTTTACGAATTTTACCGCACCGGAGCCCTTGAATATAGGGTCATCAATGTGTTTTTTTAATGTATCGTACAGTCCAGCATTCTCTCTTTCGGCGTGCGCTTTCAAAAACAATATTTTACTCTTTCCCATTTTGCGCCGGGGAACATTGATAACGCGGTTAAACGATAAATCATCGCCATTTGCAACCAACCGCAAATAGGAAAGTACATCCTTGATTTCCCGCCGTTCGTAAAACCCAACCCCGCCGTAAACTACGTAGGGTATGTTATGCGTAAGCAGCCCCTGCTCCACAAACCGAGAAACATAAGCTGAGCGATATAATATGGCGATGTCGGCGTACTTCCCGCCGTTTTTGACGTGGCTGTTAATTTTTTCTGTAATGAAAGCCATTTCATCCTTGTCATTTTTGCCGTGAAAGTGTACAACCTCTGCACCGCTTGGGTTATCAGTAAACAACTCTTTTTCGATACGATTTTTGTTTTTGGCAATCAACGCGTTGGACGCGTTGACGATTTCAGGTGTGGAGCGGTAGTTTTGGTTCAGCATGATTGTCTTAATCTCTGCTTTCATTTCGGGAATCACGTGATCTGGCCAATAGGTTGGCAGCGGGTCTTCGCCCGTAAAGAAGCCGGTAATGAAATGATCAAAATCTACGAACAATTCAATCAACGACGCACGCCATTCGTAAATATTTTGATCCGGATCGCCCACAACAAATAGGTTTTGGTGATAGTCAGTCAATAAACGAACAAGTCGAAATTCCTTATTATTTACATCTTGAAACTCATCGTACATGACATAGTGCAAGCGTTTTTGCCATTTGTTCAACACGTCTTCATGTTTTTTGAATAAGCATACGGTAAAATTAATAATATCAAAAAAATCCAGCCCAAAATATTTTTTCTGTTTTTCCATATAGCGCACAATGACTTTTTTCTCTATATCTGTCGCGTCAAAGTCGCCAACGGCTTCCCGCGGATCAATCATGTAATCATCATAAAGAATTTTATTTTTGAAAGTGCGGATTTTTGTGTTAATCATAAATTCAAAGGTGGCAGTGTCCATTTTTATCCTGAGTTCTTCGTACACTTCTTCGAGTATACTTTTTTGGTCGGATGTATCCAACACAATAAAATTCTCGGGATAAAACAAGCGTCCGATATCCTCTTTTAAGACTCGTACACAGAATGAATGAAGCGTGGAAACAAAAGACGTGTCAATCCCATCGCCTAATAAGCGGCGCAGGCGATGCTTCATTTCCCGGGCGGCCTTGTTGGTGAAGGTGATACACAAAATATTGGCGGGTGAAACGCCCAGTTCTTCCACGAGAAAAGCGTATCGTGCAGTTAATGCACGTGTTTTACCACTTCCAGCACCCGCGACAATGCGGACATACCCTTCTGTGGTGAGTACAGCTTCTTTTTGTTGGGGATTTAATTGTTCCAAAATTTTGTCGGTATCCATCGTATGTACTCCTAAATTCGCTTATTTGGCGTTTGCATTCGCATTTTCGCTGTCTTTATTCTAGCTTGTTTTTCTTATTACAGCAACTTTTTGATTTACGGCTTCTTAGCATTCAAATCGTTGATATTGTTACAAATAATAGTTGCCAAGTCGTATATCCTGCGCTATATTACTATCATCATAGCGATA
>Ga0123355_10019336_pt1 | contig 10843 bp, 6 predicted proteins | sample TergutEmb28metaG_3_FD_89872 | JGI IMG/M metagenome (GOLD analysis project Ga0123355, IMG submission 89872) | Embiratermes neotenicus P1 segment gut microbial communities from Petit-Saut dam, French Guiana - Emb289 P1 | ecosystem: Host-associated > Arthropoda: Insects > Digestive system > Gut ...
AAAGAAAAGCGTGCGAACATTCATGATGTCAGACATCGTTGTGGAATCCCTTCGTGAATGGAAGAACTACTGTCAACACAAAGGAATTCAAAGCGATTTTGTTTTCCCAAATACTAAAACAGGCGAAATGCGAACCTATTCAGGGTTGCGGAGCTTGCTCAGGAGATTTATAGATAAACATAGTTTGCAGAACGAGGGCATTACTTTATATACGCTACGCCACACATTCGCCACAGTTCTTCTCGAACAACGTGAGAACCCAAAAATAGTAATGAAGCTTATGGGACACACGAAAATAAAAACAACCCTCGACCTATATAGCCACGTAGTAAATGATGCTGTATACGAGCAAACGGCTCAGACATTAGACGGCGTATACGCCACTCTAACGCAAAAGAAAAACCAGCTAGATTCTGCAATAATCTAGCTGGCTAAAATATCTCTGTAGCAATTCCTGTAGCAGTTCTGTAGCAACGCCGATAATTTTAGGCGGTTTTAGAGGGGAAAAGCGGCAAAAATCATCCATATAATTCCAGTCGCCTTTCTCTTCAATGCACCAAAAAACCCGCTGATTTAGCGGGTTCTACGGTATTTCTTGACTAAGCGCGAAACGAGATTCGAACTCGCGACCCTCGCCTTGGCAAGGCGATGCTCTACCACTGAGCCATTCGCGCAAAATTTATATATAACACACAGCGGGTGATGGGAATCGAACCCACGCAACAAGCTTGGAAGGCTTGTGTTCTACCATTGAACTACACCCGCAATATAGCCGTAGAAAATGGTGTACATAAAACAACGACACCCAAAACAAGGTACAGTCTTGCTAAAGTGCCCAGAGACGGAATTGAACCGCCGACACGAGGATTTTCAGTCCTCTGCTCTACCGACTGAGCTATCTGGGCGAGGTGTTGAATGCGAACGACGTTCATTTTACTAGGTTTTTTACATGGTGTCAAGCAGTTGAAAATTAATTGACACAGGAATTTCCTGCTCCCATACTCGGCGACTATGCAATTATATATTACGACATTGAGCTTGTCAAGGTTTTTTTGGGAATCGATGCGAACAAATTTTCGATTATCCTTTCACACTATCGTCTGTTTAATGTTTTCAACAAAGTCATTCGCCCCTTGACCGTTTATTAAAGCCGCAACAAACTTCTCAAACTCTATCGGGTGGATGGGTTAACTTACAAAAGAAACCTGATAAAATTTGCTTATAATCGAACAATATCATAGACTCTTATTCCAAAAAATTATAGTATATAGATAAATACAACAAAGGAGCTACCAAGTATGATTGACAAAAACTTGGCCCATGACGTTTTAACGGCGGCAATGGCCACAGGCGGTGCGTTTGCGGAAATTTTTGTTGAAGAAACTTCTCGCAACAACACCGTTTTGATTAACAATGTGGTGGAAAAATCCACAAGCGGTATCGACTACGGCGTTGGCATACGCATTTTTGATGGCACAAACGCCGTGTATGCCTACACCAATGATACCAGTCCAAACAACCTTCTGGCTGTAGCAAAAGAAGGGGCGAAAGCGGTAACAACACCACAAAAGAACAATGTAACTGGTTTTACGGTGTTGAATTTTGCAAACATCAGCCCCGTGGGTATTGCGCACAGCACGGTTCCACGCGCACAAGTTGTAGACATGCTGAAGCAGGCGGGGAACTCCGCCTACGACTACAGCAAAGAAGTAACACAGCTTATGTCAGGATACCGAGACATCTTATCCAATGTGCTTATATGCAACACCGAGGGCATTTGGGCAGAGGATACCCGCAGCTACACGCGCATGGTGCTTGAAGCCGTGGCTTCTTCCGAAAGCGACAAAACAACAATGTTTTTAAGCAAGGGCGGACAAATGGGCTTCGAAGCCTACGACAACCACGACTTTGCCAACTGGGGGCGCGAAGCCGCAGAGGGCGCGGTAAAAATGCTACATGCAAAATACGCCCCCGCCGGTAAATATCCGGTTATTATTTCCAGGGGTGCAGGTGCGGTTTTATTACATGAAGCTTGCGGACACAGTCTTGAAGCCGAATGTGTTGCAAAAAAATCATCTGAATTTGCAGACAAAGTCGGCCAAAAAATTGCTAAAGATATTGTAACCGTTGTAGACGACGGCACAATCCCGGGCGGCATGTGGGGAACAATAAACATCGACGATGAAGGCGCACTTCCGCGTAAAAATGTTCTTGTCGAAAATGGAGTCCTAAAAGGCTTCTTGGTGGACAAACTAAACGGCCTACGCATTGGCATGGAACCCACAGGCAGCGGCAGACGTGAAAGCTATCGCTATGCCCCGACATCCCGCATGACAAACACATACATTGCAAACGGCCAAAGCACTTTTGACGAAATAATAGCCTCTACAGAATACGGTCTTTTTGCAAAAAAAATTGGTGGTGGCAGTGTAGACCCAGCTACAGGCGAGTTTAACTTTGGCGTAGACGAAGCCTACATGGTACGTGACGGCAAACTATGCGAGCCTGTTCGTGGTGCATCCTTAATTGGAAAAGGGTCGGAAGTTATGGCCAATATCGACATGCTTGGCAACGACTTTTTGGTAGAAGGCGAAGGTTATTGCGGCTCTGTTAGCGGCGCGGTACCCACTAGCGAAGGTCAGCCGACCACCAGAGTTTCAGAAATGACGGTAGGCGGAAGGAGCAACGACTAATGGATATAAAAATTTTCAAAAACAAACTTTTTGCGGCTGCTAAAGCCGCCGGTCTAAGCGAGTTCGAGCTTTACAGTAAAAGAGGGACATCTTTTGAAGTAAATATTTTCGAGGGCGAAATAGACGAATATAAAAATGAAAAAACTGCGGGCATATGTTTCCGCGGTAAAGTTAGCGGAAAAATGGGCTACGCCTATTCCGAAAAAATAGACGACAGCGTTATTGCATTTCTGGTAGACAGCGTTAAGCAAAATGCCGCCGTTATTGAAGATGCCGACGAAGAATTCATCTATGGCGGCGACACAAATTATCCTAAAGTTGAGGACTTTAATTCTGCAATAGACGATATTCCAACCGAAACAAAAATTGAAACCGCAATGGAAATAGAGCGTGCCGCAAAAGCAACCGACAAGCGTGTACAAAATTTGCCATTCTGTAATTTTACAAACGTTGAAGAGGATGTGTATATTGCAAACTCTCTTGGCTTGGAACTTTCGAACAAATCCAACGGGCTTTTTGGCGGCGCATTTGTGCAGGTAGAAGGCGCGGACCAGCAAGTTAAAACCGCCTTCGACTGTTATGTGGGTTTGGATTTTGCAAAGCTTAACCCAACAGATCTTGGCCAAAAAACAGCAAAAAAAGCCCTGGCAAACCTTGGCGCAACTACAGTAAAATCCGGCAAATACGCAGTTGTATTCGAAAACACTGCGGCATCCGACATGCTTGAAACATGGATTGGTGCGTTTTCCGCTGACAATGCCCACAAGGGATTTTCTATTTTGGCGGGCAAACTTGGCGAAAAAATTGCTACAGACTGCATCACAATTATTGACGATCCGCTTATGCCGGCAATGGCAGCCACAACACCTTTTGATGACGAAGGCGTCGCATCCCACACAAAAACCGTCATAGACGCTGGCGAATTTAAAACATTTTTGCACAACACAAAAACCGCCCGAAAAGACGGTGTTGCCCCAACCGGTAACGGCTTCAAATTCAGCTTTAAAACCCAGATAACTATTGCCGCAACAAATTTTTATGTAAAAGCGGGCACGGACAGCCATGAAAACCTGCTTACCAAAATGGGGGACGGAATCGTAATTTCTAACGTAGAGGGTTTGCACAGTGGAGCGAACGAAACATCGGGCGACTTTTCACTTTCGGCCACGGGCTTTTTAGTTGAAGGCGGCAAAGTAGTACGCGCAGTTGAGCAAATTACTATTTCAGGCAACTTTTTTGCTATGCTAAAAGATATTGTGGCCGTGGGCAGTAATTTAGAGTTCAAATCTACCGGTAGTACAAACAATGCAGCGGCACCATCTTTGTATGTAAAGTCTTTAGATATAGCGGGGGAATAAGATGAAAAAAATTATTTCGACAGAACAGGCTCCGGCGGCCATTGGGCCGTATTCACAAGCTACTGTTCACAATGGAACTTTGTATGTATCGGGGCAGCTTCCGATAGACCCAGAAACCGGCGAACTTGTCGAAGGTGATGTTACTCAAGAGGCTCATCAGGTTCTTAAAAATTTGAGGGCTATAATTGAAGCGGCGGGCAGTAAAATGGAAAATGTGCTTAAGGCGACCGTTCTGCTAACTGACCTTGGTAATTTTGCTGCTGTAAATCAGGTGTATGCAGAATATTTTCCGGCAAACCCGCCCGCGCGGATATGCTATCAGGTGACTGCCCTGCCCAAAGGCGCGCAAGTGGAGATTGACGCTGTTTGCGCTATTTGAAAAATTATGTAAAACGCAAAACCCCGCGATATTCAGCGGGGTTTTACTTTAGTATATCACAGCAAAAAAGTTTCCTTAATCATTTTGGCAACAACATCGGGTGAAAGATTAGAGTTATCAATTTTCATGTAATTTGAAAAAACAACCTCGCCATCGTTACTTACGCAACGATATTTATTTTCATAATCAATTAAATTTCGCCTGGAATGCGCTAAATCTCTTTTGGAAGGCTTGTGCTTTAGTCTATTCTCTGTCGCATTTCTTTGTAGCCTGACTTCCTGTGGGGCCACCAGTTCTACATAATAAACTTCGGCATTTTTGTGCTTAAAAATATCGCTTATGTGATTTACATTATCCCATTCGGACTGTTTGTTAAAGCCCATTGAATATGTGAAAATTAAACCGTAGTTATCAGAGTTTGCGAACTCCTCAAAAATTAAATCCCTAAGCTTGCAGGTAATATCCCAATTTGATCTTGTCGTGCCAAATATTTCATTAACAAGGTCAATCGACATATGGTTATGAAACAAACGCAAATCAGTAATTTTCATCAATTCTTGTCCTGTAGTCATTTTGCCCACAGCCAAAGCACCTAAAATAAATACCAGCTTCATATCCTCACCATCCAAATTCTAATTTATAACATCCTTACATCCCCAACTTTCTTGCTTATCTTTTTCTTGTCAAAATTCTCAAGCAACGCCACAGCATATTTACGAGACGTACCAAGAATATCTCTAAACTGCCCAAGAGTTACTTCGCCTTTTTTTGTTGCTTCATCGATAAAAATATTTTTCGCCTTTTCAAAAAATTCATAGTGAATAAAAATTTGCGGAGTTAACAAAATTAATTTACCTTCCAAAATTAAGTTGTCTAGCACTTGCTTTAGCACCGTCTTATCCCTGATATAAGCTTCCTCAAGTTCATCCACACCGGGCGGGGCAAAACCACCGTCATGGAATTTTTGCAAAATTTCATTAGTAATTTGTTGTTGTTTTTCGTTAACCATTACATTAAAATCCTTATGCGTTATAAGGTTTTCAATTTTTTTAATGTAGCCGAGAGTGCAACAAAAATTTACGATGTTTCCGAAGTATGCTTGCTCCTTTTTGCTAAATAGCTGGCTGGACAATTCGCTGACCGCCATCCCCTTATGAAGGGGATTTTTTTTATGGTAGTCCAGCAAAATTTCTTGCATTTTGGAACCCTGGCGGGCTACAAAATCCCTGTGTACAATTTTGCCCCCAGCACAAAATAAAAATTTTTCTCCTATTAGCCTATTCAATTCTGCATCAAATTCCAGGTGGTTGTGAAAAAATCTTTCCTTTATATATGCCGAGTCCGGAAAAAACCGCTCGCTAACAAACACTTCAATTTTGTCACCAAGGCTGCCTATATCCTTTTTCTTAAAACTATCTTCTTTGCTGCTGCGAGCTTTTACAGGGTTTGGGTCTAAAATAACACCACCGCCAACAGTTATAAGTGGCGAGTAAAATCGAATAACAAACGGGTCACCACATTTTGCGGCAAGTGGCTCTGCCAGGTGGAGTTTAGCATAACCGGATTCGCCACTTGCTAGTTTTTTCTTGGGCGCAACAAGGGATATCCGGCAAAGCAAATCACGGGTTCCATGGTATAGGTGAACCCTGCTGTTGTTCAAAATTTCCCGCTCTGTGTCGGGCAGAATGTCCAGACGCACGTCCAGTATATAGGAATTTTCTATACTATTGCTGCGTGCCAATACATCCCCTCGTGTAATATCTTCGTTTTTTACTTGAGCCAGATTAACCGCCACCCGCTGACCTGGGTTTGCGAAGGGCGCGCTTTCGCCAAAAGCCTGGAGAAAGCGCGCCTTCGTTGTTTTCAAAGATGGAAAAATTGTGATGTCGTCGCCTTCGCGCAGGGTGCCTTCTAAAAGTGTACCTGTAACAACTGTACCAAAACCATCCATGGTGAAAACGCGGTCTATAGGTAAGCGAAAGTTTTCAACAGTACAACCAAGGGCCTTCATATCGCGTACAGGATTGCACAACTCCAGCAATTCAAAAATATGCCCCTGCAATTCATCCACGCCAACGCCTGTATGTGCAGACACGGGAATAATTTTCGCATCTTCCATAAAAGTACCCTGCATCTTTTCTTCAATTTCCATTGTCATCATTTCAAGCCACTCGTCTTCCACCAAATCGGCCTTATTTAACGCGATAACGCCACGGTTTATCTGTAACATTTTCAAAATATCCAAATGCTCACGGGTCTGCGGCATCATTCCTTCGTCTGCGGCAATTACTAAAAGGGCAATGTCAATACTGCCAGCCCCTGCTAACATGTTCTTTATAAATTTCTCATGCCCTGGTACGTCAATAATACCCACCTTACCAAAGGGGGTACCCATATTAGCAAAGCCAAGTTCTATTGTAATACCACGCTTTTTTTCTTCTTGTAGACGGTCGGTATCCATACCTGTTAGGGCTTTTATTAACGAAGTTTTACCATGGTCCACATGGCCTGCTGTTCCTATAATCATATTTAATTGTTCCTCCAATTGTATCCTAAGTATAATTTTGCTATGATGATACCACTGCCCACAACCAGCGGCAAGTATAGTCTTTGGGAGATACGGTACAGATGACAAACAATCACGCTTTACTAACCCCTTTGCAAAACCATAACGGTTTTAATCGTATTTGCGATATTTTGGCAAACGCAGCACCCGCAACCGTATGGGCCAATGGCACAATAGATGTACAAAAATGGCATATGACTGCAAGCTTACTAGCACTGCAAAAAAAACCTGCGCTAATTATTGCCCCTTCCGAATTAAAGGCAAAGGAAATTTTCGAAAACATGTATTATTTTTTCCGGGAATCCTGCCTGCTTTACCCTTCTAGGGATTTATTGTTTTACGCCGCAGATGTAAAAAGTGTGGATATAACACGCCAACGGTTAAATGTGCTTGATAAATTACTCCAAAACGATAATTCCGAACGACCCCCGGTAATAATTCTTTCTGCCGAAGCACTTCTTGACCGAATGACACCACCGGATACATTCCGTAGCTATCGCCTAGGCTTATCTGTAGGCGATATTTGCGAGCCGGACACCATGGTACGCAAACTTATACAAATGGGGTATGAACGCGCGAGCCTAGCCGAAGGTCCGGGGCAGTTTGCTCTCCGTGGTGGGATTTTGGATGTGTACCCCGCTGTGGGAAGATACCAAATGCCAGCCTCACGCATCCCTTCACAACAGAGCCAGCACACGGACATAGCTGATGGGCTTCCGCGTCAAGAACCGCGAAATGACGGTATCCCTTTATCTCAGGGGCAAGCCCTACGTATCGAATTCTTTGGCGACGAAATAGACTCTATCCGCGTAATAGACCCACTTTCTCAGCGGTCGGTGGAAAACGCTATGGCATTCGAAATATATCCCGTGCGGGAGTTGGTTTTTGGCAAAACTCGCCTTTCAAACGCAATTTCCAAAATAAAAGCCGCAACCGAAACTCAGTGCACCGCGTTAAAAGACAAAGGGCTACTCAAAGAAGCCAAAACCCTAGCCGACAGTATCGACTTTATGCTAGAAAACTGGAGTCAGGACTCCACCCCACAGGTAGACGCCTTCCTGCCGTTTTTTTACGACGGCGAAGCGGAAGAAACCAATCTAATGGACTATTTACCCGCCGACACAGTTGTTTTTTTTGACGAACCAAACCCAATAGCTATTCACATGGAAACTGTTCAGGCAGAATATGGCGAAAGTATCAGCCATCGTCTACAAGCAGGACGCATTCTCCCCGGTCAGATAGACATCATGATGCCGTGGGAACAGGTTTTGCATAAATCCAAAAGATTCCATAGAATATTGTACTCGTCCATGGCTGGGCAATTGCGGGAGTTCCAAAACCCACTGGAAGTGGCTGTTCAAGCCCGCACTTGCCCCCCTCTGCGTCATAAACCTACCGAACTAAAACAAGACCTGTCCCGTTACCTTAAAGACGGTTATATCGTGGCCATCCTAGCTGGTAGCCGCCGCCACGGCGAATTGGTAACCCAAAATATAAACGACCTGGACATCCTAGCCCGTTTTTCAGAAAATTTAAGTAACGCAAATCTGGTCCCGAATTTGATAACCGTTACCCGCGGCACCCTTTCCGCCGGTTTTGAATACCCTGACATTAAGCTTGCGGTAATAACCGACAAAGAACTTTTTGCCACAGAAAAAACAAAAAAACGCCGAAAACGCCGGACTAAAAACGCCGAAAAAATCAGCAACTTCTCTGACCTTCGTGTGGGCGATTACATCGTACACGATAACCACGGGATAGGCATTTTCCGTGGCATAGAGCAAGTAACCACCGACGGCATGAGTCGCGATTATCTAAAACTGGAATATAAAGACGGCGGCCATATATATGTGCAAACAGCGCAAATGGAACTTATTCAAAAATATATCGGCGGCAAAACCGAAGCCAAATTATCCAAACTTGGCGGTGCAGACTGGGCAAAAGCCAAAGCCCGTGCCCGCAAAGCCGTGGAAATTTTAGCGGAAGACTTAATTGCCTTATATGCAAAACGCCAGGCCGCAACTGCCCACACCTTCGGCATCGATACTGTTTGGCAACAAGAGTTTGAAGCCAACTTCCCTTACACCGAAACCGACGACCAGCTTTCCGCAATCGAAGACGTAAAGCGTGACATGGAGTCTAAGCGAGTTATGGACCGCTTAATTTGCGGCGACGTTGGATATGGCAAAACAGAAGTAGCCATTCGCGCGGCATTTAAAGCAGTGCAGGACGGCAAGCAAGTGGCATATCTTGTCCCTACAACAATTTTGGCGCAGCAGCACTACACCACCTTTGCATCTCGCCTAAAAATGTACCCATTAAAAGTCGACCGCCTTTCTCGTTTCCAATCCCGCAAAGAGCAGCAGCAAACCCTGCGCGATATGGAAAAAGGCGCGGCGGATATTGTAATAGGCACGCACAGGCTCTTATCCAAGGATGTAAATTTTAAGGATTTGGGGCTTGTTATTGTAGACGAAGAACAGCGTTTTGGTGTGGGGCACAAAGAAAAACTAAAAGAAATGCGCAACAATGTAGATGTTTTGACCCTAACGGCAACACCAATCCCCCGCACCCTGCACTTTAGCCTAACCGGCATTCGCGATATGAGCCTGCTTGACGAACCGCCGGAAGCCCGTCAGCCTGTGCAAACATATGTAATGGAATACAACCAAGAATTTGTGCGTGACGCGATAAATCGCGAACTTGCCCGTGATGGTCAGGTTTATTATTTGCATAATCGTGTGAGAAATATTGCAGAAGAAGCAATGCGTGTACAGCAACTTGTTCCCCAAGCCCGTGTGGCCTTTGCCCATGGCCAAATGAGCGAAATCGAGCTTGAAAATATCATGCACGACTTTGTGGAGGGCGATATAGATGTGCTTGTTTGCACCACAATAATTGAAACCGGCCTTGACATTCCTAATGCAAATACAATGATAATCCAAAATGCTGACTTTATGGGCCTTAGTCAGCTTTACCAGCTACGTGGCCGTGTTGGCCGTAGCAGTCGCCTAGCTTACGCTTATCTAATGTACCGCCGCGATAAAGTTTTAAAAGAGGAAGCAGAAAAACGCCTGCAAACTATTCGCGAATTTACAGAATTTGGCGCAGGTTTTAAAATTGCCATGCGTGACTTAGAGATACGCGGCGCAGGCAATCTCCTTGGCGCAGAGCAGCATGGTCAGATGGATTTGGTTGGTTACGACATGTACTGCCGCCTCTTGGCGGAAGCCGTTAGCGAAATAAAAGGCGAAACTGTTAACAAACATGGCGACATTAGCATAGAAGTAAGCGTAGACGCCCATATCCCAACAAAACTTATCCAAGACGAACAGCAAAAACTGGAAATATACAAAAAAATCTCGCTGATAAGTAATCAGCAAGATTTTTATGATATTCAAGAAGAAATTGAAGATCGTTTTGGTAACATACCCCAAACAGTTGCTAATTTGCTTGACGTGGCACTATTGAAAGCGAATGCCCGCAAGCTTGGAGTGACTGCAATTTCTCAAAAGGGACTCAACACTGTAATAACTTTTAGCCAAAACGCTCAGGTGGATATTGATAAGCTAACGGCTATGATAATGGAAAACCAGACGCGGATGCTTTTCACCATGGGGGACACACCGCATCTTACCATACGCGGGTTTAAAGATGATAAAACTCCCGACGATGGCGGCGCATGGAAAATTAAACAACTAAATGAGGTTATTGCGAAGTTGTAATATAGTCATATAAGCTGAAAACCGTCCAATGTAACGCAGTAATTTGACGCAATACGAGGAAGCGACGACGACGCGTACCCAAAGGTACGCTAGGAGTTGTTGATTGCAAGCAATCAACTTGC
>Ga0123355_10019337_pt1 | contig 10843 bp, 3 predicted proteins | sample TergutEmb28metaG_3_FD_89872 | JGI IMG/M metagenome (GOLD analysis project Ga0123355, IMG submission 89872) | Embiratermes neotenicus P1 segment gut microbial communities from Petit-Saut dam, French Guiana - Emb289 P1 | ecosystem: Host-associated > Arthropoda: Insects > Digestive system > Gut ...
CAACACATTAAAGCATTGTGTGATGTTTTAGCAGAGACTGACCCTAGTTGCGGACTTACTAAAACAGAGATTAAGTTAAAGCTGGGGCAATGCTCTATAAAGATTGTAGACGATGGATTCCGAGCCAATGGGTTGGCTTATCAAACTGGTCTAAACAAAAGAGATTGGCTTTATAATTGTTTCGTCACACAAATAAATGAGCGAAAATCTTTTGTTAACATATATCGCTTTATAGAAAACGCATTAGACCCTGTAAATTTTACTCCTAATGAAAAGAGAGAAAAATATAAGTTTTTGTTCGATGGGGTAAATAAAGTTCTGCTATTAAATGGGCTTGAAGTGCAGGAAAACGGAAAAATTACGCCGACGGTTAAGGCAGAAACTCTTGATGACGTAGATAAGCGTGTAAAGTCTTTGGAGCAAAAGTTAACCGACAGGGATATACACAACGAAGTAAAAAGATATTGCATCAGAGATTATTTGCAAAAGGACTATTTTGATGCAGTTTTTGAGGCAGCCAAAGGGGTTGCACAAAGAGTAAGGGATATTACAGGTTTAAGTACAGATGGTGGAGTTTTATTCCAAAAGGCTTTCGCAAAAAAAGACCCGTATTTATACTTCAATCTACTGCAAACAGAAAGCGAGATTAGTGAATTTACAGGGCTAAAAGAGTTGCTTGAGGCTATTTTCCACTTGGTGCGCAATCCAGCGGCACACACGCCTAAAATAAATTGGAGTGTTGAAGAATCAAGGGCATTAGATATATTAACCCTAATATCGGTCGCTCATAAATACCTTGATGAGTGTAAGCCTGTACCTTATAAGAAAGAAGATACAAGTAATGGCTAAACTAGGTGGCATGAGCATCGATAAAATTTAAGTGGACATATAGCTTAATAGGCAGAAGATGGATACAGTTATTAAAATCAACAGATATAAGGGAGAGGTGTGTACAATGAGCAAGCAAATAATCGAGAAACATCCTATCGGGCATGTTTATGGCGTATCTCTTTCATCTGCCGACAAATTAACCGTATCGGGTGTCCCTCACAGGGTTTTAACGGAAAATGGAAAGCGAAATGCTTTTATTGATTTTACAGTTGATGCTCTTAAAGAGCATCATATTTCTTCAGATGATTTGGCAAGGCGTAAAAATACAATAGCTGCGTTGCGCATAAAGGGATTGGATATTTCAAATCTATCGCCATATCCAACCAGCGAAACAACAAAGCGTGGTAATTTCGCAGAGGTTGTAGTGGCAGAGTATATCAATGCCTCCACTTCAGCAGAGTTGCCAATCTACAGGCTTAGATACAACCCAAACACAAATCAGTCCATGAAAGGCGACGATGTTCTGTTATTTGACCTAGATTCCGACCCTGTTCGCATAATTGTTTGTGAGTCAAAATTTCGTAGCACTCCCAACAAAAAAGCCGTTACAGAAATTTTGGACGGCTTGGTACGCTCCCATAAAGGTATGTTGCCTGTATCACTGATGTTTGTTTCGGAACGATTATATGAACAAGGCAGAAATGAATTGGGCGAAAAAGTGTTAAAGTGCGCTGAGTTATTTGCATTGGACAAACTGAACATTGACTATGTGGGTTTCTTATTAGGTGACGGAAGCACATCGGCTCACATTGATAGGAGTACAATAACGGAACTACATAGCCTTCTGATGATTTCTCTTGGAGTTGATTCTCCTGCGAATATGGTGGATGAGGCGTTTGGGCGATTGGAGGCTGATTTATGAGCCTACCAATAGATCTAGCAAAAGCAACAGCCGAGCGGTTACTCTCTGGCAGAATGCAGAATCTCGCTTTACAAGCTGATGCTCGCTATATACTTCAATCAGTTAATGAACACGAAGAAAATTACCCCAAGTTCGATATTCAATTGACAGAAAAGGCTACTCATATTGCCTACACCCTCATCGCTTGTGGTTGTTCTATCATTGAGAAGAACGGAAGTAGTGATGATACCGAAATTGGATTATCCTACCTTGAAAGAGCAGGTAAAATTCTATACGACACGTACAAGAACAACGCTCTTGAAGAAAGCAGCAAAAGTCATTGTTTACTGATCGCAGGAATGTCTCTGTATGCTGCTAAACAATTTTCTCGTGCGTTTATTGCTATGAGTAATGTTGATATTGATTTTAGCGTTGGGCAAATTGTTGCTTGCTTTATCAAAAAAGATTTTGCTTCTTTAATCAAAAAGACAAACGAGGTGTTTTTCTCATCCCCTCCACATACCGATGAACAAGATTTACGACTTATTGGGGAGTGGGTTATTGCACATGAAATAGCAAGATGTTTTATGATTGCTTCGGATTATATTTTTTCGGGCAATGATTCTGCAGTTGTCGAAATAGATAAACTACTTAAAAAGTTGCAGGATATAGCGATTGAAGATAGCCACACACTATATTGGCTTACAATTCGCTTGCTAAGAATTTTCTTTGCGTCGTTTGAAAATTCTTCTTTGTGGAATGTTCTCCCGCCAAGACTTCCTTCGAGTAACTTAACCAAATCATATATTCGTCTTTTGGGGAGTTTTAGATCTCCTGTTATTGAATTATGGCCATCACAAACTGATTCCCTAGATATGGCATTGAGCAACAATAAAGGTGCTGTAATAAATTTGAGAACAAGTGGCGGAAAAACAAGAGTGGCAGAGTTGGCAATTCTACAATCGCTAATGACAGACCCGTTCTCAAAGGTACTTTATCTTGCGCCATTTCGCTCTCTTGCGTTTGAAGTTGAGCATAGTCTAAACAAAACATTTGCTCCTCTCGGATTTTCCGTAACTCACCTGTATGGGAATGCGACAGTAGGTCTATCGGATTTTGATTTCGTACAAGAGGCAAATATAATTATTGCTACACCAGAAAAGGCTAAAGCACTTATTCGTGGCGGTTCTGGTATCGAAGACGACATTAAGCTGATTGTCATTGATGAGGGACATTTGCTTGGAGCTGATGAGCGGCTGTTGAGAAATGAGATGTTCTTTATTCATCTAATGGAATATGCCTCTCGTAAAGACATGCGGGTTGTACTGCTGTCCGCAGTATTGCCAAATGCCGATGAGTTGGCTGATTGGGTGGCCAAAGACACTGCAATGGTCGCCAAATCGGACTGGAAACCATCTCTTGAAAGAAGAGGCTTATTACTTTGGAATGGTAACAGTGTTAGGCTTGAGTGGGTTGGTGAAGATGCGCCCTTTAATCCGAATTTTGTACAAAAGAAACCTCTTGGTTTTAGCAAGAGAAGAAAAGAATTTCCAAATGATAAAAATGAAGCTGTTGCTGCAACCGCTGTTAGAATGGCAGAGAGTGGCACTGTTATGATTTTTTCCGCGCGGGCAAATTCTGTCGAAGGACTCGCAAAAGCCACATTATTGGCTCTGGGCAACAGTCCTGCTGATTTTGCTTGGGAGAAGACCGAATGGGATGTCTTTGAAAGCATTTGTATGGAGTGCATGGATAATAATCACACTGTTTTGAAAGCGGCTAGAAAAGGAATCATCTGTCATAACAACAGGCTTCCCTCGCTGGTGAGAATAGCAATAGAACGACTTATGCGCTCAAAATCTCCTTTGATCATTATAGCCTCAACGACACTCGGTCAAGGTGTTAACATTGGCATCTCTACGGTTATAGTGTCTACTCCATATTATAGCGATAAACCCATTAGTAATCGTGATTTTTGGAATGTTTGCGGTAGAGCAGGACGTGCATATGTCGATGCCGAAGGGAAAATTCTCTATGCAATTGATACTAAAAGAGAAAGCTGGCAAGTCTCAAAAGATAAAGGGTTAATAAATAACTACTTTGGAGGGCAAATTGACAGCGTAAAAAGTGGATTGCTTTTGGCACTAAAATACATTCTTAAAATGTCTGCTGATGCAGGGGTAGGTTTTGAGTTGTTGGTCGAATCAATTGCTAATAATTTTACACAAACTGACTTTACAGAATCCGCAGTCAAAAATATGATATGGATTTTTGACATTATTGATGATGAGCTACTTTCTATGAACGAAGATTTTGCTTGTGAAAATGATACAGTAGATTGGATTGAGCATATCTTCAAACAATCGCTGGCACTAATACAAGCTAATGAGAATGAATGTGCGCAGCTCATACGATTGCTACAGGCTCGTGTGAGTGGTATAAAACATCGCATTAAAAACAAAGTGGTTCGCAAGCAAATAATTGCAACAGGGCTACCTTTTTCAGTTGCGCTGGAGGTTCAAAAAGATTCTGAGTCCTTTAGACAGTTGGCAGATGAATTTCTTTTGGAATATGGCATCGATTCAAAGAACGTGGAAGTAGTATCAAAATATATCCGCAAAATTGAAGCGTGGGTATTTGAGAAAGCAGACTCATTACTTGACCCAAAAGTCCCACCTATAGAAACACTTGATTTGATGCGTAATGATTGGATTTCGGGGTTAAGTCTGAAAGACATCTCTGTTAATGTCCCGGAAGCAGACGAAGCAGTTAAGTATTTCTATGACTTCACACTGCCGTGGGTAATCCATGCAGTTTCACAGATATTTGATCCGCAAGTTGATGAAGACATATGCAAGGTGTACTCCTTGCTCGCCCAATTGATTGAACTTGGACTGCCAAATGTAACAGCTACCAATGTCTATTTGGCAGGTATTCGCTCAAGGAGTGCTTCGGTTGAAATTGCAGAGATGGATGTTGTTAATGGAAAATCAGTGGCAGAAATAAAATCTATGTTGCTTGACTTTCCAAAAGAAGGCAATCAATTGAGCGATCACTCTATGAAATGGCTCGATAGCATATTTACACAGCATGAAGCACAAAAGCCACGAGTTGTTTCGTTTTCCGATTTTACACTTAGCCATGAGATAACAACGAATACCCTTTATGTAAGGGAGAATGAAGGTATATTCTATTTAGTCTCAGCTGATGGGCAGTTTTCTTTGATGGTAGAATCGACTGACGAGTTGCCCTTTAAGGATATTGCCAATCGAAGGGGTCTTTACTTTGAGTCAACCAATAATGTCTGGCAATTGAGATCATATAATCCGAAACTATTGATTGAGTAACAGGAGGACAACAGAGAGCATCTAACTATTCTCGGATTTTCACTTCTCTTTGCCTTAAAATCTTGCCTACAGTAGTATAGTGGCATTTATATAGCCTAGCAATTTCGCCCATGCTTGCGCCATCGTTATATCTTTCCACAAACTCGTCCTTCTCGGCAGGGGTAATCGGTTTGCGGTTGGGTGTACATTTACGCACGATTTTCACATCATCACCCCAGAGATTTTCTTTTTCGGGATTGACGGATTCGGCTTCATGGGTTAAACTTCTATTAAGAGTTGAGGAGCGACTAGCTAATGCGGTCTTTATATTGTTTAAGTCTAGTGCTAATATCCGCACCACTCCGAGTGTCCTTACAGGATTTGAAACTGTAGGGACATTTTCTAAAATAATTTAAAAAGGGATGAATGAGTATGAAAAAGAAAATGTGTCAAGGATTGAGCCTATTTTTAGTTTGTTGTATGTTGCTTGCGCTTTTACCCGGACAAGCGGTTGCCACGACGGAAGTAGGTGGATATGATATACCTACTACAGTAAGTGCATCGGAAGGGCAAAGTGTCGGAGGCAGTCTAACAGACGAGTTTCTTGATGTCGCTTCTGAGCGTCTTTTTGAAGATGTCGAGTCCGACATTTTTCGCGAGATTTTACAAGAAAACAGGCAGATATACGGGAATCTCCGTGTGCAGTCTGACTATGCGGGGACAAAGACCTACAAAGTTCCTATATCCGAGAATGAAATAGAGCATGTTATATCCACTATGGAAGGCACATATATACAGCCTGCGTCAATTCCTTTTCCGTGGGTGCGGATAATGGACAGCGGGCTTCCACATGAGGACAGTATTGTCCTTATATTCCTCAGCGATGGGTTTGCTGAACATCAATTTAACGAGGCATTAATCCACGCAAACAATGTAATGCATTCCATGATTAACACTCATCCCTTCGGGCTTTTCGAGCATCTATTTACCGTGTATTTTATGCACACCTATGGAGACTTTGGAGTTCCGGGAACCGGATACCTCAATTCGATGGTTTTTGATGGTCTGGGCGGGACTACTACTACGAATTCATATGCAACGTTTCGGACATCTCGCGTCCGTGAGTTGGCAGACTTTCTTGTTCCTCGCGCACAGCAAGATATGATACAGGTTATTTCAAATGCCGGAGATGGCACAGGCTGGGCATGGATGGGTTGGCATTACACCCATCATGTAAATGTTGCAGTAACATCTATCCGAAATGCTCACAACCCCCCGGGCGGGAGTAATACCGTGTGGCCAACGGGTACTGCTTGGCATGGCACTTTTATGCATGAATGGGGTCATTCTTTCGGTGCTCTTTTCGATGAACACGGAGATCATACTTTTGGTAGTGAATCACGCGCTAATGCCACGCAAGCAACTAATGCAGATGTGAAATGGCGGCATTGGATGGGGCATAGAAATGTACTGGAAGTTCCGACACGTTTTCAATCCGGTGTTTCTCATCCGGGAACGGATGTAAACCCTGCTGCTCACAACTGGGCTATACCGACGCATGTTAGTCGGGTATCGGGAGAAAGTGGCTGTGTGATGCGCGCTTCATGGGGACACCGCAACTTTTGCGGTGTCTGTACAGCAGAACTCACAAGGCGGATGGCGTTTTTGTCGGGGGAGACATTTATCGGCAGAAGCCCTACAACAGATAGCCTTTTACCAAACACGCCGATAATTGGATTACCGGGCAGCAATCCCTTTCCGGCGGGCACAACAAGAATTCTTGACTCCGCTTTCCACGGAAACACATCGTTTCATACTATCCACATACCCGCGTCTGTTATCGAAATAGGCGACTTCGCTTTCATTGGTGCGACAGGTCTTGCAACAATTTACAATAATAACGTCACAGCACCGCAACGGATCAATTCCACAACATTTGCGGGGCTTAACCGTTCGGCTATCAGTGTTCATATACCGCCCGGCATGACAGCGGCGTTTATAGCCGCTGGCTGGACAGGTTTTAACCTAATAGACCCTCTTGCTGAATTCACAAGCATAGTCGCTACCCCTGCGACCCTACCCCACGGTGGCGGCGGCAGCACAATAGCGCTTGGAGGAAGCAGTTTTAACCCGGGTACTATGAGAATAGCTGCGTTTCTTGACAATGCAGGCGATCCATTGTATATACAAACGCCAGTCGGAAACACCAGCAACGTGAATTCGACCCTAAACTTTGATGCTAATAGTATGCTGAACGACCGTGTTTACTTCATCAGGGTTTCGATAGATGGAGGTGTCACATGGCTGGCTACCCCGGCGACCGTGACTGTCAATGCTGCTGAAATGCAAGGCATGTTCTTCACTCCGACAGGCACAAGTCCGCAAATAGCAAATGTTCGTGCTTTATCAGAACCTCCGGTTGGTGTGCCTGTGCCGATTGTTTTACACAATGACACCGCTTTCGATAAAGTTGCCACGATAAGCACTAATACTGTATGGCATCATTGGCCGACACTTTGGGATCAAGCTAATACAACCCGGCTATCTGCATGGAACTTTACAGTAAATCCTTTTAGTACCCCAATTATCTCCGCAGGAGAAACGTGGTCTGGCAATATAAGAGTATTCATAGACGATATAGGGGGAAATACATTCATCCCAATTGACAATATTCCTATTTCTGTTACATGGCAGAACATAACAAGCGTGATCATTCCCGACAACCAGCGTAGCCACGCTTTCCCGCAAGCCGGTGGAACGTTTACTGTCACATATAATCTGGCTGGAATGGGTCTTAACTTGCTTCCTGAATCGGGGACGATAGAATTGAGGAACTGGTTTGTGGGCAGATTAACCCCCTCGTTGCCGATGTGGATGATAGTTCAAAGTGATGCCGTCGTAAGAAACGATGCCGGTACAGAGGTAACTGTAACATTCACAGCATTTGCAAATAATACAGGAATCGCAAGAAACCACAGCGCGGTATTTACCGCACCTAATTTACCCTCTGGTGTGAGAACCGTTGAGTTTACGCAAGCTGTAACTGATTCGACACCCGTCGTAATATCTGCAATTGTACCTCCCACACAACGTAGCCATGAGTTCCCATATTCCGGTGGGAATTTTACCGTAACATACACCCTTATAGGGCAGAGCCTTAACGAGCTTTATGCATCGGGGACTGCTAGTTTAAGGAATTGGTTTGTTGAGCAATTGGTCGGAACACTATCTCTACCAGCTTGGTTAACAATAGCTGATAACGCTGTCGCAAGAACCCCTGACGGCACGCAGATAAGCGTAACATTTGCTGCCGCTCCCAATACAGGTACCGGCAGAATTGATCGGTTTGTATTTTCCGCCCCCAATCTGCTTACCGAAAGAACTATTTCATTATCACAAGAAGGCGTTCGCGTCAATCTAACCGGCATAACCGCAAGCGCAAATGTGGGAACGCTAGGCGGTACACCCACGGCAGGCTTTGATGTTACGAACGCACCATACACGACATCAAGCGTAACAATAACACTTGCTAACTTAGGCGTGAGAGGCGCAAACCCGAACCCTGTTACGCTGAACTTTACCGGTGATGCTTCTCTGCCGAGAACGGCGACAGCAGACGTTACGATTTCACAGGCGGGATATAGCAACGCCGTAATCACGGTAACCGCAACACGTAAAGCTGCTCCGACGCGCAGTGTCAGTCTGACGAGTGGGACGATGACCTTCGCCACAGCTACCATTCCATATGCGCAACCGGCGGCACAGAGCACGACGATTACGAATACCGGGAACCAGGTAACGCAGGCACTGACGGTGACAGCCCCTGTTGGCTTCCAAGTATCTTTAAATGAAACAACAGGCTTCGCAGGCAGTGTCACGGTTTCAAGCATTGCTGTAGCAGGTACGGCGACATTCTGGACGCGGCCGATTACAGGGCTTGTTGCAGGTACGCATACAGGTAATGTGAATGTGGCAAACACAACGTTGCAAAGTCCGCCACTGACGGCACAAACGCGGGCAGTGAGCTTCACAGTGAATCCGACGCCGACGCGTAGCATAAGCTTGACAAGCGGCACGATGACCTTCGCCACAGCGACCATTCCATATACGCAACCAACGGCGCAGAGCACGACGATCACGAATACCGGGAACCAGGCAACGCAGGCACTGACGGTAACTGCCCCTGCCGGATTCCAAGTATCTCTAAATGAAACAACAGGCTTCGCAGGCAGTGTCACGGTTTCAAGCATTGCTGTAGCAGGTACGGCGACATTCTGGACGCGACCAATTACAGGGCTCGTTGCAGGTACGCATACAGGCAATGTGAGTGTAGCGAACACGGCAGTGCAGACTCCGCCGCTAACGGTACAAACGCGGGCAGTGAGCTTCACAGTGAATCCGACGCCGACGCGTAGCATCAGTCTGACGAGTGGCACGATGACCTTCGCCACAGCGACCATTCCATATACGCAACCGGCAGCGCAGAGTACGACAATCACGAATACCGGGAACCAGGTAACGCAGGCACTGACGGTAACTGCCCCTGCCGGATTCCAAGTATCGCTAAATGAAACAACAGGCTTCGCGAACAGTGTGACTGTTTCAAGCCTTGCTGTGTCGGGTACAGCCACATTCTGGACGCGACCGATTACAGGGCTTGTTGCAGGTACGCACACAGGCAATGTGAGTGTGGCAAATACGACGGTGCAGACTCCGCCACTGACGGTACAAACGCGGGCAGTGAGCTTCACAGTGAATCCGACGCCGACGCGTAGCGTCAGCTTGACGAGCGGGACGATGACCTTCGCCACAGCGACCATTCCATATGCGCAACCAGCAGCGCAGAGCACGACGATTACGAATACCGGGAACCAGATAACCCAAGCTTTGACGGTGACCGCCCCTGTTGGATTCCAAGTATCACTAAATGAAACAACAGGCTTCGCGAGCAGTGTCACGGTTTCAAGCATTGCTGTGTCGGGTACAGCCACATTCTGGACACGACCGATTACAGGACTTGTTGCGGGTACGCATACAGGCAATGTGAGCGTGGCAAATACGACGGTACAAAGTCCGCCACTGACAGCGCAAACACGAGCGGTGAGCTTCACAGTGAATCCGACGCCGACGCGTAGCATAAGCTTGACGAGCGGCACGATGACCTTCGCTACAGCGACCATTCCATATGCGCAACCAACGGCGCAGAGCACGACGATTACGAATACCGGGAACCAGGCAACACAAGCTTTGACGGTGACAGCCCCTGCCGGATTCCAAGTATCACTAAATGAAACAACAGGCTTCGCGAGCAGTGTCACGGTTTCAAGCATTGCTGTAGCAGGTACGGCGACATTCTGGACACGACCGATTACAGGACTTGCCGCAGGTACGCATACAGGCAATGTGAGTGTGGCAAACACGACGGTGCAAAGTCCGCCACTGACAGCACAAACGCGGGCAGTGAGCTTCACAGTGAATCCAACACCGACGCTTATCAATCGCACTCCTCTGCAAACCCTCGTTGAGCAAAAGCTAGAGCGTGACGAAGCCAATTATACGCATGCAACATGGCAAGTGGCGGTCGAGGCATTGGAGAACGCACAATCTGTCTTAGATGACGCAAGCGCAACACAGGCACAAATAGATGCCGCATATGCTACCTTGCGAGACGGCAAAAACGCACTCGTACCAATTGCATCAGGATGGAATCCGTTTATCGACATATCAGCAGGCGCATGGTATTACAACGCTGTCCGATTTGCGTTTGAAAACCATATTGTGCAGG
>Ga0123355_10019338_pt1 | contig 10842 bp, 9 predicted proteins | sample TergutEmb28metaG_3_FD_89872 | JGI IMG/M metagenome (GOLD analysis project Ga0123355, IMG submission 89872) | Embiratermes neotenicus P1 segment gut microbial communities from Petit-Saut dam, French Guiana - Emb289 P1 | ecosystem: Host-associated > Arthropoda: Insects > Digestive system > Gut ...
CGGGGACGCCTGCCGGTCAGCCGGGGACGCCGCCCGGTCAGCCGGGGACGCCGCCCGGTCAGCCGGGGACGCCGCCCGGTCAGCAGGGAACGCCTGCCGGTCAACAGGCAACCGCGCCCGGTCGACAGGAGAACACGCCCGTTCCACCCGGGCCTGTTGAGCGCGGCCCCGCGCAGCCTGGCCCGGTTCAGCCTGGGCCGGCTCAGCCTGGGCCGGTTCAACATGGGCCGGTCCAACATGGGGCGGTTCAACAAGGGGCCGTTCATCCTGGGAACGCGCCCGTTCCACCGGGAAGTTCGCTCAGCCATGACGAGCGGACCGAGCTGGAGTCGCTGCGCCACGAGGTGAAAACATTGCGCGGCCACCACGGTGCGAGGCATCGATTCTCCTGGCGGAGCCCGGTAGCCATTCTGCTGATCGTGCTCGGCTGCATACTCGCCCCGATCTCAGTAATAGGGATATGGACCGCTAATCAGGTGTCGAACACCGACCGGTACGTGGCCACGGTGTCGCCGCTGATCCAGGACCCCGCGATCCGGGGCGCTGTCACTGACAAGGTCACCACCGCGATCATGGGCGAGATCAACGTGCCTTCGCTGGCCCACCAGACTGCGGCACAGCTCAACCAGAGGGGAATGTCGCGGGCGGCCACCCTGCTGTCGAATTTCTCCGGCCAGATTGCCGGCGCGGTCCAAGGTTTCGTGCACAGCACCGTCGCAACGCTCATCGCGACCCAGGCGATGGCCAACGCCTGGGTGCATGTGAACCGGGCCGCCCACCAGCAGCTTGTCACGGCCCTCTCCGGTCGCCCCGGCGGCGCCATCACGACCAGTAACGATCAGGTGGTGCTCAACCTGGCGCCCTTCATCCAGATCGCGCAGCAGAACCTGGCCGACCGCGGGCTGGAGTTCCTGCGCAAGCTGCCGGCCCCTAACGTGACGTTCCCCTTGTTCCCGTCGAAAGATCTCGTCAGGGCGCAGAACCTCTACCGCCTGATAAATGACCTTAAGATCCTCCTGCCGATCCTCTGCCTGCTGTTCCTCGGGCTCGGCATCTACGTCGCCCGCAGTCACCGGCGGGCGCTCATCGGCGCGGGACTGGGATTCGCCGCGTCCATGCTCGTCCTGGGAGCGGGCTTGCTGATCGCGCGGAGCATCTACCTGAATGCGATACCGTCCGGGACGCTGCCCAGTGACGCCGCCGCCGCCGCGTACGACATCATGGTCCGCTTCATCCGCGAGGCCTTGCGTGCGCTGCTGCTGGTGGGGCTGGTGGTTGCGGCCGCCGCCTTCTTGACCGGACCGTCGCCGTCCGCGGTCCGGGTCCGCTCGTGGGTCGGCGGGGGACTCGGCTGGACTCGGCACCGGATGGAGAACTGGGGCGTGTCCACCGGCCCCGTTGGCCACTGGACCTACGCGCACCGGCGCGGTCTGCGAATCGGGGTCGTAACGCTTTTTGCCCTGATCTTCGTCTTCCTGGGCCAGCCCACCGTGGCCCTCGTGATCGTCCTGGTTGTGCTGCTGCTTGTCGCGCTCGCCGTGATCGAGGTGATCGGGCGTCCGCCCGCGCCGCAGCCCGTGCCACAGCCTGTGCCGCAGCCCGCGGGGCAAGCTCCGCCCGGTTCGCCGACGCTGCCCAGTCAGCGGACGGACACGGCCCCGCAGCCCGCGGAATCCGCCAGAACCACGCCGCATTGACCCCGGAGTTCCCGGTAGCACTGTCTTTGCCTATCGTGAACCTCTGAACGACAGGCAGTAGCTCCGGGGGGAGAGCGATGGTCCGCTCACCGTTGCGTGAGGCGAGCGGCTCGGAATCAGGGCCGCGCCTTTCCGGCGTGCTGACGGCGGGCAAGTTTCACCCTCCGGATCCGCGCCGGGAATGGGTGCCGCGGCAGCGCCTCGTCCAGCGCCTAGCCGCGGGCGACGTCAAGCTGGCCCTGGTGCACGCGCCCCCGGGATTCGGTAAGACGATCGCCGTGGCGCAGTGGCGGGCCGCCGAGACGCCTGGCGAGGCCTTTGCCTGGCTCACGCTTGACCGTAGCGATGACGACCCCGTCCGGTTCTGGACCGGCATCGTTTCCTCGCTTCACCAGGCGTGCCCTAGCCTTGCGGAAGAGGACCTCTTGGCGTTGCTGCGAGTACAGGTTCCGGACATCACCGGGCAGCTGGTGCCCAGTCTCGTCAACGCGCTGGCCGAACTGCCCGAGCGGGTGGTTCTCGTGCTGGACGACTTCCATCTCGTCGCAGAGCGCCGCTGTCACGAGCAGATCGAGTCGCTGCTGGCCAGCCTGCCGCCACCCGCCAAGATCGTCATTATCAGCCGGACGATCCCGCCGCTTCAGGTAGCCCGGCTGCGTGCCGCCGGTGAGATGACGGAGATCGGAGCGCGCGAGCTTCGCTTCACGCCCGGGGAGGCCGCCGGACTGATCGGCGCCGTCGCCGCCAGCCCGCTGGGCGAGTCCGACCTAGAGGAATTGGTCGAACGGACCGAGGGATGGCCGGCCGCGGTGTACCTCGCCGCGTTGTCCCTCCGCAGCCAGCCTGACCCGGGCGCGTTCGTCCGCGAGTTCATCGGTGGCAACAAGTACGTCGCCGACTATCTCCTCGAGGAGGTTGTCAGCCGGCAGCCCGAGCACATCGTCCGGTTCCTCACCCATACGGCGATCCTCGACCGGTTCACGGCGCCGCTTTGCGACGCGGTGACGGGGAGGAAAGACGCGGCGGAGATTCTCGACGCCCTTGAGCGGGAGAACCTGTTCATCGTGGCACTAGACGAGAGCCGGCGATGGTTCCGGTACCACCACCTGTTCTCACAGGCGCTGCGCACCCGGCTCATCGCCCGCGAGCCGAAGCTCACCCCCCGCCTGCACCGGCGCGCCAGCGAATGGTTCCGCTCCCAGGGGCTGCCGGAGGAAGCCATCGGCCACGCGATGGCCGCGGGCGACACCGATATGGCGGTCGGGGTGATCGCCGCGCACTGGTACCCGTATGTCAACGTCGGCCGCACGGAGACCGTCAGCGGCTGGCTGAAGGCTCTTGGCGAGCACACTCTCATCGAGAATCCGCTGTCCGCGCACACCGCCGCCTGGGTCGCGGCGGTGTCCGGCCAGCCGCAGACAGTTCGCCGGCTGCTTCCGGTCATCGACGCGGGCGAGGACGGCGGACCGCTTCCAGACGGCATGCGATCGCTGCGGTCCTCGGCGGCGCTGCTCCGGGCTGTGCTGGGATTCGATGGCATCCGCGCGATGCGGGCATCGGCGGCCACCGCGGTTTCGCTGGAAGATGACCCCGCGTCTCCGTGGCACACGTTCGCGCTGGCCTTTCACGGATTCAGCCTGTACCTGTCCGGCGAGCCCGGATCGGGGCAGGCGCTCCGCCAGGCGGTGCTGAACGACGTCGCCGATCCGGTGATACGACTGACCACCACGTCCATCGCGGCTCTGGTCGCCATCTCAGAGGGCCGGCTGGCCGAGGGCAAGGAGCTGGCGGATGCGGCCCTGAGCATCGCTAACCGCGGCCTCAGGAACGCGCCGCAGGCCAGTCTTGCCTACACGGCCGCTGCTGCCCAGTGGGCCGAAGAGGGCCGGCTGGAAGAAGCCCGCCGCGAGCTGACGCGGGCGCTTCAATCACGGCTGTGGCCGGGACTGAACCCCTGGCCCACCCTGGAAATCATGTTCAGGCTGGCGGCTGTGCTGCACCGCCTGGGAGACGACGCCGAGGCTTCGGCGCTTGCCACCAAGATCGACGACGCGCTCACCTCGCTGCCGGATGGGGCCGAGGCCCAGCGGGCCCGGCTGGAAGCGCTCCATCAGCAACTCGGCACCGGCAGGGCCACCGAACGACCGACGGGCGAGGGGAGCCGGAAAGGCCTGACCGACCGGGAACTGATGGTGCTGCGTACGCTCCCGGGGCCCATGTCGGTCGCGGAAATCGCACGGGAACTGCAGCTGTCGTCTAACACGATCAAAACCCACATCCGGGCCATCTACCGGAAGCTCGCGGTGTCCACCAGGCCCGCCGCGGTAACCCGGGCCCGCGAGCTCGGCCTGCTGTAGTCGCGGCGGGTCGGCCGTCAGCCGGCGACCGCGTCAGTATTCCCGGACGTGGATCGTCCGCCATCACGCCTAGAGTGCGACATGATCGATAGCGATCGCGAGTCCATGCGTAGCGCAGGAGCCACCGTGAGCGAATACACGATCAAGCCGCTGGGTCCCGACACGTGGGACGATTTCGAGATGCTCGCCGGGCGGCACAATGGCGTCTGGAACGGCTGCTGGTGCACCTGGTTCCACACGCTTTCCGCTGACAAGGACAAGGACCGCACCGCCGAGAGCAACCGTGCCCTCAAGGAGCAGATGGTCAATGAAGGCCGAGCGCATGCCGCGCTGGTATACGACGGGGATCTCGCGATCGCCTGGTGCCAGTACGGCGCCCCGGCGGAGTTGCCGAACATCAACCATCGCAAGGAGTACGAGGCGGGCCTGCGAAGGCTGCCCGACTACCGGCTCACCTGTTTCTTCGTGGACAGGAAGTACCGGCGTAAGGGGGTGGCGACAGTCGCGCTGCAGGGGGCCCTCGAGCTGATCGCGAAGGCCGGCGGCGGCGTGGTGGAGGCGTACCCGCAGGAAGTCGAAGAGGGTCAGAAGGTCTCGGCGACGTTCCTCTACAGCTGTACGCGGAGCATGTTCGAGAAGGCAGGGTTCAGCTATGACCGGCACAAGGGCATGCACCATTGCGTCATGAGCAAGACGGTCTCGCCAGCTTAGGGGACAAGAGCCCGTCAGCAGAGCGTAGCCGTTCTGCTCAGCTCCAATTCACCGCCGTCGGCATGTCACTCGAAGAACGCGAAGAACCGAGCCTCCGCGCTGACCCGGGCCGCGCCGCCGCCGGGCAGGTCGATGAACTAGGTGTCAATGAGCTGGGTGTCAATTGGCTCGGCGCTAATTTGCCCGGCGCCAACTGGCTGGGGCCCGGCCCACGTCAGCACTCGAACGTTGACCCGTATGTCCGTCTTCGCCGGCGTGTCGGAACGGGGCGCGCGTTTCCTTCGGGCACAATAAGTCAAGGCCCCCTCCATATATGGGATGGAGGGGGCCTTGCTCGGCCTGCCGCACCGGCCCAGCCAGTTACCTGGCTTGCCCGGGTCCGGAGGCCCACCGCCGGGGCCAGGTACCCGCGCCAGTCACCGGTTTCCCGATTCCTGCCGCGTCTCGGGGTTTCCCCTAAGGCGGTTCCCGTTTCCTGCGGTGAATGTATTTCTACCCCCTCCGCCAAGCGTCGCGCAAGGCCCTGGCGGACAGCAATTGAGAGATTTTTCCTTATCCACAGAACGGCGATGATTATCCCCACTTCAACCTTGTTATCCACCGCATTATTCACAGCTTATCCACAGGCCCGGGACTGGGGCTGGTGTCAAACGCTTGTCTTTGACAACCCTTCGCGCTGGCGTCGCGCCGCACTGCGCGCCCGCGATGGCGGGCCTGTCGACCCCATCCGTCCGCATTCTTCGGCGTTCCGGCATTTTTCACTTCGCGTTCACCGGCGGCGAATAGGTTTGTGTCAGGCGTGCGAGACTGTGCCGGGTGCGGGAGCCGCTGCGTTCGGGCACGACAAGACAAGGCCCCCTCCATATATGGGATGGAGGGGGCCTTGCTCGGCCTGCCGCACCGGCCCAGCCAGTTACCTGGCTCGCCCGGCTCTGAGGGCCGACCGCCGGGGCCGGACACCCGCGCCAGTGACCGGTTTCCCGGTGCCTCCCACGTTCCCGGAGTTTCCCCCGGGCTGGCGCCCGTTTCCGACGGTGTTTGTATTTCTACCCCTATGCCAAGCGCCGCGCAAGACCTTTGCGGGCGATAGCTGAGACTTTTTTCCTTATCCACACAACGGCAGTGGTTATCCCCACTTGAATACAGTTATCCACCGCCTTGTTCACAGCTTATCCACAGCTCATGCGGTTGAGACCGGACCAACGGTTCGTTCAGGATAATTTATTGAATTACCGGACCGAACGGCTGACGGCGGTTCTTGATCATCCCAATCAGCCCGGGCGGAAGCCATTCCAGGGGCCTGCGGGCACCGTGACCCGGGTCAGCAGGTTGTAGTCGTAGACCATGACCGTGTACCCGTCGAAGTCGTACACCCGCACCGGTGCGCCGTACCAGGCCCGCACCGTCGCTGACGACACCGGCGAGAGGTCCGGCGAGCCGGCGAACGACACGATGAAGTTCGCCTGGAACTTGGCGGGGTCATACCAGTCGGCGTCCGACTCATACGGCTCGGCGGTGGTGCCGCCGTTGGTCACCGGGGCGAGTCGCACCTGCCCGCCGGTGTTGACCGTGGTGATGTTGGACTCCCAGTACCCGGCCAGGCCGGATGTAAGATCATGCGCCGCCAGCCAGGCCCCGAGCGCGTTCTGCGGTGCGGGCGTCGGCTGGACGTCGGTGTAGGCCAGCGCCGCGACCACCACGGCGACCAGCACTGCGAGGCCGGAGCTGAGCACAAGCTTCAGCCGGGACGCGACCCTCCGGCCGGCGAGCAGTCGCCCCGCCAGCACCGCGCAGAACGGCAGCACCGGCAAGATCTCGTGCGCGCCGGTGACTGGCGCCATGTAATTGCCCAGCGCGCCTGCCCCTAGGATGATCAGCGTGCCGGCCACGAGTGCCTGGCTCACCCGGTCCAGACGGCCGAAGAACCTCCACATGCCGATCAGCAGTCCGGCCAGACCAAGGGCCACGCAGCTGAGATGCAGCACCGCGAACACCGCGCTGATGCTCATCGGCTGCCCGATGAAGTCGGCCCCGAACAGGATCAGCACGTTGCTGCCGGTCGTCCGCAACTGCCCGGGTAGCGCGGCGGCGGGGGCGAACCCCATGCCATTCTTCGGCGGGGGCACGAGGAACCCGCCTGCCCCGTGGATCGCCGACAGGATGACGTGCGCGGCCGCGACGGACACGAGCGCCGCTGCCAGCAGCGACGCGTCGAACCAGCACTCCCGCAGCGGCCGGCGGCGGCGGACGACCACCGCGCAGGCGCGCACACCGCAGGCGACCGCCAGCGCGAGCGCGCCGGCGAACGTCGCCTGTTCGTCGCTGACCTGCGCCCCGGTGAGCAGCACGCCCACGATGACCGGCACCCACCAGCGTTCCCGTGCCCGGTCGAGAACGAGGAACGCCGCGAGTACCGGGATCATCGTGCCCATGTGATCCGGCCCCTGCAGCAGGACCCGCGTGCCGAGACGGCTGGACGGGGCCAGCATGACGCCCGCGGCGAGCAGCGCCCGCGCCGCGCCCGCCCCGCCGCGGGCCTTGCCCTGTGCGAGCAGCGCCGCGAGCAGCAGCACGGCCGCATACACCACTGCCGCCAGGACATGTATCTCGCCGGGCCCAAGCCCGACGACCATCTCGATGGCCACGTTCAACGGCAGTTCGACCGTGTAGAAGGACACGTCGCCAAGCCACCACCCGCGTAGCAACGGGTTGCCGTGCCACATCGCCCAGGCCTGCAGGGCCTGCCCGGCGGGGTCGGAGCTCGGCGCGATCGTCTGCGCGGCCCGCAGATAGCCCAGGAACAGCACGATCGCGGCGAGCGTCAGCGCCGCCGCCCAGGAGATCCGAGGATGCCGCTCGCGCCACCGGTTGAACCCGCGTCCCGCATGCCTGGCGAGCAAGAAGCAGGTGTGCGCGCGTTCCCTGGCAGTCTGCGGCCATGTGGCAACCTCCGGCCGCGCGCTCGCTGCCGGGTCGTCATCCTCAGTCAGTCGCGATGTCACCACAATTGTCGTGCCGCTGACGAAACATGCCATCAGCTGTTATCGATGGCTGTTCTGGAATCGGTTAACGCCAAGGGTCTACGTCTTTAACGTACCCAGGCTGACCGGAAAGCGCACAAAGCGGCTCGCTGTGCGGCATGCTGTTCGCCGCCCGTAAGAAGGCACGCCGGTACGAAGGCCCGGCGATACGAAGGCCCGGCGGTACGAAGGCCCGGCGGTACGAAGCCCGCCGGCGCGAAGAGCCGCCGGTGCAACGAGCAGGTATGCAGAGTCGCTCGTACGATGGCCGCATGACGTGGGACGAGTTGTTCGCCTACTGCATGGCCAAGCCGGGCGCCTGGCAGGACGAGCCGTGGGGCGACGGCGTCGTCACGAAGGTCGGCCCGAAGATCTTCGCCTTCCTCGGCGTCGGCCACGGTTCAGGGGCCCCGCTCGGCGTCGGCCTCAAGTGCGGTGCGACCCGCGAAGCCGCCGACGAATGGCTGCTGCGCTATCCGGAAGACGCCGCCGTCATGCCCTACATCGGCCGCTCCGGCTGGAACAATCTGCTGGTCGGGAACGCGATCCCCGACGAGGAGATCCTCGAGGCGGTCGACACGTCCTACATCATGGTGGTCAGCAAGCTTCCCAAGAAGGACCGTCCCGCGCCGCACTAGCCGCCACGCGGTGGCCGCGTCCTCAGCGCTCGTCGTAGGGCGGTCCGGGCCGCTGGTTCCCCGATGACCGCCCCGGCTGCTCCGGCCGCCCGTACCTCGGGTCCGCGTACCCGGGCTCCGCGTACCTCGGGTCCGGGTACCCGGGCTCCGCGTACCTCGGGTCCGCGTACCGAGGGTCGCCATTCCGCTGGTCCTGGTAGCGGGGGTCATAACCGGGCTGCTGCGGATAGCCGGGCTGCTGCTGATACCCAGGCTGCTGCGGGTAGCCCTCTTGGGAGTAGCCCTGCTGGGGGTACCTCCGCTGTTCCGGGTAGCCAGTCTGCTGGGGATAGCCCTGCTGCGCGTAACCGGGCTGCGGGTAGCCAGTCTGCTGGGGATAGCCGGGCTGCGGATAGTACCCGCCGACGGGATCCGGCCCGGGCGCGGCAGTTGCCGCAGCCGTCGGCCTGTCGATGCCGCTGCGCGACAAGTACACGAACGACGCCACCACTGCCGCGATGGTCACTACGGACACCACCCCGTGCCCGAACCCCATCCCGCTGGACGTCTTCGGCATCCCGAAGAAGTCCGCGAACGACGCCCCGATCGGCCGCGTCAGGATGTACGCCACCCAGAACGTCAGGACGGGGTTGGCGCCGAGCCGCCACGCGACAAACGGGATCAGGATCAGCCCGATGAACAGGAAAGCCGACGCCAGGTACCCAAGGCCGAACGTCGTCGCGGTGAGGTCGCCGAGCGCGGTGCCCATCGCGAAGGTGAAGATCACGGCCAGCCAGTAGAACACCTCGCGTCGCGGCGTCACGATGGAGTGGATGTCAAGCGTCCCCTCGACCCGGTACCAAACCGCGAACACCACGATCAGGCAGACCGCGAACAACGTGGCCGACACCTTGTACGGCACGTGCAGCGCGATGTGCATCGCGTCCGCGCACATCGTCCCGAACACCGCCACCATCGCCACCGCAGACCAGTACGGCCAGGTCCGGTAGTCCGGCGTGCGGAACTGCCAGATGATCGCGATCGCGAACACCACGAACCCCGCGAACACGGCGAGGTACGGGTTGTACTGCTTCACCAGGAAGTCCGACACCGCTTCGCCCATCGCGGTAGTCAGGAGCTTGACTATCCAGAAATACGGCTTGACCGCTGGCACCTTCGAGACGCCGCCGAAGGCCTGCCGATTGCTTACCTGTCCGAGGTGCCGTCCTGCCATGGCAGTAAGGATGTCATAGCCAAAAAGCGCGCTCATCCAGAACGGTCCCGTGGTTCGCAGAGAGTTCGCTATGAAGTTCGCTCAGATGTGGCAAATCTCGAAGGCGCTAAGCTTGCTGATCATGGACGAGGACGCCGTGGCCGGTCTTGACGCATCTCCGGCTCGGACGCCGGGTCCGCTGCGCTTGGGCAGGCGGGAATTCCCGCCGGAGCGCGCGCTCGTGATGGCGATCGTGAACCGGACCCCCGATTCGTTCTACCGGCCGGGCCTGACCTGGGACTCCGGCGCCGCCATGGAGCGTGTGCACAGCGTCGTGGCGGAGGGCGCCGACATCCTCGACATCGGCGGCGTTCCCGCGAAACCGGGTCCTGAAGTCACCGTGGACGAGGAGATCCGCCGGGTCGTCCCCCTCATCGAACGCGTCCGCGCCGCATACCCGGAGCTCGCGATCAGCGTGGACACCTGGCGGCACGAGTCGGCTCGGGCGATGTGCGCTGCGGGCGCGGACCTGATCAACGACACCTGGTCCGGTTGGGACGGCCAGCTCGCCGACGTCGCCGCGGAGTTCGGCGCGGGCATTGTCTGCTCGCACACGGGCACGCTGACGCCACGGACCCGTCCGCACCGCTCGGCATTCGCCGACGTGGTTGCCGACGTCCTCGGGCGGGTGCTCCAGCTGGCCGAGCGGGCGCTGAAGGCGGGCGTCGACGCCGACCGGATCGTCATCGATCCGGCCCACGACTTCGGCAAGAACACCTGGCACTCACTGGAGATCACCCGCAGGCTCGGTGAGCTGACCGCCACCGGCTGGCCAGTGCTCGTCTCCGCGTCGCGCAAGGACTTCGTCGGGGAGACCCTCGGAGCGGCGGTCGACGACCGGCTCCCCGGCACTCTCGCGGTGACCGCGGTCGGCGCCTGGCTGGGTGCTCGCATCTTCCGCGCGCACGACATCCGCGAGACCCGGCAGGCACTCGAAATGGTCGCCTCGATCCGCGGCGACCGGCCCCCCGCCCGCGCCGTGCGAGCCCTAGCATGATCAGCCCTAGCATGATCGGCCCCTGTATGGTCAGCTCCAGCATGATCGGCCTCCGCATGATCGGCTTCCGCATGATCGGTCCGGCATGATCGTCGCCGCCGCGCTGTGCCCGGCCCCGCCGCTGCTCGCCGGGGAGCTGACCGGCCAGGCCGACATCCTGCCCGAGCTTC